>Ga0209725_1001934_pt1 | contig 11398 bp, 9 predicted proteins | sample I18A1metaG_FD_184145 | JGI IMG/M metagenome (GOLD analysis project Ga0209725, IMG submission 184145) | Lake sediment bacterial and archeal communities from Gulf of Boni, Indonesia to study Microbial Dark Matter (Phase II) - ​I18A1 metaG... | ecosystem: Environmental > Aquatic > Freshwater > Lake... | reverse complement strand
CTCGGACCATAGGGATAGCGAACATTGATGCTCCGACGCGGTTGAGGTCGAGGCCCAGTTCCTGCCTCACCTCAGCCAGATGCCTATGCTCCTTAACTGCGTAAGGGCGGGCCACCCCAGACCTCTCGGGATGATGCGACCCTCTCGTCAGTTCGGCTCCTGCCTCAGAGGACCCCACCATAACATCAAATGAGATCCTCAAGTCGCGGAAGATATCTAGCTTGGTCAATGGGTAAGCTGCGAGAATCATGGCGGTGGCGTTGCAGCCCGGGCAGGCCACATATTTGGCGCCTCGGATCTCGTCGCGGTGCAGCTCAGGAAGCCCGTAGACGTATTCCTTCAGAAGCTCTGGAAGCGCATGATCCATGCCATAGAATTCCTTGTAGCAGGCCGGGTCCTTAAGCCGAAAGTCTGCGCTAGTGTCGATGAGCCTTGTGTCGTGGCCGGCAAGGTCTCTTGAGATGCTGACGCTGGCTCCAGAGGGAACGCAGATGAAGGTTACGTCGCTGTCTCGGGCCTGCTTGAGCACAGCCTCGTTCACTTGAGAGAAAGCGGAGCGCTCTGGATCGTACAGCGTGAATTTCAACTCTGTGAGGTCTAAGAGGTTCGGATGCTCCAAGTGCACATCTCTTCCAGCCAGGTCTGGTTGTCGCGTTGTGGCAAGCTGTAGTTCGACGCTAGGATGTCGGACCAGAACCTCAAGCATGGCGGCTCCTGTGTAACCTGTGGCTCCGATGATGCCTGCCCTAATCTTGTCGGCCATTCGCCATCAATCTCTATCCAAGGAAGCGGAAGTGACCTTAAAGCCTTCCACGAACAGACAAGAAAACCAAACGCCTAGAGAGAAGGCGTCGAAGTCATTGAACACGGTGACCGTGGGCGTATCTGTAGGTCGCAGCTAGAGAGGTGACGGCTCGCTCAATCGACGGGTAAACGGGGATTCTGTTCTCTTCCAGAAGATCCGTCGCCTCCGCCACGAGTTCCTTCATGCCGGTGATGTGAACTGCTATGGGCTTGTTGGCTGTGGCGAGCTTCTCCCTGATCTCAGCGATCGTGCGCGTAAGGTTGAATTGGAATTGGGGAAGGGCAACTATGAAGAGCGCCACCATGTCCACATGCTCCTCTTTGGAGATGGTGTCCAAGGCGAACCTCAGCGAGGCGTCTGGGCCGAGGGTCTCGAATAGAGGCTCAGCGTCGACTGGGTTTCCGGCACGGGCCCACGAAGGCATCTTGGCCTGAAGACACTTGACGGTCTCCGGCGAGAGTTCAGCCAGCTCCAGGCGCTCCTGTACGGCTCGGTCTGAAGCCATGACTCCCCCGGCGCCTGTGAAGGTCACGACCGCCAACCTGCGCCCTCTCGGAGGCGGCTGATATGCGAAGATCTTCGCGAGGTCCATCATCTCCTCGAAGCCTCTGGCCCTCAGGACGCCGGCACTCCGGCAGGCAGCTTCGAAGACATCGTCCCTCACAGCGATTGAGGCTGTGTGTGACGCTGCAGCTCTGGCTCCTTCGGGCGTGCATGCTCCTTTGAGTAGGATGATCGGTTTGTGCTTCGATACCTCGCGCGCAACCTTGACGAAGCTCCGTCCATCCTTCACGCCTTCCATGTATATCGCTACGACCCGAGTCTCAGGGTCGCTTGCTACGTACTGCAAGACATCTTGGTCGTTGACGTCCGCTTTGTTGCCCAGGCCGGCCACCTTGCTCACCCCGAAACGCTCAGCGGTGAGCATATGCCACAGTGACGCGGCTGCGAAGAGCCCGGTTTGGGCTATGAAGGCTGCTGGTCCTCGCTTGAGCTTTGGAAGCGAGATGAAGCTTGTGGTGAAGTTGTTCGCCGTGTTCACGATCCCTGTCGTGTTCGGCCCGACGATCCGCATCCCGGCCTTCTTGGCAGTCTGGACGATGAGGCGCTCTCTTTCCATGCCTTCGCCTCCGACCTCTCCGAAGCCAGAAGACGTGATGACGGCGACCTTCACCCCCTTCTCCGCGCAATCCTCGACGGCTTCGAGAACCTTGGGGGCAGGAATCGTGATGACCGCTAGGTCTATGGATGTGGGCACTTCGCGTACGGATCGATACGCCTTCAGGCCAAGGATCTCGTCGGCGTTCGGGTTGACGGGGTAGACCTCGCCTTGAAAGCCCAACTCTGTGAGGTTCTTGAGCTGAACGTGCCCGAACTTCGCTGGGTTCCTTGACGCGCCTATCACGGCTACGCTTCTCGGCTCAAAGAGGAAACGCATATCTGAATCGCGTTGTTCAGCCAACGGGAATGTCTCCAGTCAGCTATCCGGGAGGCACGTAGATAACTGGGTTTCGCAGATAGGCTGAGCATCCAACATGAATCTAAGAGCTCCGGTGAATCACGCTGCCCATCTCGGAACGAATACGGTGAATGAAGAAAACGGAGAAATACGACTGTCAAGCATCTCGATTGAAGGAAACTGGGAGGGCGGGATCATGTGGCCCCGAGCATTGTCAAATCTGATGTCTCGGCCGACACGATATCTCATGCTCTCTGCGAAGAGAACCTCAAGAGGGCTCGGGGCTCCTTTCGGCTACGCTCCTTATCCACCGGTGATCTTCCTCGTTGTTAACAATAGATGCAATCTTCTCTGCAGAATGTGCGACGTAGGATGGGCGAATCTGAGTGGGCAGCAGCCCGGTCAGACCGATTCAACATTCTCACGGAATTTGATGACGAACGAGCAATTGGAGATCAAGGATTGGGTGAGGCTGATTGATGATGTTGCACGGTTCAAGCCGTTGATAGCGATTACAAGCACTGAGCCCTTGCTCTACAACGATATCGTCGAACTAATTCATCATTGCCACAAGATGGGGCTGAAGGTTCAAGTGACAACCAATGGCTATCTTCTTGAAAGGTTCGTTGAGCCTTTTTTGCGGAATAGACTGGACATTCTCTCCGTCTCCATAGATGGCCCTCCTGATGTCCACGATAGAATAAGAGGAGTCAAAGGAGCGTTTGAAAAGGCTATGAAGGCTATCGATCAAGTAATGAAACGGAGGGAAGGCGAGGCTCCTCTTGTGGAGATAAACTATACTATATGTGATCTGAACTTCGACAGGTTGGTTGAAACACTATCCTGCGTAAAATGCGACAGACTGATGTTCAGTCACCTCAACTTCGTCACTGAGGAGATGATGAAACTGCACAACGCTCGCTGCAAGTACTCGGTGACACCCTCCGGACTACGAGAGGTTCGCCTAGAAGCCGTAGACCTAGACAGGCTTTGGAGTCAAATCCAAGGGGTGAAAGCGTCGCAGACAGCCTTTCCAGTAAAGTTCTCTCCCGAACTCTCGCGGCAGGAACTGGAAGTCTTTTACAGAAGGCCCCTTCAGTTCCTCAACGGTCACATGAGATGTAATGCCATCTGGTCGGCTGGCCAGATATTGGCTGACGGCAGCCTGACCGGGTCAACAAGATGCTTCGATACGGCGAGGCTTGGAAACATCCGACAGCAGGCTTTCACAGAGCTCTGGAACGGACCTATGATGCGAGAGTTTCGCAAGTATCTTAGACAGGCTGGAGGCGCGTTTCCCGCATGCTCAAGGTGCTGCGGCCTATTCTGAAGGCAGCGGAACCTGCAAGAGGTTTCAGAACCACCCGAATGGTCGACAGGCGAAGATGAAGACGGTCAGATACGCAGCCAGAAGATCGAGGATGATTCACAACGCCTTACGTGACAAGCTTGTGACGGGCATAGTGGCGCCCTGCCTATACGCCAAGGAGTTGAGGAGGATACTTCCCGCGGAACTGCTCGCAAGGAACCCTCCCAATATAGAGGGCATTCTCGAACATGAATTCAAGATTCTTGGAAGAGTCTTGGAGTTCGAGGAGATTGATTGGGAGGCAGACTTCAACGGTGGGAGTTGGCCCAAGCTGCGCGCGTCGCAATACTCTTCCTTCTACGCTGACGATTTCTCAACCCCCGCCTACCGAGCGCATGGGGATATCAAGAGGGCTTGGGAACTGAACAAGCACCTGCACTTTGTTGATCTCGCCATCTCATTTTTCCATACGAGAGATCATAGGCTAGATGATGAATTGTGTATGCAGCTGAAGGATTGGATTGAGAAGCATCCCTATCCTATGGGTATAGGTTGGAGCGAGCCGCTGATAGTTGCGCATAGAGCGATCTCTTGGATAATAGCTTACAATCTTGGATGCCTCTCAAAAGAGACCAAACGACTCTCAAGTGCCCTATTCATTCACGGATATGACTTAACGAATAGACTTGAGACCAGCCCGACTGGATGGAACAGCAACCACCTGATCGGAGAGCTGGCAGCCCTCTACCTGATAGGAGACTCTACTGGAGCTGAAGGCTGGAGGAGGCTTGCCCTCAACATGCTGAGAAGGGAGCTGGATAAGCAGGTCCCCGATGAAGCCCACTATGAACAGTCGAGCAGCTACCATCGGTATGTGCTCGAATTCATCTTCTTGGTATGGCTCGCCAACCAACGAGGACCGAAGTGGCTCACCGATAAGATCTCGAGGATGATGGGCTATCTGCGAACGATCGCCCTCCCTGACGGCACTCTTCCGCTCTTGAGCGATCAGGACGGCGCAAAGGTCTGGGTCCGCGACCCATACAGACTTGCCGAGCTATTCGACTTGGTTCCATCTGAGTCGCCTCCAACCTCGAGAGGGTTCCACGATTCCGGGTACTACGTAATGAGGTATGATGATCACATCCTCGTTTTCGACTGTGGCCCAATCGGAATGAAAGGAAAACAGCTCAGCACACATGGACACTCAGACCTGCTATCATTCGTTCTCTCAGTATTCGGGAGGCCTTTCATAGTGGATATAGGATCAGGGACCTACACCGAGGACAAGGAGCTGCATGACTATTTCCGCTCCACGGCCGGCCACAACACGATAACCATCGACGGAGAAGACCAATGCGGCCTATCAAGAACTTGGACCCTGAAGAAGCACCCGCGTCATTGGCTAGTCGAGTGGCGCACGTCTGACAAAGAAGATACAGTTTGCGGAGGACACGATGGGTTCCATCCACTTGTGCATGAGAGGCGAATAGTTCTAAAGAAGCTCAAAGAACCATCGGTCAAGATCGCAGATAGAATCGGCGGCAACGGAAGCCATGAGGTGAGAGCGAGGATGCATCTTCATCCCGATGTTGAGGCGAGAGACGTTAGTGCGACACACGTAGAGCTGAGAAACGAGGGTCGTCTCTTGAACATAGAAGTGAGAGGGGGCTCTTCGGTACCCTCCTTAGCAATCAAAGAGGGACTCTACAGCCCTGACTACGGCCGGATGCAGAAAACAAGAATAGTTGAGCTTACTGTCAAGACAGAATGTCCGATAGTGTTCTTGACGCATCTTGGGGGAAAAAGGACCGCATAGAAGGGCATCCTCGACCCGATAGGAGACATGTCTGTGAGCTCGTCGTTGAAGAGGGCCGTGCAGAGTTTCTGGGACAGAAAGCCCTGTGGATCACAGCATGTTGACAAGCCTATTGGTAGCAGGACCTTCTTCGAAGAATATGATGCCTTCAGGCTGAAGGTACATCCCTATCTCGCCGACATTATCCAACCGTCCAAGTACTTGGGGCTCAAGGTCCTCGAAGTAGGATGCGGGATCGGGTCAGATGCTGCAAGGATTGCGTCCTTTGGAGCAGATGTGACTGCATTCGATCTCTCATCCGTCTCGGTAGCCCTGACCAGACAGCGGTTCAAAGAGTTCGGCCTGGATGGAGACTTTGTTGTTGGAGACGCTGAGAATCTCCCCTTCAGGAATGATAGTTGCGACCATGTAGTATCGATAGGTGTTCTTCACCACACACCTGACACAGTGGGAGCGGTGAACGAACTTCGTAGAGTTCTGAGACCCCGAGGAATGGCCATTGTGATGTTGTACTCCAAGGATTCCTTCCGCTACAAGATATTGTTCAGAGTCTTGGCATTGGTTGGAAAGCGCCCAATAGATAGGCTGGTGGCGGAGTATGACGGCAAGGATAACCCTCTTGGCAAAGTCTTCTCCAAGAGGGAGGTCAAGGAGATGTTCTCAAGCTTCGACCAGACCAACATGCGGCTCTATAACTTTCAATCGTTCGATGTGGCAAGGCTGTTCGAGGTTCTTAGCCCGCTCATGGCAAGATTCGTCGCAAGAATACTTAGAAGGATTCCCCAACCCTGCTTCGAAACCATATCTGCGGTTGCCGGGTTGGACCTATACATATTCGCCGTAAAATAGTTAAAGGATAGGGAGATACAACTGGGTCGCAGTTCGTCAGACACCACAAGCATCTGGGAGTTGCATAGAATGCCAGCCTGGGATGCTCAAGACACGATGAATACGGAGGCGCCCATGCAGGTCTCAAGTATGGCAGCATGGAACAAACCAAGATGGTGAACGTGAATGCCTTGTGATTTCTCGTACGATCACTACAAGGAGATCCTTGAACTTGCAAAGAGACAATACGGAATCATGACGATGCTGCAATACAGCTCGTCCCGCCCAGACAAGGCCCTTGTGCTAAGGCACGATATCGATACCAACCCTCGGCGGGCGTTACGAATGGCCCAAATTGAGAAGAAGCTTGACGTTAGATCAACATATTTCGTTAGAGTTCATGCGGAAATGTACAATCCTTTTGGCTTCAAGACCTATCGCCAGTTAAGGGAAATATCTCGAATGGGTCATGAGGTCGGACTACATCTTGAGAACTTGGACTTCTCAAACATCACTGAAGAAGACCCATCATCGGTCTTGAAGAGAGAGATGCAAGTTCTTCAGACTGTTCTAGGAACCAAGGTCAGAGGGGTGGCAGCTCATAGAGGCTTTTCTGGTATTGATAACAGCGATTTTGTGAGGGACATCGATCTATCTGAGTTTGATCTGGAATATGAGGCACAGGAGCTTACAAGAGATTGTCTATTTGTTAGCGACAGCCTCAGGAGGTGGACACATACGAATGGACGATGCGTGTGCCGAATCCTGCAGGAAGACCACCCTCGGATATGTCTTCTCGTTCATCCACAATTCTGGTATAGAACTGCCTACTATCTGGGATGAGATGCGACATCCTTGATAGGTGCGATTCGGCGACTTGATCAGAGAAGAGTCAAAAGATACTTGCAGGATTTGTGCTCGATTGACAAAGAAGCTTTTGGTACAGGGGCTTGGTCTGAGGAGAATTTTGAGCGTGTGCTTCCAGGGAAATTCGAGTTGAGCAGAGTTGTATTTCACAAGACAAAGCCCGTTGGATACTTAGTTGCCTCAAGATATGACCGTAGCCGGGCCCATATACACAGGCTGGCTGTGTCTTTTTCGGTCAGGAGGAAGAGGATAGGCGTCAAGCTGTGCAGGAGCCTCGAAAATGAATGCTTGAGGCAAGGAATAGCTGAGATCACGCTAGAATCCACCAATGACAGATACGAAGCGAACTGCTTCTATGAGCGCGTAGGCTTCAGGACGATTTCCGGATTAGAACTCAAGGAGTACGTCAAGCACAAGGAAAAGACTTCGGATGCGGAGAGATATTCGGGGCTTTCTCCACAGGGTGCAGCACTGGTCTACCGGAAGCAACTCGTTCAAAGTTCAGAAAATCCGTCACAGCAAGGTTGTCAGGAATCACTATGATTGCAATTCACCAACCGAACTATCTTCCTTGGCTTGGATTCTTCAACAAGGCGCGAATGGCTGACACCTTTGTGCTGCTCGATAACGTTCCTTACACAAGGGGAAGCGTTATCAATCGAAACAGAATAAGGACAAAGAGAGGGTGGGAATGGATCACCATTCCCGTCCATCACCCACCTGGTGAGCTCATAAAGAACATCTCGACAGTTGATTCACGCTGGGAGAAGAAACACTGGAAGACACTGCTCTTCAACTATTCAAGAGCACCTTGCTTCGGTGATCTCGCGCCGATGCTGCATGACATGTATGAGAAGAGATGGAGCAAGCTAGCAGATTTGAATGAAGCCCTAATCAGACTACTCTTGGACTACTTGGATCTCAAACCTCGAGTCCTTAGAGCATCAGACCTCGCAGTTCAAGGAAAAAGCTCTGAACTTCTTGTCAACATAAGCAAAGCCGTAGGGGATCGAGAATATCTCTCAGGGACAGGGGCCAAGAATTACTTTGATCTCGCCCTGTTCGAACGTGAAGGAGTAGCTGTGAGATTCCAACAATTCGCGTCGCCCAAGTACCCTCAGCTGTTCGGGAAGTTCATTCCCAACCTCTCTGCAATTGATTATTTCTTCAACTGCGGAAGAGCCAAATGGTGGATCAGTCCTGACGTGTCTGCTGTGATTTAGTCCGCAAGTGAAAGGTCTGGGAGCATGAAGGTTGCTCATGTCTTTAACCAATGCAACGATGGTTGGTCGATCTGCAAGGGTCTCAGAACCATAGGCGTTGACGCACATCTGTGGATACGGTACCCCTCCAATGTCATGGCACTTCCCCACTGGGAAGAAGCTGAAATAGACATAGATTTTTCGGGAAGTCTGGACAACCCAGATTGGAAGGTTCTTAGCGAGAAGTGGACGCTCCCAGAATTCGTTCACGTTTGGAACACTATGAGAGGTGGATATCCTCTAAGCCGAACGGGCAGGTTCATTCGTTTCATTCTTGAGTTGGGAAAGTACGATCTTGTAGTGGGGCATTCACCCTTTGCGAGACATGCCCGGTGCTACACGATGGTGAATCGAAAGCCCTACGTGATATACGATGCCGGAGATATTCGATACATAGATGAGGATACAGGATCTGCGCTGGGCGGGTATAGAAAATCTCGTTGGGGATATAGGCATGCCAGCAAGATCTTCTACACAAATGTTGATACTTATGAGATCTTCAAGGAGAAGGGTTTCGACCAAGAGAGCATTGTTTATACTCCATTCGCCATAGATACGAGTCTCTACACGAAGATCGACGTTCCCCCCATGTTCGAGGGTCACTCACCCGTATTCTTCTCAGCCAGTCGGCATAGTTGGATCTACAAAGGAAACGATCGTCTGATTATGGCGTTTCATAAGTACCTTAGGCGCAATTCGAAGGCCCTTCTCATGCTGACAGACTGGGGCCCGGACCTGTCAAGATCAAAGCAACTTGTAGATACACTTGGAATTGGTCAAAATGTCAAATGGCTCCCTGTGGTGAGTAAGAAAACCCTAGTCAGATACTACAACGCCTGTGATGCGTTGTTTGATCAGTTCGTTTATCCAGCGTTTGGCACCTTGGCGCTGGAGGCGATGGCATGCCAGAAACCTGTAGTCAGCTACGCAGATACTTCGTTATGGGAAAGAGTGCATGGGTCTGTACCACCCATGTTGAATGCCTCATCTATTGAAGAAATCTGCCAAGCCATGACTCAGCTTGAACGTGATGACGTTCGAGAAAGATATGGCAGCGAAGCCCGTTCTTGGATAGAGAGGACTTGTGATACAACAATCGTCGCCAGACTTCAGGAACAAGTATATAGAGAAATCATAGAGCATGGGGCCAACGCACTTGGTGCTTAGCGTGAAGAGAGAACCATTTGACCTTGAGATTCTGAAAACGTACCTAGCGTTGCGGTACGCGCCCTCGACGAGATCGATTTTCTTCGGAGAGAGACAGAAGATCACTGGACGGCTTTTGACAGTGGAGGAAATGAGAAGGGACAAGACGGTTCGTGAGGAAGGCGAATTAGCCAAGGCACTTCTCTCCGTCTGTAGAGACACAATTCGATCACTCATGGGCGAGAGCTCTAGGAGAATCTGTGTAGTTACGGGTGGTGGAATTGACTCTGGTGCAATGGTGGCTACCATGTCGTTGTTGGGCCTGAAATTTGAGGCAGTCACAATGGGGTTCGGCGGCCCTAACGATGAGATAGCAGACGCCGAACAACTGTGTGATCATTTTGGGATTCGGTTGCACAAGTTCGTCTCTAAGAGCGTTCTTTCTTCAACTTTCGAAGCGGTCTCAAGATTGGGAATTCCATACAGAGGCGTATCTTTTTGCTACGACTTGGCCAAGTTCATAGAATCTCTTGGTTTTGACGTCGTTGTCGACGGTCTGGGAGTCGACGAGTTCTTTGGAGGATATGGATTCAGGTATGAGAAAGCCCTGCGACTGTACAGCGAGGGATTGGACAGGCTTTCCGCGTACCTCAGGGGAGCTAATCCGCTTGACTATGTTGATGAAGAGGGGGGTCTTTTTGGAGAAAGGTTACGGGACGTTAGAATACCTTGGAACAGTCTCTTCCCGTACTTCGACAACGATCTTCCTTTTGTCGAGCAGATCTTCATGGCCGATTACAATGGAAAGTGTGTCCATAACTTCATTCCTCTCTCTGACCTTTACAGAATATGTGGAATTGAGCCTGTTTATCCGTGGCTTTCAAATGCTTTCATTGACTTCTCACTATCCATCCCATCTCAACTAAAGTATGATCCGCAGACGGGTAACACAAAGATACTATTCCGAAAGGCGTTTGATGACCTGCTTCCGAGAAGAACGTTGTTAAAGCGGAAGCAAGGCTTCGGACCTGACCTCGAATCTGTATGGCACAGAGAATTGAGAGAGGCGGCCGAGGAAACGATACCGAACGGCTATATGACATCTAGCGGTTACTTGAACAGGAAATTCTTTGAGATAACTCTGGAAAGCGCAAGTCCATCATCAGTCCAGATGACCAAATGCTGGGAAGTTTACTGCCTCGAGAAACTGCTCCAAGCGAGAAAGATCACTTAGAACTCGGATATACTGCAAGCACCAAGTAGTGACTGATGTCGAGATGAATGACGAGCGTATCGGTCGAAGTGAATGGGCAGAGTGGCGTGAGAAACTGGCACGAGCCACTCCGACTTTTGAGAGCTCTCGTCTAGTCTCTAGGGATCTGTCACTCATATTCGGTGACTTCTGCAAGATTTCGGGAACCGTGTTGGATGTTGGTAGCGGACCGAGAAGGGCTCCGTACTTGGAATCAGCGAACTGTGGGCTGTGCGTAGGTTTAGATCCATTGCCCTTCAAAGAACCAAGTTTTGACCTTGTCTGCGGAGTAGGCGAATTCCTACCATTTAGGTCAAGAATCTTCGATCAATGTCTCTGTGGCACAAGTCTCGAGCATTGTGTTCGGCCTGAGATGGTCCTCAAAGAGATGCGGCGAATAACCAAAGACGAGGGAAAGATCAATCTGTGGATCGGCACATTCGACCGACCAAGGCAGAAGCTATCTAGGATGAGTTCTTGGGCTGAGGATGCACATGACGGATGGACGCTATTGCGAAAAGGTAGCTTCGGATACCTAGGCAAGGCTTGTCGAATCCGATTCTCAAAATCGATTGCAGGACTCTCCTCACACATCAGAATTCGCCTAGGGTTGACATCAGATCCATATCATCTTCATAGTTTCCGAGATAG
>Ga0209725_1001932_pt1 | contig 11403 bp, 10 predicted proteins | sample I18A1metaG_FD_184145 | JGI IMG/M metagenome (GOLD analysis project Ga0209725, IMG submission 184145) | Lake sediment bacterial and archeal communities from Gulf of Boni, Indonesia to study Microbial Dark Matter (Phase II) - ​I18A1 metaG... | ecosystem: Environmental > Aquatic > Freshwater > Lake... | reverse complement strand
GTTCTAAATCAGATCAAACTGAAGAACGGACTTAAAAGCGACTTCGCCGCTTTAAGGTCATGGGCCGAAAGGACCGACTATAAAAATTGGAAGGAAGACCCCGTGGGCGAGATTCATGGAGTAGGTTTGATCACGTTCCAGTACCTGCGAATGCAGGCAGGAGTGGACACCACGATGCCCGACAAGATAGTCAAGAGGATGATGGAACGCGACTTCAGCATCAAAACCGAGGATGACATAGAGTTCATTAGAAGAATGGAGACTCTTTCAAGAGAGACCGGGTATTCCCAAACCTTGATATGCTGGGCCATATGGCTCAAAGAATCGGATATAAACACATCAGGATGGGAAAAAATCGACTAACCACCACACGGATGGAAAAGCTGACTTCAGACTTGATGATTGAGCACGCAACAGAAGCTTCCCTAGATCTGGAATAAGATTGGGAAGGGTCCTCCAATAAATTGCTCCTAACCGCTCCTCCTACTCACTCATTTGGACATTTCTTGCAAAAACAGAAAAGGGGAGTTGCAGGGGCATCTTCACTGTGGGTAGGGTTTAAACTCCACTCCCTGCATTATTTCAATCCTCCGATTGCGTACGCGAAAGTCGGATAGAGCTTATATTTTAGAAATGTTCCAAGAGTCTAATTGAATATGAGGACTGTTATTTTAGCCTTTGTTTTAGTTCTCTTATCAACTGCAGTAGTTACAGGGTCCGTAAGACTGGTCGTAGCACAGGGGAAGATTTATTTTAGGTCGGATGGATCGGTCGATCCTCCAACAGCATCTATTCAACGAGATGGGAACATCTATACTTTTACTGGTGACGTTTATGACGAGATTGTTGTAGAGAGGGATAACATTGTGGTTGATGGAGCTGGCTACACCCTTCAAGGAAAACGAGCTTATTATTCCAGAGGGATTTACTTGACAGGAAGAAGCAACGTGACTATCAGGAACGTGGAAATAAAAACATTCTTCTTTGGCATCTGGCTCGAAAAGTCCTCAAACAACAGCATTTTCGGAAACAAAATAATAAACAACAAGGGTGGCATCTGGCTCTCAGACTCTTCAAACCACAACGCCATATCTGGAAACAACGTGACAGCAAACTTAAACTACGGCATATACATCGGGCACTCTTTAAGCAACAACATTTCTGGAAATAGCATAGCAGCAAACATCTACTATGGTATCTGCCTCGAATACTCTTTGAGCAACTGTATTTCTGGGAACAATATAACAAACAACGATTATGGTATCAAGCTCTCTTTGTCCTCAAACAAAAACGGCGTGTACGGAAACAGTATAAAAAACAACTTGTATGGCATTTTGCTCTGGAAGTCTTTAAGCAACGCTATCTATGGAAACGACATAGCAAACAACGACCGTGGCATCGCGCTCACTAAGTCTTCCGACAACATCGTTTATCACAATAACTTCGTGGATAACACTGAACAAGTGTATAATTACAACTCAACAAATATCTGGGACAATGGTTATCCCTCTGGAGGTAACTATTGGGGCAGCTATACAGGTGAGGACCGAAATGGTGACGGCGTTGGTGACACGCCTTGCGTGATCGACGTAAATAATCAAGACAACTATCCGCTCATGAACTCGTGGAACCCCACATGGAGTCCAAAACCCCCAGTAGAAATTCCTTTTTGGGCACAGTGGTGGTTCTGGACAATAGTAGCAATAGGAATTGTAGTATTAGCCGGAGCCTATCTACTTAAGGTGTGTGCTAAAAAACAAAGAAATGTGGAGCTTAGCGGGTGACATCTCCAGCCCTGCCCAAAAAATGATCGCTGAACATGGTTCGTCCGAACTAGGTGAGCACTCGGGTTCTCAAACTCTCAGCCCTTATAGTATCTTTGCACCAAATCCGCAAAACCTGGTCTGAGCTCACCTTTACCACACTTAGGGCACGGGTCCGGACTTGGTCTTTGGCAATTAAGGCAAAAAGCACTTCCACAAGCCGGGCATATCGTACACTTATACATCTCACCCTCTAAACCCGATCCCCCAATCACGATCCCCCCTCCACGCCTGATATCATCGGCGATTGAAGTCGCTGTCTTGGCTATAACCTTGCCGCACTTGGTGCATTTTATTTCCATACTATTTACCTCCCCCCTTAGATTCCATAGACTAATACATTAGCCTAATCCTTAAGATTAAAACAAGAACAAGCTAAAAAGACTGCTCCGTGCGCTCGGGGCCACGATTTTCCAAAAATTCCAAAAAAAATGGTGAAAAAGGGGACTACGCCCTCTTCGCCTTTTCTAAGGCTTCAACGCCCGGAAGAGTTTTCCCAGTCAGGTACTCCATCAGGGCTCCGCCACCGGTGCTGACGTAGGATATCTTATCTTGCAACCCTAGCTCCGCGAGAGCGCCGACGGTGTGCCCTCCTCCAGCAACGGAGAAAGCGTCGCTGTCCGCTATGGCCTTGAAGATCTCCTTTGTCCCTTTCAGAAACTCCTTGTTCTCGTAGACGCCCATTGGACCGTTTACAACTATGGCCTTAGCCTCCATAATTATCGAGGCGTACTTCTTGATGGTATTCGATCCTACATCATAAATCGGATAGGCGGTCGGCAACTCCGATAGGCTGATCTCTGCTCTTTTTCGATCCACTTCAACGGCCAAGTCTTCGGGAAGAACGATTTTCCCGTCGAACCTTTTGAAGAGGTCTTGGATCTTCGGAACAAGCTGGTTGAAGCCCTTCTCTTCAAGGTACTTCTTGTTCGGTTCGCCGATGTCGTAGCCCTTGGCAAATAGAAAGAGGTGCCCGATCACGCCTCCGGTCAGTACGCTGTCCGCGGTTTCCTTTGAGAGAACGTACTCAGTTATGGCGGCCGAGTCTTCCGCCTTTGCTCCTCCTAGAATGTAGATGCAGGGCCTCTCCCTCGCCGTCGTGACCTTCTCTAGAGCTTTGAGTTCCTTCTCCATGACGCGTCCAGCAGCAGTGGGTAAGACCGTAGTGAAGCCGATTATAGAGGCGTGGCCTCGATGCGCCGCCGCGAAAGCATCGTTGACAAAGATGTCTGCCAAAGGTGCCAAGTTTTGAACTAGTTCGGACTTGGCGTGCTCTTCAGGGGTCTTTGTCTTCGTTTCCTCCGGGTCATCCCTCACATTCTTCAGAATCAAGATTTCCCCGGGTTCAAGGGCCTTGATAGCGTTTTTCGCCTTGTCGCCATATATGTCGTCAACGTACCTCACGGTTCTCTTTATGATCTTGCCAAGAACATCGGTATGATTTTCAAGGGAAGAATAGTCAGGGTCGCCAGGCCTTCCTTGATGCGCCAATATGACAACTCTTGCACCCCTCTTCGACAACTCCATGATGGTGCTACCATGTGATCGAATTCGACTGTCGTCAAGAATCTTCTTGGTAGTCGGATCGATAGGAGAATTAAAGTCAACCCTTAATATGACAACTTTGCCTTTAAAGTCGAGGTCATCCATTGTCAAGAACTTAGCCATTTTCATTCCTCCATCAGTGTTTTCATACAAAATAAAAAGGATTTCAGGGTTTACAATTTGACGACTTGACCAACTAGGCCTTCGCCTTCTTAGCGATGATCTCCACCATGTCAACCATCCGGTGGGAGAAACCCCACTCATTGTCATACCAAGCAAGAACTTTGACCATGTCCTCGCCGAGCATCATCGTCGAGAGGCCATCTACGATGGCAGAGTGTGGATCGCCGTTGAAGTCCGTTGAGACTAAGGGCAGTTCAATGTAGGCCAAGATGCCTTTCAGTCTTCCTTCAGCCGCCTTCTTGAAGGCCGCGTTAACATCCTCCTTCGTTGTGCTCTTCTTCAATGTAGCGGTTAGGTCAACGACCGAGACGTTGGGAACTGGTACTCTAAGGGCTATGCCATCCATTTTACCCTTCAATTCTGGCAGAACTACTGTCGCGGCTTTTGCCGCACCTGTTGTCGTGGGAATTATCGAAAGGGCAGCTGCCCTCGCCCGCCGCAAGTCTCTATGAACCAAGTCCAGTATTCTTTGATCATTGGTATAGGCGTGGGCTGTCATCATGAAGCCTCTGTCCAATCCGAAGTTGTCGTTCAACACCTTAGCTACTGGAGCGACGCAGTTGGTTGTACATGAAGCATTGGAGATAATATTATGTTTCTCGTGATCGTACTTGTCATCGTTTACACCTATCACGACCGTGATGTCCTCGCCCTTGGCCGGTGCAGAAACGATGACCTTTTTAGCTCCTGCCTGGATGTGTTTTGATGCATTTTCTCTATCTGTGAACAGGCCCGTGGACTCTATCACCAGATAGACATCTAGGTCTTTCCACGGTAGCTTGGCTGGGTCCTTCTCAGAGAGAGCCTTTATCTCCTTCCCGTTGACAACGATGGAGTTTCCGCGTGCCTCGACCGTCGCGTCCATTTGGCGATGCACCGAATCGTACTTCAATAGGTGAGCTAAAGTATTCGCGTCAGCAAGGTCGTTTACCGCTACAACATCCATCTTCGCGTCTCTTTCCACAGCGGCTCTGTAGAAAAGCCGTCCTATTCGTCCAAATCCGTTTATACCTACTCTTATAGTCATTTTTCTATCATCTCTACAGATCTTTTACATTTTTCAAAATATTTATCTCTTTTTACTTCACGATCCAAAGGATCACTGTAGCAATCTTTTCTTGCAATATTTAAGGATTAGCGTGGGAAATTATGGAAGCGCGCGCAAATTCTAGCCTGAGCCTTCCAAAACGGGAAGAGACGTCAAATACCAAACTTCAAATGTCCTCGTAGACTTGTGAGCAACATAAAGGATGGAAGCTCATCTTCAGCCTCATTGATGTAGCAAGGTCGACGGCCTCGGTCGATGGAAAGGCTATGGCGTTGACCCCAGCCCTTACAGCCAGAACGTCTGTTTTCGTCCGGTGCGGCCCCAAGGGTCTAACGCATCCAAGAGCTATGGGAACCTTCGGCATCTTCAGCCTCGCGGCCACTAAAACCTTAGCAACGTCCTCTGGTTTAGGAGGAGGCGTATTTTCCATTGGTGTTCCCCTCATAGGAGTCAAGGCAATCACCACCAAGGCAGACGGGACGTACTTTGATATCATATCTATCGCCCTAAACTCGCCTAAGATTTCGCCGTAGTGAAGCCCAACGAGGATGTGAGGAACCATCCGTATTCCTGAGTCATACAGCGCCTTGAGAGATCTCTCATAGTCCTCTATTCCTGCGTCCAGACCGTAGATCTCCCTTATCGTCTCGTTCGAGCCGATTATGTCAATCAGCGCCGCTTCGACGCCTGCTGCTCTGAGGCTTTGAGCTGTACCGTTATCTATGAGACCCGTATGCACAACCATCTTCAATCCTAGGTTCTTTTTGATTCGAGATAAGGCATCTACGAAGCGGTCTATTGGAACAGAGCCGTCAGGCAGGCAACCGCCGCTGACAAGGCAGCCTATGCACCCGTCCGCTTTAAGCTTCTCACACACCTTGACCAAATCTTCTGGATTTCGAGCTGGAATCATAGTTTTTAGAATCCTGCCTTTGCAGTGTCTGCAGGCCAAGGCGCAAGAGGCTCCAGTTATGGATACGGAAGGAAAGCACCTTGACGAAGACTCAAAGTAAGGGCTCTTGTAGTGGGCGAAGCCCGGAACATAAAACCTGATCTGCTTCTTGAAGTTACTCCAGCTCAGTCTTCTCGCAGCCTCCAACCACTCTCCGAGCTTGTTGCCCGCATCTACCATTTTAGAGAGTTCGTTTCTTTGAGTCAACTCAAACTCCGTCACATGGGATATTGCCTTCAGAGGTTATACCTCGGCTCTTAATTGTCTCTATTTCATCTTCTTCCTATTATTCTTCCCCTTGAGAAAATAAGCGGAAGGGAATATAGTGCCTGAAGCCCGCCCGTTCCATCAACAGAACCGTCAAAAACCCTTAAAAACATAGAAAAGAACATTCAAGAAAAGGATCAGTGTTCAAAGAGGCCAATCATGAAGAAGAAAAGGTCACTGTCCAGACTCATCTCTAAGAAAGAGGTTGAGCACTTAGCGTGGCTATCTAGGATCAGACTCTCAGATGAGGAGAAGGAGCTTTTCACTGGGCAACTGAACGACATTTTAGACTACTTTAGGTTGATTGACGAGGCTGACACGAAGGATGTGCCTCCAACATACAATGTTCTAGACCTATCTAACGTCTTCCGCAGGGATGTTGTCAAATCTTCGCTGCCAAGGGGCGGAGCTCTGAAGAATGCCCCAAAGAAAGAGAGAGGTTACTTTAGGGCGCCGAGGATTGTTTGAGAATGGTCAAGTTGACAAGGCCGTACGAGCTGTCCGCCAAGGAGACCGCAGAACGGGTTAAGAGAGGCGAGCTGACGGCCGCTGAATGCGTTTCATCGGTTTTTGATCGAATAAGGGATGTTGAAGGTTCAATCCATGCATACGTCACTCTGATGGAAGACCTTGCAGTGAAGAGGGCGGGGGAAACAGATTCCAAAGCGAAAAGCGGTGGGCATCTAGGGAAACTCGCGGGAGTTTGCGTTGCCGTGAAGGACAACATCTGCACAAAGGGGGTGCACACAACATGCTCATCCTGTATGCTCAAAGACTTCGTGCCTCCGTACGATGCAGCCGTCGTTGAAAGGATTATACAGGAAGACGGAATAATCGTCGGAAAAACAAACATGGACGAGTTTGCGATGGGCTCCACGACGGAGACCAGCCACTTCGGTCCAACGAGGAACCCTTGGAATACCATAATGGTTCCCGGTGGATCCTCGGGTGGAAGCGCCGCCGCTGTTTCAACCGATGAGGCTGTTCTGGCCCTGGGCTCAGACACCGGAGGCTCAATAAGGTGCCCTGCGAGTTTCTGCTCTGTCGTCGGGTTGAAGCCGACCTACGGTTTCGTGAGCAGGTACGGTCTGATAGCTTACTCAAACAGCCTGGAGCAGATAGGTCCCATCGCAGGAAACGTAAGCGACTGCGCCTTGCTGTTGGAGGTTATCGCTGGCTACGACGAGAGGGACAGCACTTCGGTAAAAACTCAAAGAAATAGCTATATGGGGCTCCTAGAAGGCGGCGTTGAAAGGACAAGAATCGGTGTCGTAAAGGACTTCCTCGGTGAAGGCGCAAACACGGATGTGGAGAAGAAGGTGTGGGAAGCAGTCCAGAAGCTGGAGGATCTTGGGGCATCTTACGAAGAGGTGTCCATACCGATCCTCAAATACTCGCTGCCAGCCTACTACCTGATAGCTGTGTCCGAGGCCAGCTCAAACCTCGCGAGGTACGATGGGATCAGATACGGCTACAGGGTTAGCGACGAATCTAGCAACTGGAGCGAAGCTTTTTCGAGGAGCAGGGGAATAGGGTTCGGGCCAGAGGTGAGGAGGAGGATGATCTTAGGAACGTTCGCTCTATCCGCAGGCTACTACGACAAATACTACATAAGGGCCCTACAGGTGAGGACTCTGATCAGAAGGGCCTTCGATAGAGCCTTCAAAGACTTTACCGTCCTAGTCGGACCAACTATGCCTCTCCCACCTTTCAAGATCGGAGAGAAGATCAAAGATCCGCTGGCGCTGTACATGTGCGATGTCGACTCGGTAGCCGTGAACCTAGCGGGGTGCTGCGCCATATCTGTTCCATGCGGCTTCGTCGATGGTCTACCCGTGGGACTGCAGATCATCGGCAAACCATTCGGCGAAGCTGAGGTCCTAAGGGCTGCGTACACGTTTGAACAGAATACTAATCATCAAAAGAAAAAACCAGATATCTGATCGATCGAGGATCATTTAAAAAATCTTTTCCGGTCCAAAGTACACAGCCCCAAAAGCCAAGATCTCCTTTTGGACAAAGGTTGAAATAGAAGTATGCTATAAATCAAACGCTCTAAAGCTCAATCCAAACAGAACATCTGGTGGCTATAAGTGATCAAATGGAGAAGAATCAAAAGCAGCACACTGTATATCTACGCCATCAGCTTCCTCATGTCGGCTGCGTGGGGCCTCTTGATTCCTGCTATACCCATATACGCCCTCCACCTCGGAGCCACGCAGTTTGAGCTAGGACTGATCGGAGGCGCCGCTCCTATTACGTACACACTTTTCACAATAGCGCTCGGCAGACTATGGGGTCGAAGCAGTAGGAAAAAGCCGATAGTGGCATTTCTCCTACTATACTCCGCCATCTGCCTGCTATATTTCTACGTCAAATCACCTGGAGAGATGATCTTGCTGAGGCTTTTCGAAGGCTTCTCATGGTCCCTTTTCTGGCCGCCTGTGGAAGTTCTAATAACAAAGAAAAAAACAGAAGGAGAACAGGGAGTAGTTTCTGGTTTTGGCGTCTCATGGAGTTCTGGTGGGCTCCTCGGAGCGTTTCTGTCAAGTTTCGCTCTTCAGTTTAGGAACCTTGCCGATGTGTTTCTTGCAGTCACGGTTTTGCCATTCTGCCTAGCCTTTACAAGCATATTGCTGATCAAAGACAAAACTGACACGGCCGCTATGGAGAAAGGCATCAAAACAAGCTCAAAGGAAGCGGTCAGCAAGATGGCGTGGATCCTGATACTCCTCTACGCGTCGTGTCAAGGTATGCTCTTAGCGCTTTATCCCGCCTATGCTGAGATCAATTCGATGCCTGATTTTGATATAGGGTTAACCATTTTCCTTCTGATGATGGGCCGAACCTTAGCTTTTGTTTTTTTCAACAAGATAAGGCAGCTCGACCCATCCAAATTTGGTTCAATTCTCCTGATTTTCGGATCACTCCCCCTAGCTCTTACAACAGATGTAAGAATAGTTTTTCCATGCTCAATCGCCTTCGGCTTCGGAGCAGGACTACTATATTCCGAATCGTTTGATGAGGTGATGAAGGGAAACGCTGAAACAAGAGGTCGACGCGCAGGCTTCTTCGAAGGCATAATTGGAATTGGCAATATGTCTCCAGTCGCAGGGGGCTACTTAGCCGAAATCCTTCTAAACGCCCCGTATGTCCTGAACTCCGCGATCGCTGCCCTTGTCTTAATGGCGCTGATCCTTCGACCGTTTGAGAAGAATTCTGACAGTAGACCCACTTGAAGGAAAACGATGCCTGAGAAACCGAGTTTTGGTGAAAAAAACAACATGTAAAAACATTTGTTATTATAACGAGACGTAGTCTTAATAATGGGGCCTTAGTATCGTCCGCTGGTTTGAAGTGGGGAAAATGCCACTACCAAGCGAAATAGTCGTCAAAGCTCCTGCTACAACCGCCAACTTAGGTCCAGGCTTCGACGTTTTCGGCATGGCCTTGGAATGCCCAAGCGACAAAGTCACAGTTGTCCCCATTTCAAAAAATATCGAGATCGAAGTCTCCGGTTTGGGCGCAGACGCAATCCCAACAAATCCTGAGAAAAACACGGCCGGAGTCGTAGCCAAAGAAATCCTAGGAGAATTCTCGTTGAGAACCGGATTGATGATCAAACTTGAAAAAGGCATCTTACCCAGCGTTGGTTTGGGTAGTAGTGCTGCCTCAGCGGCAGCGGTTGCCTTTGGATTAAATCGACTGTTTGACCTCAAACTGGACAAAGAACAGCTGATTCGGCTGGCTGCGAAGGGTGAGATCGCCTCTGCTGGTTTTGAACACGCTGACAATGTCTCGGCCGCTATCTATGGTGGCTTCACCATCATCAGGTCTTACAGTCCCCTAGAAATCGTTCATCTAGACTCTCCCCAAAATCTGGACGTATGTATAGCCATTCCAGAAGGGCCTATTCTGTCTGGGAAAACTGAGAAAGCTCGTTCAGTATTACCCAAAGCCGTTTCGATGGAGAAACTTGTGCATAACGTAGGACACGCCGCAGCGATCGCAGCTGGCTTCGCCACGGGCGATGTAGACCTCATAGGAAGATCCATATCAGACGCAGTCGTTGAGCCTGCAAGAGCCTTCCTAATTCCTGGCTATCAGAAGGTCAAAGAAAACGCATTGAGATCCGGTGCGTGTGGTGTAGCTATCAGCGGAGCGGGTCCAGCGATGCTGGCTATAGTAAATAGAAACAAGGCCGATGTCTCTAATGTTGCCGAAGCCATGAGAGAAGGGTTTAAATCCGTCAAGGTAGGTGCTGAAACCTTTTGCACAAAACCTGGAAAAGGACTCTCTCTTTTGGAGGTAAAGCAGTGATACACCAAGCCTGTATATCCTGTGGAGAAAAATACGGCGCAGACGAAATCCTCTACTCATGCGAACGATGCGGTGACATACTTGAAGTCAAATACGATTACGATGTAATAGAGGAAAAACTTAGAAAAAGCGACTGGAAGAGCCTACCACTATCTGTATGGCGATACAAAGACTTCATGCCAATCAGGCCTTCCTCGAAAATAGTTTCATTAAATGAGGGTGGAACCGGACTACACTCATGCCAGCGTCTAGCTGACCTTCTGGGTGTAAAACAACTCTACGTCAAAAACGAAGGTGAAAATCCGACAGGATCCTTCAAGGACAGGGGCATGACCGTTGGAATAACCAAGGCCTTAGAACTTGACATGAAAACCGTCATCTGTGCCTCCACCGGAAATACATCCGCCTCTCTAGCAGCTTACGCCGCAAAAGCAGGGCTCCAGTGCACCGTGCTCATACCGTCGGGCAAAATAGCCTACGGAAAACTGGCGCAAGCCATAGTTTACGGAGCGAAGGCTGTTCAGATTCGAGGAAATTTTGATCAAGCTTTGAAAATGGTACTAGAGTTGTCAGAAAAGCATAGGGAAGTCTATCTCCTCAACTCGATCAATCCATTTAGATTAGAGGGCCAAAAATCCCTAGCCTACGAGATTTGCGATCAAATGAACGGAGAAGCACCAGACAGAGTGATACTGCCCATGGGAAATGCTGGGAACATAAGCGCCGCTTGGAAAGGGTTCACCGAGTTTAATAAACTCGGCTTAACGAACAGGCTTCCAAAAATGACTGGAATTCAAGCAGAAGGCGCAGCACCCATAGCACAAGCAATCAAAAAGGGAAGCAACAAGATAGTGCCCGTAGACGAACCTGAGACTGTCGCAACGGCCATTAGAATTGGATCCCCGGTTAACTGGAAAAAAGCCATAAGAGCAATAGGGGAGTCCAAGGGAACAGCGGAAACCGTGACTGACGGAGAAATTTTGGAAGCACAGAAGATGCTTGCTAGGTCAGAAGGTTTGTTCGTAGAACCAGCGAGCGCCTCTTCCGTCGCCGGCCTGAAGAAACTACTTGAATCAGGAAAAATCGATAGAGATGAGGTTATAGTCTGTGTGACCACAGGTCATGGACTAAAGGACCCTGACATCATAATGAAAACAAGCGAAAAACCCCTGGAGGTTGATGCAGAAATAGAATCAATCGAGAAGCTCGTAGGACTAGCTCGGCCTATTCCAGCGACTGTGGTTTCTAGGTGACTATGATGAGAA
>Ga0209725_1001928_pt1 | contig 11417 bp, 9 predicted proteins | sample I18A1metaG_FD_184145 | JGI IMG/M metagenome (GOLD analysis project Ga0209725, IMG submission 184145) | Lake sediment bacterial and archeal communities from Gulf of Boni, Indonesia to study Microbial Dark Matter (Phase II) - ​I18A1 metaG... | ecosystem: Environmental > Aquatic > Freshwater > Lake... | reverse complement strand
GAATATTGTTATAGAGAAAGTGGAAAATAGATGAATAAAATAGTTTCTGAAGTGATGCTTACACTGTTTTTGATGGTCATGTTAGCTTCAGCGTTTAACGTTAAACTCGTAGTGCATGCTCTAACGGAAGGGGTTTACAGAGTAGACATGTCTGTGCTAACTATGGAATGGGCATATCCAGGGGAGGAAGTCACTGTTCAGCTCATCACTATGTTGGATAAGTATAAGCCTCCAGCTCCCGGCGAACCTCCGGGGCCTTGGTCGCCGGGGGATTGGGTTTTTATAGGCAATGTGTCCCTGACTTTTGAGGTCAGGGATGAGGCTGGAAATCCAGTAGACGTTAAGATCCCAGATGACTTGAGGACAGACGACACGGGTCACTTAGAGTTTACATTTGAGGCGCCGGAGAAAGAAGGAGACTATGTGGTAATCGTTTACGCTGTAATAGAAGGAACCGAGTGCCAAGATTCAGAAACATTAAAGGTCTCATCCGAGATCAGGCCTTCGCCAGGGCCTACTCCAGCACCCGGGGCTACGCCAGAACCCGTTCCTACACCCGCCCCCACCTCCACACCTGAGCCAAAGCCTGCTCCTGGACTCGCCTACCCGCCATGGTGGATCGTTTCCATAGCCATCGTTGCCGTAATCTTAGTAGCCGTTGCGTTATGGCTCAGAAGAAATCGTGTTCTGTTTGTGATTGTTGCTGTGCTGATCATTGTAGGCTTTATGGTGGGAGTTTACTATTACAGCACATTGCCAGTTCCTTCTCCTACAACTACACCTCCACTACCAACTCCAATGCCATCGAAGATGCCGACGCCGTTTCTTCCCAGCATAGAAGTGGAGGTAGTTTCCCTTGAAGGCTTCATCGAGATGGGAGATGCATCTCCAGAAAAAGTCCTTGTTCTACATCAGGGAAACTCTGCAAGCATCACTCTAAACGTGTATTCACATTATGACGAAAGCTGTAATGTTTCTTTTAGCTTGGAGTTCGTGGGTTGGGAGAGTGTTAACTACAGGTTCTATCCTTCCACTTTGGAATTACCACCAGAGGGAGTGGCTACCTCAATTCTTACTTTAGAAGCAGATTCAGATGCTCCTAGCAATCTTATCTACGATTCATCCACTCTTTTATGCAGACGATTCGAAGGATTTGAAGGAGCATCTGGAAAATATTTGGGCTTCAGCATTTTAGTCTTCCCCATCACTCCCTCTTACATCTTCTCTGTCTATGCTGAAGAATCACCCACTCCAACACCTTGGACGCCGCCGCCTTGGGAGCCGGAGATACAGATTGAAAGAGGAGGAGAAGCCCAAATCATATTCTGCATTCTTACAGAGATTGAGAATCCATCTCTAAAATTGAGCCTTTCCTATCAATCAGGCGAATTACCAGAAGGAATAAACGCTAACATAACGCCAGACCCATTAACAATCAGGTCGCTGCTCCTAACATTAACAGCCAACCCTCAAACTCCCGAAGTAACATACGAAATCACAGCAAATGGCAGCGTAGATTCAATCACGTTTGAGAGAAAATTCCACCTGAAAGTGACAAGTTAACAAGCAAAATGTGTGGGTGAGATTGAAGAATCTCATTTTGATTTTGATCGTTGCCATTTCAGTTGTTATAGGTGCCATTTTAGGAGCTTACTATTACACTACACTGCCAACTTCTTCACCCTTTCCTGCGCCTACCAAAACATATTTGACTTTTCGCAATGGAACAGAAACTAGAGTTTTGCTGTTAGATTCTGACGTGAGATATGGCACCTATGATAGAGATGTTATTTGGCCTCCTCAGCCTGAGTATTCCGCTAAAAAAGGAGATCCATGTGTCATAGTCTACGGAATGATAGGTAATGAATAGTAGAATTGTATGGGGCCGTCTGTTTTTGTGACTATTGTGTTCAATGAGTTCACGTCGAATTGCTGTGACTGAGATTATGTGGGGATGTAACTCAAGTTTTGTTTGTTGTTTTGGGTTGGGCCGGATAGTCAATTTGGCAATGTCGTTCATCGACAGTCCCGCGAAATATAGAATTGCGCGCGCAATCTTACTTGGATCCCTATAAAAATCATTAGTCAATATTAATACTTCATAAACGTTAAGTTCAAGGAAACCAGCAAGGTTTTCAAGAACAAATGGAGGGAACAATGGAATGAGCAAATACCTGGTCTTATTGAAACTGAACCCCGGAAAAATAGTCGATACCCTTGGAGAAATACGCAACCTTCCAGAAACTCCTGTACCTGGTGTAGATGTCTGTTACGCAATGAACATATTCGGAGTCTGGGACGTTGGCTTGTGGATCAAAGCTGAAAACAGTGGCCAAGCCCTCGAATTTGTACAAAAGAAAGTAAAAGACATGACCGGCATCACTGAAGTATACACTATCCCCACATTCCCACATGGGAACACCATAAAAAACGGAAACGACCAGCAAGCAAAAAGTTCCGAGGTCCCGAAGCACCCTTTAAAGGCCTAAGCAGAAAAGAGAAAAAAAGGAGCAAATCCCGCAAGTAAGTCTTGTGGCATTTTCCACATCAAGTTCTTAGCTGTCCAAACAATTGGGACTAACCCCACTATTTTCCCGGTCAAAGGAAACTGATCAAATAACTAGTTGTCAATCCGAATCCAATAACAGGATTGCTAATTCACAAACTCTAATTAAAATAAGAAATAAACAAATGGCAAAGTGAAACAATGCCTCAGGCCGAAACTCTGCCCCAGTCCATGGTCGACATAAAAACAATTGTTCTAAAGCCGCGACTAGATCAAGGCGACATACAGCTGATTGGGGAGAAAGTAAAACCACGTCTGTTTGCCAAATTCGGACTCAAGCCCAAACCTGACGACATACGGCTCCTTGCCTCTGAGACCTATTTTGAGCCCTACCTAATTATTGGAGGAAAATACGCCCTAGACTACTGCAAAAAACACGTCTTTGAAGTGAACGTTAGCGAAAAGACAACCAAAGTCTTCGTTGCAGGACATGAGTTCAAATCAGAACAAACAGACCCAAAGGCAAAAAACAGAGTAATCAAAATGACAGGAGAAGAATACGCCCATCACGAAAGACAAACATACTTTATTCTTGACCGAATGAAAAGAGAAATTTCACCTGAAAAACTACCTATCTCTCCTTTTGACATCCAAAAAGAAAACTCTAACCTAAACTCTAACTTCAAAAGCATCAATATCCCTGATGAAACACAAATAGAATTTCTAAAAACAAAAATTGCTAAAAAACCTGATCATGTAGCTGAAATCATAAAAGAAGTCTTCGACATTACCGAAAGAACCATTGCCTACTATCCAATGTACCAACTCACTTTCGAAAACACGAAGAACCAAAAAGACGCAACGATCACAATAAACGGCATTACCGGCGAGATAATACTAAGCGGAACTAAGAAGCTTGATGTAAAGACAATCGTAACCTTCCCCATAAGCACCAGTACTCAACCTATTGAAACAGCCGCTTATCAAACGGCGCAAACACAGACAGTTGTGAATATCAGTCCCGCTGAAGGAGCTACAGATACCATAAAGAACGTCTCAGAAGAAGACGAATCTAGCCTGCAAACCATATCTGAGGCTGAAGAAGCTACAGATACCATAAAGAACGTCTCAGAAGAAGACGAATCTAGCCTGCAAACCATATCTGAGGCTGAAGAAGCTACAGATACCATAAAGAACGTCTCAGAAGAAGACGAATCTAGCCTGCAAACTATATCTGAGGCTGAAGAAACTACAGCTCTCGGCTTCCCGGCCAAAATTTCCGGCGATGTCTTTACCGTAGGCGATGATGTAACTGCCGTGGTTGGAGACATGGAGGTTCCATCCGGCACCACCATAAATAAGAATATAGCCGTAAAAGGCGCTCTAAGAATAGGTGATAATTGCAGAATTCACGGAAAGTTAGAAGTCCTAAAAGACATCACTGTAGGTGCTGACACAGTAATTGACGGCGACTTGATCTCTGGAGGCAATGTTTTTGTGGGGCCGCGCTCACTCATAACTGGATCGGTTAAAGCTGCTGGGGTATTTGAAATCGAAGAAAATGCGGTCGTTGAAGGAGTCTGCACTCAAACTCCTCCGCCCCAGTAAATCGATTTGTCCCATTGTTAGACAATCAACACAGTGAAAGCCTTATCCTAATTCGGTAGCAAAGATGATTAGTTCCGATCGATCGATTAGCTCCTCTTTCAAAGAACGCTTTGTCCCTCAACTATCTAAAAATACAATGATTGGGGCCCTTTTGCTGCACTTATCATTAATGAGGTAATGATTGGGTCAAGTCCAGATATTCCAAGCCTTTTTGCTAACACTATTTTGAGATAACTTATGTGTGTGCTGTTTCAAGGAATCTTGCTTCCAAGAACAACATAAAAGCGATTCCCAAAAATGACTCTTGAAAATTCGATGTACGAACTCATCAGCTAAAGTTGCAGTAAATGAGGGTATAGAGGGTGAAACCCGGTTGAGAGTGCCTTTGACAATTACCCGATAGTTGGTTTGTTTTATAATTTCAGACAGCCTTTTTAATCAGCGCGCGCGCCATAATTTCGATCGATCGAATTGTTTATATTTTCTATATAATTTCACGCAGCCAAAAATTCAGAAGCCTCCTAAAGCGATAGAGAACTTCATCGATGAAACTGAATTTACTGCTCCTCCTATCAAAACAATGTACAGGAATTTGTCTAATTTTCAAGTTTTTCTTCTTGGCAAGATATATCAGCTCAATCACGTAAGATGAACCTTTATCTATCTTTTTCGCATCTCCAATTATATCATCCCTTCTATACCCCTTTGCAGACATGGAATAGTCTGAAAATTGTAGACCTAGAAGGAGGCTTGATAACACAATGAATGTGCCACTTGCGAACATTCTCAACAATGATCTTTTTTGAGAGCCTCCCCTCATAAATTTTGAACCCACTACAATACTGTTTTCATCCAGCAATTCCAGACATCTTGGAATAAATAATTTTAAATCGATTGACAAGTCCATATCAAGTGAAATTATCTTATCGTATTTTGCAGAAAGAACTCCTTTTTTAAAAGCCCAACCGACTGCCCCTCTTTTATCGATTTTAAGAAATCTTACGATGCCTGGATATTTTTCTTCGAGAAATTTTCCTTTTTTTAGGGTACTATCATTTGAACCATTATCTATTATTATTATTTCATACGGAGATTGTAGTTTTTGCAAAAAGTCGACTAACCTTTGTGTATTTCTGATTATTATTTTCTCTTCGTTCAAGACCGGGATTAAAACCGAAAAGGGGATAAGATCGATTGATTGATCGATCTTTCGAGCGCGCACGTACGGCTCCTCGTGAAACAAAATCTGCGCCGTTTGCATAGTTACAACACTCTAAATCTCAGCATATCGGCAATGATAATCGTGGAAGTAGTTGGAAACATTTGAACCACAAAAACTTCACTAATTTAACGGTTAAATGTTATTAACTTTGAATATTGATTCGGAATCTATGCCAAATTCTCGCACTCCAATTTATAGCGTTCATAAGAGTCATGTAGTTGGAAATGAATGGTGTGACACAAACTGTGTGGATATTGGAATCGAACGCCAGAATAACTGGTTTTGCTAGAGATCAGCCCTGGGAGAATAATTGAGGCGATTAATACTTTCACCAGTCGGTTGTTGTTTCACTCGCTGTTCTTCTTGTTCTCTTTAGTGAGTGAAGTACAATTAAATGATCTCTGACAACCGTCAAAATTCGAAATCTCCAATAATCTCAAAAATTTCACTGCCGCTATCGACATTATATTCCTTTAGCTTTTCTTTTTAATACAAAAAACTTTGCAGCCGTCTGAACTCTTGAAAACCCTCTAAGAAGTAGGAAAAGGCACATCACGGCTCCTGCGATCGTAATTCCTACGGCTATGTGATCAATCAAAGTTGAGCCATATTGGAGCTTAATCTTTACATCTCCCTCAAATGGAATAAGTAAGTTCATAAATCCTTCGCCATTCCTGATGAGTGGCAGTACTTCATCATTACAATAGGCTGTCCAGCCCTTGTGGTAATTCATCTTCACCATTAACTCTGTGTTTTCAGAACAGTTTACCAACGTAATTTCTAGAACATCAGGATTCGTGTAAGATAAACTTACTTCATCTACGTTGCCACCAATAACTTCCACGAAATTGAGGGGAACTAGAGTTCGATTCAGCTCGTATACTGTGATTGGAGGCTCTTTCAGAATAACGGAGAAGTAAGGCGGAACGAATTTTTTCTCGACTTCTGGAGAGATCTGTCCATAGAAGAGCACCAACCTAGCATTTATTTTCTTCAAAATGTTGATTGTTGCTTCTACATCATGTCCGGAGTAGATTTCACTCCAGTACATTCTGTAGAATTGCAGGTTTATGTTTCCTTCGATATATCCTCCATCAACCTGGAACCTATTCGACATGACATTAAACGTGTACGAAAAAGTGCTTATTGAGGCCAGCCTTTCATACGGACTTAAGCATAGATTGAGTTCTTCTGCAACTCTATTGTCGAGTTCGTAGCCCTTGACGACGACAGGATTAACAGATATAGCGTAGGAGACAAGCAGCAAGACTAACAGACTCCGGGACAAAATTCTTAAAGACAACTTCGAAAATCGACTCGAGAATTTTCCAAAGAGGTGGTCAAGTGCTATTCCGCTAAGCAAAGACCATGGGAAGGAGAAGAAGAAAAGATATCGTGCAGGATATCCTAACGACAAACCTTCAAACATGATTGGTTGTATACAGATGAATAGAAAAAGGAAAGTCCAAGAGGTAAAGATGATTCCCCAGAAAACTTTTCTGTAGAGAGAGATTATTAGTCCCAGTGCTCCGAAAATTATTAGTGGAATGCCAAGATAATATGAACCATTCAACCAGATATTTTGTGAATCAAATAGGAAGAGGCTTTGCAGTGGAGGCACGTACATTGCCGCCGAACCCATGAAGGCAGTGGCTCCTGGTCCCCCATCAATTAAATATGGAACTAGCCAGAAGGCAGAAAGCAATACCCCAAATGTACCACCAAGCAAAGACCTAAGAAAGGGGAAGATGTGATTTTTCTCATTTCTGGCGTCGATCAGTTTCGCAATAAACACTCCAGCATAGTATGCTAGGAGAAGACCAACGAAGCTAAATGCAACGGAAAGATGGCTCAGAAATAGCAAACAGACGATACCAGCTAGGCAAATTTCATAGTACTTGCTGGAATGGGTTTTTGCGGCCAAATAGATACCGAAGACGAGAAAAAGCATAGCAAAAGTGTGTGTATAATGGCCATATCCGAATCTTCCTGAAAGCGTCTGGAAGCTTGACAGGTAGAGGATTGAGCTGGATAAGCAAGCAAGTTCATGCAGCCCTATTTTTCTGAGAAACAGATAGATGAAGCACCCTGTGAGCGCGAAACAGATTGTATCTGTGACGCCGAGCGCCAGCCATGTTTCCCAGTGAGAAATGGAGGTTACGGAGACGTTAGTAACGTACATTAACGGAGGATAAGTTTTGAGCAGAGGGGTTCCACAGTACCACCATGGAAACCACGCTGGTAAGGATGGAAAAAACGTCCAAAGTCGGCTTATCTTTGACAGATGCATAGGAGCATCTACACCAGGTGTTGGTTGACTAAGAGCTGGGCCGGATAGGGCTACGCCGACTCCAACAATAATTAGAAGTGGAAAGAGATTACCAATATGTTTTGAGAATATGTTTATGCGTACGCGCATTCTTCTTAATCCTTCTTGAAATTGTAAAATAAATAGCGAAACTCAGGACTGGGATTAGAATCCAAGGGATTTCCGAGATATTGTTTCTCAAGATAATGTAAGGTCCCACCTCATCCTTCCAAGTATAATCTTTTGTGGTTGTGCGAGAGAGGACATGTATCTCTTGCATTTCAAGGTTTAAATTGTTAAGGTCAGCCCAAAGCACCATTCCTGTTCCGTCAACCTGCCAATAAGTTGGGTAGCCTGAGTTGATCCAATTTACACCGTTCCACTCGTACAGGATGCCATCCGAACTCAGCCTGTAGTCATAGTTGTAGGTATCAATCTGCTGTCCTCCAGCCTTAGTGTCCAAATACACACAATATAGGAAGGCTGTTGGGTTTGGCTTGCTCACCTCAGCCATTCTGAAGAAGACGTCAGTGCCGTTGTTAGTATAATAAACCGATTTGACATCAATTCTTTCTGGAGGTGGAGTAGGGAAAGTCGGGTCCGAGCCTAGTTGAATCCAATTTGAAGGGTACGGCAGATCAGAGTTCACGGTTGTAGTAATAGTAACAGAGTCTGAGGCGCCCGAAAGCGAATCTACTGCTTTGATTATTGTAGCGTCTACAGTACCGTTGGTTGCATCTGAGGGAATAGTTACCTTTACTATTAGTGTGGCTACCTCACCTGCGTTCATTGTTATAGTAGATTCCTGAGGCGGTATTAGCTGCATGTCACCACTGCCGATTTGGTCTGTGTCACGCCAAACTTCTACGTAGTAACCTTTATTCGACAAAGCGGTAAGTGTGTAGCTGGCAATCGATTTTCCTCTGTTCTCAATATAGATATTGTATCCGATGGTTGACCCCACTGCGCCGGAGAACAACTGATTTGCCTCCAAGTCGAAGGTATTCTGGCTCTCGGCTATTGTCATAGCAAAGTTCATTGGGTTTACAGATTGTTTCGTCATAAGCGGCAGTGAGAAATCGAATACTATAGTTGATGAAAAAACGATTATGATCAACAGTAGCAGCAATTTTGCAGAGAAATTCATGGGGCTTTCACTTCAATAATCTGTTTCAGGTCTTCAGTAATTACTTCCTTAAGAGCCCCGACTATGCAAATCCCCTCTTTGGAGCGAATTTTCAGAGGCCCCTCAGCATTCTCTAGGTATATTGTGCTCGCGGAGGCAATCCCGCCTCCCTCTACACCTACGCCAACTCTCACGCCATTCTTGATGAAGACGGGCCCCTCGCAGTCGATGCAGTTGTACACGATGACATCTTCGGAGAGGAGGAGTTCTTTTTGACAAACGATGGATTTCTCTAAACGATTACGCGCTCCTATAACAACTCGTCCTTTTACGTGGAGCCCCCCTTGAAATGTCACATCCTCTTGGGAAACGAGGTTTCCTTCCACTATCATGTTGTAGGGAATGACCTCTCCCTTAGGGATTCTCAAATCACCCCGTACACGGATTGTCTCATTTAAACTGGAATTCTGAGCTTGTTCACCTGACTCAGCAAGCATTAATGTCTGTCTTGAGTGAGCGGAGTGTTCACAAACAGACGCTTTGCTTACGCTGCACTCGCGCTCTCTCATTCTCTTTTTTATTGTCCTATCAAGGTCAATGAATAGTGGACCTGGATCCTTAGGCTTCTTGTACTCCCAAACTCCCCAGAAAAAGCAAAGAACGATCATCCCGACGAACAGAGCAAGAACTTCAAGATACCCAAGAATTGGCAACGGATCAGCCCCTCTTTTTATTATTCCTTTTGATTTCAGCCTCTTTCATATGATTAGCTGCATCAACTTCTGTTGCTACTTCAGTGTAATAGCGCAACCCATTTCCAGATCGTTCTGTCTTGTCCCATCGGTGAGTATAGTTGTTCCTGAAGCCATTCAATATCTTTGTGTGGCGGTTTTTTCCATCTCCTTCCCTCTGGATATTCTCCGAGAAGAGCGTTTTGACTTGATTAGGACGCAGCTTATGCAAAAATATCGCTTTGAAGAATGCCCTGCTGCAAACCCAGACGTTCGCAAGCAAGTCCAGAAACATCAGCGGCAGAAGCCAGATGCTACGTCTTCTCTTATCGAGAAAAAGGCTTCCCGCAACCTCGGCAAAGACGGCGAAGTTGCCAATGCTATTGTATGCGAAGACAAAGAGTATTGCAGGGAACAGGGAACTCCACCATGGTGCCCCTGTCAAATAGGTGAATATGCCTATCAACCATCCGATAAATATGAGGAGTGGTGTGGTGTAGACTCCAAGCAGGAGAATACCATCAACTTTCTGCCAGAATGTCAGAACTGGAGACTTCAGAGTCTTAAAGAAGTATTCAAAAAGGCATTGATCATGCCCGATAGCCCACCTCGTAAGCTGCTTTTCCCTCATCTCCCATGAGCGGACTGCTTCCTCGTAGCACTCGGCGGCGTTTACGTAAGCAACCTTCCAACCATTCAAGTAGAGCTTGTAGGTAAGGTCGGTGTCCTCTGCGAGTTTAGTTACGTCGAATCCCCCAACAGCTTTCAGTATACTCCTCCTGAAACCTCCGACAGTTCCCCCGAACTGTGGAATAAGGTTCAAGTTGTACCTTGCCTGCTGGCTGATTTGGTAGCCTCCAGCTCTCTCAATATCCATGATTCTAGAGACAAAAGATTCCGGACTGTTGACGGGAACAACCCGGCCCATAACCCCACCGACTTCTACATCAACGAAGGGAGCTACAAGTCTTTCTATGCAGTCCCGTGGGGGCAAGTAGTCGGCGTCGAAGATTAGAATTATCTCGTTTGAAGCCACTTTGAGTCCAACATTTAGTGCTTCTGGCTTGCCATTTCCGCCATTTCCAACTCGATGTATAGCTTTGATAAAGGAGAATTTCGAGGCGTATTCATCAACGATCGACGGAGTTGCATCCGTTGATCCGTCGTCGATCGCGATCACCTCGTACCGCGAGACATCTTTTGGGTAGTCCATCTCGACGAAACGCTCCAAGATGCCGGTCGCTACCTTTTCCTCCGTGTGCATGGGGATGAGAATTGAGACGCTCGGCCTGAAGGTCCCTGCTAAATCTTGTTGACACCTCCGCTGCTCTTTGAACAGTCTATTACTGAAAAACTTGAAGTGGCGTACGATATAAAGGCACATGATCGCGATTATAAAGAGCAGAACTAAGTTCGCCAATTGTCCAATTAGCGAGACGATTTGTGCTTCAAACGTTCATCACCCCGCCAACTTCGAACTTTGTAAGATGAGCTAGTGCAAGTGAGTAGAATGCGACAATGTAGATGAAATCGATGAAGGCTCCAACCAAATAATGAAATAGCAAGAACACTGGACCGCCAAAGTAGTAGAGAGTCGCTGTCACCAAGGACATCCGCAGGAGGCTCCAGACGACAGAGAACCCTATTGTTATGAAGAGCCAGAAAACTTTGGCCCACAGAGGGCCTCTGATAGTGAACAGAAAAGGAGCGTAGATCATAGTGATGAGACAAAGGCTAATTACTCCAGAGCACGACCAGTCAAGGGTAACCCAGTGCAGGGTATATGAGGGGATTGGAGAGATCACCGTTTGCCACAAAAGTGTAAAGATCGTGACCATTGATACAACAAGAGCAATAGTCTTGACAGGAGAAGGTATTCTCCGAAAAATGTTCAAAATGAGTATAAGCGATGACAA
>Ga0209725_1001927_pt1 | contig 11419 bp, 12 predicted proteins | sample I18A1metaG_FD_184145 | JGI IMG/M metagenome (GOLD analysis project Ga0209725, IMG submission 184145) | Lake sediment bacterial and archeal communities from Gulf of Boni, Indonesia to study Microbial Dark Matter (Phase II) - ​I18A1 metaG... | ecosystem: Environmental > Aquatic > Freshwater > Lake... | reverse complement strand
CACTTTCCGAGAAGTTATTGTCGCGCTGGTGCAAAAGTTTCCAGCTTTTGTGGGCCATGTCATCACAGAGACGGGTGACTTGATAGAGCCTTATTTCTTCAACGTTGACGCGCGGCGCGTTGTGCGGAACCTGGATGAAATACCAGAAGAAGGTAAGCCACTTTTACTGCTATTTGTAGATGCAGGAGGTTAACGAGGAGGTTAACAAGAACATGTACAGCTTTTTTGGCAAAATTCTCCATATTGATGTGACCAATCGTAAATCCTGGGTACAGAGTGTTACAGAGGAGCACTTGAGAAAGTATGTTGGTGGTGTCAGCCTAGCTACCAGGTTGGTCTATGACAACACGCCCAAAGGAGTCGAGCCTCTCGGCCCCGACAATGCCCTCTGTTTTGCGGCCAGTGCCTTCGCCGGCACTCTGGTCCCTGTGGGCACCAAACACGCCGTAGCCGCCAAATCGCCGCTGACGAACTGCATCGGCGATTGTCTGGCTTCGAGCTATTTTTCTCAAGCGTTTCGGCGCGCGGGATACGATGGCATCGTGATCAAAGGTGCAGCCGACAAGCTGACCTACATCTTCATTGATGACGACGTAGTGACATTTCACAATGCTGAGCATCTGCGCGGCATGCCCACCTTCGAGACCGAGGAGGCTATCCGGGCTGAATTGGGCGACGAGGCCGTTCGTGTCGCCACCATCGGCCTCGCCGGGGAAAACCTGGTGCGGATCGCCAATATTACCAATGACCGAGGCCGTCAAGCCGGGCGAACTGGTCTGGGGGCGGTGATGGGCTCCAAAAAGATCAAGGCGATCGCGGTGCGCGGAACCAAACCGATCACTGTGGCCGACCCTGCCGCTTTGACAGCCAAGTGTTTGGCTCTCTCACAATTGGCCAAAGGCCCGAAAACGGAAAAGTATCGCATCATGGGCACGCCGGCCAATGTCTTGAACCTGAACCGGCTGGGAGGGTTGCCAACACGCAACTTCCAATCGGGCACTTTCGAGGCGGCGGAGAAGGTCAGCGGCGAATACATGCTAGAGCACCACGTGGACAAAGCGGTTTCCTGCGCCGGCTGTCCCATCGCCTGTGAGCACATCACCAGCGTGCGCGAGGGTGATTACAAGGGGGCACGCACTTCCATTGACTACGAGTCCCTTTTCGCTGTAGGCCCCAACTGCGGCATAGACTATTTCCCGGGCGTTATCAAGGCCATCGAGACGTGCGACGCGCATGGCCTGGATACCATCAGCAGCGGCGTGACAGTCTCCTGGGCCATGGAATGCTATCAGCGTGGCATCCTCACCAAGGAGGATTTCGGGGGGCTGGAACCGACCTGGGGCAACCACGCGGCCATCGTACGCCTGATCGAGATGATGGCCAAACGCGAAGGGATCGGTGACCTGCTGGCGGAAGGCACCAAGCGTGCAGCCAAGAAGGTCGGCAACGGCTCGGAGCACTTTGCAATGAATGTCAAGGGGCTGGAATGTTCAGGCTATGATCTGCGAGCGTTCCAGACGTACGCCCTCGGCGCCGCCGTAGGCACCCGCGGCCCTTGCCACAACCGCTCCCTGGCTTACGAGCCTGACGCGCAAGGGAAGGTGGATCGTTTGAAGGCCGGGCCGGAGCGTGGGGCTATCGCCAAGGAGTGCGAGGAGTTCGCCGCGCTCTTTGATATGACTATGCTCTGCAAGTTCATTCGAGGCTGCTTCAAGGAACCCTGGAGCGAGATCACCGAGCTTTATACGCTGACCACAGGCTTCAACATGACAGGGGATGACATGAAGGCGGCCGCCGAACGGTGCTGGAATCTGAAGAAGGCTTTCAACATTCGAGAAGGTTGGACTCGGGCCGATGACTGGCTGCCGGAGCGTTGCTTAACAGATCCTCTGCCCGAGGGCGCGGCCAAAGGCGTTTTCGTCAAACCAGCGGACTTGAACATGATGATTGATGCCTATTACGTGGCGCGCGGGTGGACAGCAGAGGGTCTGATTCCTACCATGAAGCTCATCGAGTTGGGGCTGGAAGACATCGCTAAGGACGTGGGGGTGTAGCCAATGAAACACCAATACATCGTTTGCGACCCAGATAAGTGTGCAGGCTGCAGTCAGTGCGAGTTGATTTGTTCGGTGACCAAAGCTGGCGTTTTTGACTCGGCGCGCTCACGTATCCGTACTGTGCGCATCGAGCCTGTGGTGATGATGTCCATCGCTTGTCGGCTTTGCGAGGATGCCCCTTGCGTCATCGCCTGCCCCAGGAAAGCCCTGACCCAAGACCCGCAGACAGGTGTGATCCGCCTGGATAGCGATCTGTGCGATGGCTGCGCCTGGTGCATCGAAGCCTGCGATTTCGGAGCCATCAACCTGAACCCGCAGAGCAAAAAGGTCGAGATTTGCGATCTGTGCGCGGACAAGGATAAACCGCAGTGCGTGCTGATTTGTCAAAAGGAAGCCCTATCTTTCTCGACGCCAGAGCAGGTGGCACGGCAAGCGCGCAAGGAAGTGGTGAGCCAGCTCCTGAAAGAGCTGCTCGAGTAGTTATATGAAAAGTCAGCGGATTAACAGAAGCATTATCTGCTCAATCTGCTGACCTAGTTATTCACGATGTCCAGAGGTCGTGGTGAAACGAGACGGATGGGGATACCGTTTCCCGCCCGTCTCGTTTACCTTGTACATCGGGGATCAATGATAGATCCATGATTTGAGGAGAGTGCCATGAGTGACCATGATGATCTCAGAATTGGCGTGTACGTCTGCCATTGCGGCAGCAACATCGCCGGAGTCATAGACCCAAAGGAAGTGGTGGAGTACGCCGCCACCTTGCCAGGAGTGGTGGTAGCCAAGGACAACCACTATATCTGCGCCGACCCCGGCCAGGCTCTCATCCGCCAAGACATCAAGGAACAGAAGCTCAATCGGGTGGTCGTGGCGGCGTGCAGTGTCCGCCTCCACGAGCCTACTTTCCGTGCCTGCGTGGCGGAGGCGGGGTTAAACCCCTTCCTGTTCGAGATGGCCAACGTCCGTGAGCAGGATACGTGGGTACATGCTCACCACCCGGAAGAGGCCCTGGAGAAGGCGAAGGATATCGTTGCGGCGGCGGTGGCCAAAGCCCGCTACCTCACCCCCCTCGAGATGATCGAGGTGCCCGTCACCAAGCGCGCCATGGTCATTGGCGGGGGGATTGCCGGCATCAGCGCTGCCCTGGACCTGGGCGATATGAAGATTGATACGATCCTGGTGGAAAAGGAGCCGAGCATCGGCGGCAAGATGGCCCAACTCAACAAGACCTTTCCCACCATGGATTGCTCGATCTGAATACTCGCGCCCAAAATGGTTGACGCGGCGCGTCACCCCAAGATTGACATCCGAACCTACACCGAAGTGGAGCGTGTAGAAGGCTTCGTCGGCAATTTCAAAGTGAAGCTGGTGGAAAAGCCCCGTTACGTGATCGGCAAGCTCTGCACCGGCTGCGGCCTCTGCGCCCCCGTTTGCCCCATCGAGGTTCCCAATGAGTTCGAGGAAGGGCTGGGGCCGCGCAAGGCGATCTATGTGCCGCACTCCCAGGCCGTGCCCCTGGACTATGTGATAGACATGGACAACTGCATCAAATGCTACAAATGCGTGGACGCCTGTGGCAAGCTCCAGGCCATTGATTTCTCCCAGCAGCCGAAGGAAAGATGGGAGGAGGTGGGAGCGATCATCGTCGCCACTGGCTTCGACGTCTTCGATCCGTCGGAAATAGAAGAGTACGGGTACGGCAAGTACGAGAACGTGCTCACGGCGATAGAACTGGAGCGGCTGCACAACTCGACCGGCCCCACCGTCGGCCAACTGGTGCGGCCTTCCGACGGGAAAACGCCCAAGAACATCGCCCTGGTGCAATGCGTCGGCTCCCGCGATGCACGATACAACCTGTACTGCTCCGGCTTTTGCTGCATGTACACCATCAAGAATGCCGTGCTGCTCAAAGACCTCTATCCCGACATAGACATCACCATCTTTTATATGGACATCCGCACACCATCCAAAGGATACGAGGAATTTTACCAGCGAGCTCGCGAGAGAGGGATAAGATTCATCCAAGGGCGGCCTTCGGTGATCGTGGAGAATCCTGAAAGCAGGAATCTGTATGTCCGCGTTGAAGACATCGGACTGGGAAGGGCGATAGAGAGGGAATACGATATGGTAGTCCTCTCCACGGCAGCTATCCCTCGCCACGATATCGAGAAACTCGGCGAGGCGATCACCCTGACGCGAGATGCCAGCGGCTTTTACATGGAATACCATCCCAAGCTCAAGCCGATTGATACGCCGATGGAGGGCGTCTTTATCGCGGGTGCAGCGCAAGGCCCGAAAGATATCCCCGCCAGCGTATCTCAGGGAAGCGGGGCAGCCGCCCGTGCAGCTCGTATTTTGACCTCCGACAAATGGCAGATCGAGCCAATCGTGGCTTATGTCTGGTCAGATCGCTGCTGGGAAGCGCAGGGGAAAAAGTGCGGCATCTGCGTGGACAAGTGCCCCTATGCGGCGATTTCCATCGAGCCAGGGAAAGGGGCGCAGGTGCAGCCAGCCATTTGCCACGGCTGCGGGGCCTGCGTGGCTGAATGCCCACACAACGCCATCACCCAGTTGCACTTTACCGACGCGCAGGTCATCGCCCAGATCCATGCTCTGATGCGACATGACCCCGAAAGCAAGATCATGGCTTTCATGTGCCACTGGTGCAGCTATGGTGGCGCAGACACCGCGGGCACTAGCCATTTCGAGTATCCCGCTTCGTCACGCGGCATTCGAGTCATGTGCTCGGCGCGCATGGATACGGACTTTGTCTTGGAGGCTTTCCGCAAGGGTGCGGGGATGGTGCTCGTCTCCGGCTGCCACCCGCAGGATTGCCACTATATCACCGGACAGCAACACGCCGCCAAGCGTTTTGAGCGGTTGGCCAGGCAACTAGAACGGATGGGCATCTCGCCGGAACGCTTCCGCGTGGAGTGGATTTCGGCAGCGGAAGGGGCCAAATATGCACAGGTGATCCGCGAAATGGACGAGACGTTGCGTGCTTTGGGGCCGGAAAAGATCCACGAAGAGAACGAGAAGGTACGGCCAGAGCTGGAAAGAAGGTTGAAACATCTTTCACAAATCCCGCACGTGGCAGAGGTGCTAGAGAGCGAGGAGAAACATGCCGAACTTGCGCCAGCTTGATCCCAATTTCAGCAAGGAAGTCTTGGCCGAACCCGGAGGGGAGAGCCTTCTTCTCTGCTATTCTTGCGGCACATGCGTATCCGCTTGCCCTGTGCAATGGATGAATGAGCGCTACAATCCGCGTCGCCTGATCAAAATGGCGGTGCTGGGCATGCGCGAAGAGGTGCTGTCCAATCCCGTCATCTGGTATTGTTCGGCATGTGATCTTTGCTATCGGAAATGTCCCCAAAAGATACATATTTCTGACCTGATGAGAGCCTTCTGCAACCTGGCTCAGCGCGGGGGTCACAAGCCGCCTCGGGTTGCGGCGCGAGTGAATGAACGCACTTGTGTCGCATGTGGACTATGTGCCGAGGTCTGTCCATACAAGGCCATCGAGTTGGTCAACAAACGGGTCCTGGGACAGGGAAAAGTCGTCGCCCAAGTGAACGAGTTCCTCTGCATGGAATGCGGCATATGTGCCGCTTCTTGCCGTTCCGGCTCTATTGACGTGGCTGATTTCGCTGACCAGGATCTTGCCGACCGGATCAAAGGATGGGTGGAAGGGGATTTACTTCCCGTGGAGGCACAGTATGAACGCTGACATAACCAAAACCGACTGGGCTCCTCGCGTGCTCGTTCTCCTATGTAACTGGCCTCTGTATACCCAGAGCGATCTGGCCGAGGTGGCGAAAACTCGAGAGATCCCCCAGGTTCGGGTGCTGAAAGTCCCCTGCGCGGGAAGAATCAATCCGCTATTCATCCTGATGGCCCTTCAAGAGGGAAATGATGGCGTGTTGGTCGTTGGTTGTCCCCCAGAGAGCTGCCATTACAAAGCAGGGAACTACCTAAGCAATAGGAAACTTGTGGTGCTGAAGAGGTTTCTGGAATATCTGGGCATGGAGGAGGGGAGAGTGCGATTCGAGTGGATCGCCAACCCAGAACAAGGTGGATTGTCTCGGCTGGTTCGGGAGCACTATGAACATGTTAAACAGTTCGGGCCGGTAGAGAAGTTGGTCCGCTCTCATTTTGCTAGCGGGCCACTATCCTACTCTTCACCATAAGAAATGCCCGATCGGAGATAAATGATATGGACAAACTAACCCAGAAGATAAGACAAGAGGCAGCAAGGCTCCTTGCTGACCATCAAGTTGACAGGGTGATTGGTTTCCAGGAAGGAACGCTGCCTTTGCGCTCTGCGCCCGTGATCGTACATGACCCTGCCGATGTGGACAAGCTTGTCTGGAACTCCTTCTGCGGAAACAACCTGGCCCGCTATTTGCGGGGGCTTGGCGGCCGGCGAGTAGCCATCGTAGCTAAAGGGTGCGATGTGCGGTCTATTATCGCTTTGATAGTAGAGAAGCAATTCTCCCGAGATCAAGTGGTCATCATCGGTGTACCCTGCCAGCGTATGATTGACTGGCGAAAAGTGGCCAAGGCTGTCAATGGGGAGATCTTAAGAGCCGAGGAGCGGGACGGCGAGTTGCTCGTTGAAAGTAAAGGGTTCAAGAGAAGCCTGCAACGTGACGATTTCATCCATTCGCTATGCGCTGCCTGTACGCATCGCAACCCCATCGTCTATGATATCTTGGTTGGTGAGCCCGTGGAAGAGGCGGGCCAGACTCCATTCCCCGAAAGTGCGGCCTTTGAGGAACGATCCCCTGCTGAGCGATGGGCCTTCTACAAAGATGAGATGAGCAGATGCATCCGTTGCTACGGCTGTCGCGAGGCCTGCCCTATGTGTTATTGTGAGGAATGCTTTGTAGACCACTCACAACCTTCATGGATCGCTAAGAGCGTTGAGCCTTCTGCTGTCCAGATTTGGCAGATCGTCAGGGCTTACCACCAGGCGGGGCGCTGCGTCTCCTGTGGCGCTTGTGAGCGGGCCTGTCCCATGAATATCAAACTGCTCTATTTGACAGAAGGCTTGAATGACTTGGCCCGAGAAATGTTCGACTTTGAGACAGGCCTCAATACGGAGAGTCTGCCACCCTTTGCGACTTTTGATCCTGATGCCATGCGCGATACTGCTAAGCAGGATGGGAGATAGCGAGAATGAAAAAGATTGCGAAGGCAGATATGGGTCGTTTCATCGCACGCTTGCTGGAGCAATACATGGTCTACGCGCCCGTACAGGTGGACGACGCGATTCAATTCCAAGAGATCACCACGCCCTCTGAAGCGTATCTGGATTACCAAAACTCGACCAAGTCCCCCAAGGGGGTTTTCTTACCTCAATCGGAGGTACTATTCCGCTACAACAAGGGCCCAAAGCAAGTAACGGTGACGCCTCCGGAAGAGATTAAGAAAGAACGGGTATTATTGGGGGTCAGGGGGTGCGATGTCAGGGCAACCTTGCTCTTGGACGCTATATTCAACACGCCGGTTAATCCGGATGTCTACTACGAGGAGAAACGGGGCAAGACCATCATTATCGGCCTGGCTTGTAGTGAACCTCCATCCCTCTGCTTCTGTACTTCTGTGGGGGGCACTCCCTTTGATAGAAAAGGATCGGATCTGTTCCTGATAGACATCAGCGATGCATATCTTGTGGATGTCCTCACTGATAAAGGGGAAAAACTCCTGGATGATACGCTTTTCCGGGATGCCACGGCTGCTGATCTTGAACTGGCACGGAAGAGAGAAGCCGAAGCGTTAGAGCAAATGCCGCCCCCTCTGGAAGTAAAACAACTGAAAGATAAACTGGACGGCATGGTAGAAAGCCCACTTTGGGGGACTTTGGCGGAGAGATGCCTGCGGTGTGGGATTTGTGCTTACCTTTGCCCCAGTTGTTATTGCTTTGATATCGTAGATGAGGACTATGGTTCCTCAGGCGAACGGGTGAGAAATTGGGATGCTTGCATGTTTTCCCTCTACTCTCTGGAAACCTCAGGACATAATCCTCGTCCTACCGGCAGCGAAAGATGGCGCCAGCGATTAATGCACAAGTTCAACTACGCCATCGGCCAGTGCGGAGATGCTCTTTGTGTTGGCTGTGGGCGTTGCGTCCAGGGTTGTCCGGTGAACATTGATATTAGGAAAATCGTCACTGACGTGATGGCCAGTTAGCCACGGAGAGATGTAGAATGCGCAACCCATATCTACCGATTCTGATGCGGATCGAAAGGATCATCGTGGAAACCGATGATGAGATGTTGAAATCCTTCGATTTGGTCTTTGTGAATGAAAGCGACGGTCAAGGATTCAGCTTCATGCCAGGCCAGTTTTGCGAAATCTCCGTTTTCGGCAAAGGGGAGGCGCCTTTCGGCTTTGCTTCCTCACCCTTGGAACAAGGGTATCTGCGTATCACGGTGAACAAGGCTGGCGTGCTGACGACAGCATTGCACGACTTGGCAGAAGGAGATATCGTAGGCCTACGAGGCCCCTTAGGCAATGGCTATCCCTTGCATTTGTTCGAGGGACACAATATCGTTGTCATTGGAGGAGGCTTTGCATTCACTACTCTGAGATCTCTGGTCGTTTATATGCTGCATAGTGCGAACCGAGCCAAGTTCGGAGAGATCAGTATCGTTTACGGAGCTCGCCAGCCAGGACTTTTGCTGTACAAGCAAGAATTGTCTATCTGGGGGCACCGAGATGATGTGCGTCTATACCTCACTGTGGATAAGAGGGATGAGACATGGCGCGGGCGTGAGGCCCTTGTGCCCAATGTAGTAGAGGAGGTCGCGCCCAACCCTAAGAATGCCTATGCCGTCATATGCGGGCCATCTGTTATGATCAGATACACCCTCCCGAAGCTCTCTGCTTTAGGATTCTCTCCTGACCAGATCTACACCTCCCTCGAGCGACGCATGAAGTGTGGCCTTGGAAAATGTGGCCGCTGCAATATTGGCCCATATTATGTCTGTGAGGACGGCCCGGTATTTAGTTACGCGCAGCTAAATGGGCTGCCCAAAGAATATTGATGGCTGAAAGGAAAACTGGCGATGATGCGTGGCACTACGATAAAGCGAGAGATAAAAGCAGGTCTTGCCCTGGAACGCCGCATGATCACGCGCCGCTACTGGTTCGAGTGGCACAAGGATAAGTGCGTGGGCTGCGCCACCTGCGTGGCCATCTGTCCAAAGGAGGCGATCACGCTGCAACCCGGCAAGGTGGAGAACGGGCGGCTGGTCACACGGCCTGGCATAGACGTAGACCCGGCCAAGTGTACATATTGTGGCGAGTGCGTGGTACTTTGCCCCGTCCACGCCTACACGCTGATGGTCAACGGCCAGCCGGAGATACCGGTGCATGTCTGGGATGCCTTCCCCAAGCTGGTCAAAAAGATCACGGCGCAGGTGAATGGGCTGTCGCCAGAGGAAGCGGTCGCATCCGTAGAGGTCTGTCCCACGGATGTCATACAAGTGGAGGGCCGCTGTCATCGTGGATGAGCCGGGCTGCATTTACTGCAAACAATGTTCAGTTCTTTACCCGAAAAGCTTCGAAGTGACTTCGCCCTGGGAAGGGCGGATCGTGCTCAATGTGAGCCTTTGCCCGACCGGCTGCCAGGCGTGTGTGGATATCTGCCCCAGCCGTGCCCTCACCTGGAATGGCCAGCAGGTGGAGTTGGACGAGACCTTCTGCCTCTATTGTGGGGCTTGCGAGAAGGTCTGCCCCGTGAAAGGGGCTATCACCGTGGAACGCTCGGCCATCCGCCACGAGCCGATCAAATCCGCGGCCTGGACGGCGGCGCTGGAAAAGCTGATCTCCATCCAGGCGGCGGTGCGCGAACTGGAGCGCAAGTCGCAGGAGAAACGCCGCCAGGTGACGCAGTTCGTGCCTGGGGCGAAGAAATAAGGGCGAGGGGCGGTTCGCGTGAACCGCCCCTTCCTTTTTTGGCGATGTTCGTGTCCTGGGGTATAATAGTATACAGGGCTTGTCGGATAATACCCTGTTTGGGGATGTTATCCGACAAGATCGTCGCATAATCAGTAGTTCGGCCGAGGAAGACACATGGATCCATGCCAGACTGTTCCGCGATGGGCTCCACGAGTGACCCAACAGAAGATTCGTCGGCTCTATGAGACCGATGCCAAGGGCATCTACGACGATGATCTCATTGCGGAGGTAGGCTACGGTCTGCTGGCCAGATGCCAGAGCTTCCTGGAGGCCAACGAGGCCGTGGCGGGCAAAGCGCATTGTCCACGGTGTTCGGCAATTGTCTCGCACGGCGGTCGTAAGGAGGAACTCCTTCGTTGCTCGTGTGGATGGGAATTGCCATGGGCGGAGTACTTCAAAACTATTCAGCACAAGCAACTCAGCGGTGCGGAGCCAGTCCTCGACCAGTTTCGCGCATTCGTAAGAGAATTCCCATTAGCTCGGACATTGCAAGAGAAAGTCCTTCTGATCGACCGCCTGATCCATGGATTCCATTGGTACTACAAGACGGAAAGCCCGACGCGACCCGTCGCGGTCAATCTGATCGAGGGAACCATGGGCGAGGTCGTCGCCTTTCTGGACAGTCTCACCTATGGGGAGAGCAGCACTGCGGGAACGGCGGCGAACTATGCGCAATGGGACAGAAACATTGAGGCAAACAGGGACTGGTACTCTTCAAGGCGCGAGAAGAGGGCCGAACGGCCGGCTGGAGGCGACGTGGAAGACCGCCGTCTCAGCCGTAGCGCTAGACGCAGGGAGTAAGCTGCTTTTGTAGCAAAACGTATTCATCTAAACCTGAAAGAGAAACCCCATGTCAACCCAACCAACAGTCATCAAGTTTTTCGCACCTGTAATTGATGTGACCATCAATGCGCTAATGAACGCTATTGACCAAAAGATGAAACAAGGACAACGAAACTTTCTCCTCCTAGTTTCCTCACCTGGCGGTTCTGTTTTTCACGGTTTGAGCGCTTACAATTACCTCAAAGGACTACCGGCCGAAATCACAACGCACAACTTTGGAAGCGTTGACTCTATAGGCGTCGTGCTCTATTGCGGCGGAGCAAAACGCTTATCTGTACCTCAGGCTAGATTCCTTCTTCACGGAGTCAGCGCAAACTTTCCCCAGGGTGCAAGCCTAGAAGAAAAGCAGCTCGAGGAAAGATTAAAAGGTCTAAAGATAGACATTGAGAATATCGCCAAAGTCATTGCTGCAAACACGGGTAAATCAGCCGAAGATGTGATGAACGCAATGCTTGACCGAACGACGCTAAATCCAGAAGAAGCGAAAGCATGGGGACTTGTCCACGATATTAAGATTGAGTTGTTTCCGGCAGGTGCTGAGGTAATCTCTATAC
>Ga0209725_1001926_pt1 | contig 11419 bp, 8 predicted proteins | sample I18A1metaG_FD_184145 | JGI IMG/M metagenome (GOLD analysis project Ga0209725, IMG submission 184145) | Lake sediment bacterial and archeal communities from Gulf of Boni, Indonesia to study Microbial Dark Matter (Phase II) - ​I18A1 metaG... | ecosystem: Environmental > Aquatic > Freshwater > Lake... | reverse complement strand
ACCCTATGCGTCCGCCTCAACCGCTCCGGTAACTGGAGGGGGAGGGGTGTATACACCTGCCTCACCCACCCCCCGGGGGCTGTATACACCCGTCATGCATCAGGCTAGCAGTTCTCTGGCATGCATGCTATCGTTTTTCAGCTTAGACAAGGCACAGGGTTTCAGATTGAACCCGAAACGCTGAATCCCAACCATTCCATATCTGTCTCCGAAACTGTGCCAGCAGGGGGTAGGGGGGTGATATCACCCTCAACATCCCATCATTCGTATCCCTCGAATTGAATTGAATGCAGTACCTCTTCGTGGCTTCGGCTGTGGTCGCGCTGCCTGGGGGCTATGTGTTAGGTCTCGTGTGGTTCGATCATCAGCAACTTCAAGCGTTGCGGAGTCAGTGGGTTGTGAGCATGCTGATGACCTTGTATGCCTACGCACCTTCTGAACAGGGACCTTAGTTTCATAGTCTTTTCTGGTTTTTGAAAAGGACGCGTTTTGTGCAAGAAAGGGTTAGCTGCAAGCGGTCTTCTAGGGTCTCGGGTAAGGTTGTGCGGCTGGTGTTGAAATGGCATGAGGTTGAGAGCGATCTGTGTTCGAAAGCTGTGGATTGTGCGCGATTTCTGCTTCAATCATACAACCTGTTAGTCTAGTTTCACGGGTAGGTTTCTTTGAAAGACGGAAGGTGGCAATTGAACATTGGATGTTTGCAGATGGGGTCAATAATCTGAGACTTCTGGCTTTTGGCTTTGCCTGTTCATCTAATGAGGTGCCGTCGAGAGGTGGTTGAAGCTTGGATAGGTCAAGGCCGAATCTCTTGAGAATTGTCGGGGTGATATCTGCTCGGTCGCCATTCCGATTTACCTTCGGATCATTGGTTGCGAGGAAGATATATGGTGCGTTAGAGTGCGAGGTTTTTCCCTCATCGAAACCATGATCGGCCGTCACATACACGAGTGTCCTATCGTACAAGCCAAGCGCCTTCAGTTTTGCGATGATTCTGCCGGTCCAGTCATCGTCTGACTTTATTCCGTCGGTGTACTGCTGTGAGTTCTCGCCATATGCATGGCCTGCGTGATCTGGCTCGGCGAAGTGAATGAAGAAGAAGAACCGTTTGTCTTTGTGCTTCTCTAGGTTCTGGATCGCGGTCATGCCAACCTTTTCATTCTCGCCGAGGCCGTTCAGGAACATGTCCATGTTTCTGGCAGCGTTGAAGTACGGCTTTCCAGGATAAGCCACGTAGAACACACCATTCTCCTGCACTATCTCGCCGCCATCGCTCACCTTGAGGCCAGCTCTTGGTGTAGGCACCCTCCTGCCTTGACGTTCCTCGGTTCTTGCCCAGCGATCGAACGGGATCTTGGTCGGAGGATCACTATCCACATTCCCCTTCTTGCCAATGATGGCTATGGTCGCGATGTTGTCTGCGCCGAAGAATTTTTCGAGTCGTTCGAAGACTGTATATCCTTCAGGGATCGGCTGATACCGGTTATTGCTGAATACTCCTGTCTTCTCCGGTGTGTAGCCAGTTAGAATCTGTGACCATCCGGCCTTGGTATCCGTAGCCCCGGTAGTGACATCTATGTCCACCAGCCCTCCTTCGCTTGCCAGAGCCATCAGATTAGGCAGTTCTCCTCGGCCAATCATCTCCTTGAGGTGATCTCGCTGAGCGCCATCCCAACCGACAAGCACTATGTTTGTAGGAAGCTTCTCAATTGAGGTTCTGGCAATAGATGTGACTGTGGGAGTCTGTGATTCAATCGCTTTGCGAGTGGCATAATGGAATCCTGCTCCGCTGACGACTGCCACTGCCACGATCAGTAACGCAAGAAACTTCATGCGGCTGTATGACAATTTCCTCAACCGGTCTTCGTTGTGATTCTGAACTAGATAAGCAAGTTATGAATGTTTCATGCAGAAGATAGCGCGCGGGGCTACTAGGTGCAGTCAGTCAACGCGGTGTTTCAGAGTAGCGTTAAATGCCCAGCTAGCCAATGCCTGAGAGGGATTTGGATGAAAGAACTTGTTGGGAGAGCCGCAATTGTCACAGGCGCTGGCAGCGGGATTGGCAAATCAATCGCACAGGCCTACGCAGAGGAAGGTGCCTCAGTGGTTGTTGCAGAGAAAAGTCCTGAAAGAGCTCAGGATGTGGCAGCTAGAATACAGGTAAGAGGAGGAGACGCCGTATCAATTGTGACTGATGTCTCACGGTTCGATTCCGTGGATGAGATGGTTAAGAAGACACTCGATAGGTTTGGAAAGATAGACATACTAGTCAACAACGCAGGAATTGGGTGGCTAAGCGGATCAATAGATGATCCCTCCCACCGTCTTGTCGAAAATCTCACTGAGAAGGAGTGGGATCGGTTGATGGCTGTGAACCTGAAAGGCGTTTTCTTCTGCTCAAAGGCAGTGATACCGACCATGAAAAAACGAAGGTCTGGGGTTATCATCAACATAGCTTCGACCGCAGCCTTCATCGGATCCAGCGGACTAGGAGGATCCGGCTTCCATTACAATGTATCCAAAGCAGGAATAGTCAGCATAACCAAGACCCTTGCCTTGCAGCTAGGCCCCCACAACATCAGAGTAAACTGCATAAGTCCAGGTGACATAGCTCTCGCAGATCCTGACGGCACACAGACCGCTGGAATGTTAACGACGTCCCAAGAAAATGAGCAGGATCTTAGGACAGTTCCGCTCGGCAGACTGGGAATGCCCCAAGACATAGCGAATGTGGCGATTTTTCTAGCCTCCGACAGATCCAGCTACGTACACGGAGTCACAATTGATGTCAATGGAGGAAAGCTGATAAGACATTAGCACGGCAATGCTCAGAGCTAAATGATGGAGCAGGCGTATCTCGGTGCGCGCAACTCATGACTGCGGCCATACATGTGGTTCGTATAGCCCTCTCCGGAAGTTTAATCTACTCGGAGGAGCATGGTGAGGAGTCGTCTTTCAGAGGAGATATCGTTGGTTGTGGTTTGTCCAGAATGTTGTGCGTACAACAGCGACAGTGCTGTTTTCTGTTTGAATTGTGGCATTCAACTTGTGGTTGGCCCTCCTTACACAGGGGAGATTGTGCAACATTACGGGGTCATTGAGAAGACCATTGGGGAATTGTCTGAAGAGAACAAGGCCTTGAGAGAGCGCTTCTCACAGCAGAGCGAGTCGTTGGAACAACGTCTGAATAGGATTCTGGGCGAAGTCTCAACCTCGACAAATAGACTGAAAGCTGAGGCGCAGGCCAACAGGTTGGAGGCTGAAAGCAAGCAGTCGCAGCAGATCCAAGCCGTGCAGAATCGGCTTGAGAAAGGTCTTGTGGATGTGCGCGCGTCAGTGGAGCAATTGAAGGCGGAGGACATGAGTCTTCGATCGAATATTCAGAGGGAGTTCTCGGACAAGATACGGTCATACGAAGAGGAACTTGCGAGGGCTCAGAGTCAGATTCAGGCTCTGACAGCGCAGATTCGAGCCGATCAGGAGAATCGGAGAACGGAGACAAGTAGGATAGATGAACTCGTGCAAGCAAACCGAAGGCTTGTTCAGCAAGTTAGACGGCTGTCTGTGGCACGTCGCTACTGTGATAGATGTGGTAGACCGTTGGTCGCGACAACTGATCCTAACGTGCTTGCCTGCCCTGTCTGCGGCATCTGTTGATCATAATTATTGCGCGCAGCTCCTGCATCTTTCTGAGTCACCTGCGGATGCAGGAAGATCTTCTCAAAGGCCTAAATCCTGAGCTGATGCATTTGACATTGGCTGCTGTGGCATTGGTGTAATGTATGGTTAGGGATTCATGCGGACGATTTGATGAGGTTTCAAAATGAGTTCCTCCGTAACCACTGAAGTAGTGAATTTCGTTGTGAGGTCAGACTCTGCTCCAAGTGATGTCCGACGGAAAGCAATTGAGCATATTGTCGATGGAATCGGCTTGGTTCTGGCCGGCTCTCGAACAGAATGCGTGAAAAAGCTCGCAGAGCTTGTCCTCGAGAAAAAGGGTTCGGGGCCTTCGACCCTGTTTGGATTCGATGCACGTGTCCATCCTTCCGATGCCGCACTCGTCAATGGCACCTCCGGTCACGCCGATGACTATGATGACACTCAGCTGTCAACTTCCGCTGACCGAATCTACGGTCTTCTCACACACCCCACGACACCCGTCCTAGCTGCGGCGCTTGCCTCTGGCGAAATGGTAGGCTGCTCAGGGCGGCAACTACTGGAGGCGTTCGTTGTCGGGTTTGAGGTGGAATGTAAGCTCGCTGAAGCCATCAACCCTCAGCACTACAGGAGAGGCTTCCACAGCACAGGCACTATAGGCGCATTCGGCGCGTGTGCCGCGGCAGGTCGACTGTTTGGACTTGTTGAGCAAGAAGTGAGACACGCATTGGGCGTGACTGCGAGCATGAGTTCTGGTATCAGAGCGAATTTCGGGACGATGACAAAGCCGCTTCACGCTGGCAGGGCAGCTTCCAATGGCATCACTGCATGCTTGCTCGCTAGGAAGGGGTTTACGGCGGATCAGAATTCGCTGGATGGACGCTGGGGCTTCATGGAGGTTCTTGGTCATGGCGTTGATGCTGAGAAGATCATGGGTAGGTTAGGGCGCCCGTATTCATTGATCAATCCGGGCGCATCAATAAAGATGTACCCGTGTGGCTCCCTCGCCCAACCCTCAATGGATATGCTCCTTGAAATCGTCTGTGAGGAGAATCTCACGGCGAATGATGTGCGCGAGATTAGGCTTCGTGCAGGGCCGAACATACTTGAGCCTCTTCGATACACTTATCCTGCGGACGAGCTTCAGGCGAAATTCAGTCTGCAATTCGGATTGGCGAGCATTCTGCTCAGACGACGAGCAGGACTCCGCGAATACACAAGAGAATTCTTGGAAAGTGTAGAAATGCAGGAGACGATGCGTAAGGTGAGAACCATATTGGATCCTGAGATCGCAAAGATGGGTACAGAGAAGATGAGGAGCATCGTCGAGGTGGAGCTTCAAGACGGACGAGTGCTCAGGAAGGTTGCGGAGACGGCGCGGGGGACCCCAGAAAAGCCTTTGAAGGATGCTGACCTCTATCAGAAGTTCAAGGAATGTGCAAGCTTTGTCCTGAATGATAGCCAAATAGACAAGGCATTCTCCAACATTCGTGAGATCGAGGGAGTATCGAATGTTGCGCAGCTAACCGCTCTGCTGGTATCATAACGTCTGTTCCACAGACCAGCTGGGTAGCTATCGCGCTAAACAGTTGTCGAAAAATCCTAATGTGAAGGGCGGAGTACCGAAGGTAACGTGGAAAAGAGATGAATACTGCGAGCACATAACGACGGCCGGAAGATGAAATTCACGGATGAGAACCGGAGAGGACATTGGAAAATGGGGCGGCACATAGCAGGAATCATTGCGTTCAAGAGGAGCATACTAATCTTCGCAGTTGTGATGGCGATTCATGTATTCTCATCCTTTGACATATGTTGGTTTTTCGTGAGCGAAGGCATCACAGACAATGGTTTTGTTTTCTCTTCTTCTTGGAGAGAACATCTGCACTCTTCAGAGGAATGGGCCATTTACTACCAGATTCAAGCCTTACGAGAGGGAAGGCCTTGGCTCAGCCACGGTTCACCTCCGAAGGTTACGACGGATGTCTTCAGGATTGGGGAATACTATTACGCGCCTTTTGAACCGTTGACGGCTTTTATGCTTCTGCCTTTTTACATGGGAGGGGAAGCGCTCCTCGGTAAGAGTTACCTGATCCGGTCAGCCCTGCTTGGTATGGTCTTTTACACGTGTCTGGGCTCTCTATTAGCGCGTAGGGTTGCTTCCAAAATGGGTCAAAGCCAGATCGTTGCGGATCTCGCGTCTTTCTTATTTGCTCTTACTACGATGGCTTTTTCCTACTCTCGGCTTCTATATCCGCAACCTATTGTTGGGTTGTTCACCTTTCTCACGATAGCCTCCCTTTTCAACCACAAGAAGAGTCGCACCAAATCTGACCTCTCTATCGCCTTTCTCTTCTACGGTTTGACACTCGTTTCTTTCAACGCGTCGATTATTGCCGTACCTTTCATCTTGCTTTTTCTTGTCAAGAACGGCTCCTTTCGGAAAAAAGAGGATTTTCTTGTCTCGGGACTGGGGCTTTTGCCGGCCATTCTTCTATTTACAGGTTGGAACTATGTTGTGACTGGGTATCCTCTTGTAACCCCCAGGCAAATTGTTCATCCCTCAATGAGTTTTGACTTTGTGGGCATAGCTGCAAATGGAACGTGGCTAAACATGGAAGGCCTTTTCGGTTCACTATTCTCTCCGCTAGGCATATTCTTCGTATCCCCCGCCCTGTTTGCCTCGTTCATCGGTTTCTCTTCACTGAAATCTAGGGTAGGCCATGAGACTATGCTCTTGACTTCGCTCGTTATCGCCTTCTGGGGTTTCATGTCTTTCCTGAATCTCGGTGGCTACGCCGGTCGAGATTTCTGGGTGGGTGGATGGGCAAGCATAGCTAGGCATATGTATGTGCCATCATCCATACTAGTGCTCTTTGCCTCCGAGGCCTTTGAGAACGTCAGTAAGAATCGGAATCTTCTGGGTGCTTGGTTGATCTCAGGCTCATGCATAATCAGCTTTCTTGCCAACTTCAGCTACGGGATCCGTCATGACTTGATGGTAGGACGCCTGAAAGATTTCATGAGCAACAGTCTCCTCATCTGGCCTTATCCATTGCACACTAGGGAAGTTGCTTTTTTCTGTGTAATCGTTATTTCAATTAGTGTTGTCTATCCCATTCTGCTTGCTAAGGCAAGGGGCGATCATGACAGGCTGGACATGGGCAACAAGGTAGCGCATTGAAGCGCACACTTACAGATGGACTTACGCTAACTCGTTCTTCACGAAGATCGGGGGAGGTCTTCTCCTGTTCTAGGTGCGGAGACTTGATCGTTTAAATAGGAACCGGATGTTGATACGATGATGTACCATCAGCGAAACACTGATATATCGAACACAGACCTGTCAGGAGTTCGGGCATTTGACCTCTGGAGCATAGGTGATTCTTCTGGCGGGTTTCGTTGCAGTTGGACTGGGATTGACTCTCTTGCTCTTTTTTGCGACGCTTGTAGGCCCTGTCTTTGTCACTCACTCCGCCACAATGCTCAATGTCGGCGTGGACACAGCCCTGCTTACACTATTCTTCTTCGTTTTCTGCACTCTCTACAATTCCACATTGCTGTCTATAGTCTTTGTTCACGATCGAAGAAGAGCGAAACAGGAGAAGGAAGCTACAGACCATTTCTTCAGCATAATGGTGCCTGCCAGAAACGAGGAACTGGTGATCGGTAGAACGCTTCAAACCATACTTATGCTGGACTATCCAACAGAACTATTCGAGGTGCTTCTAATAGACGACGGCAGCAGCGACCGAACCGAAGAGATCGGCAGAAGGCTACGCGAGAGTTTCCCCAATCTTACCATTCTGACCATTCCAGAATCGAGATCGGGGCAGGGAAAGGGCTCAGCTCTCAATGCAGGATATCAATACCTGCTCCAGAAGTCTAGGGCCCCCAGTGACAACTGGATAATCGGCGTCTTTGACGCTGATGGCCTACCTGAGAGAAACATGCTGAAGAAAGCATCGTATCAGTTCAACAACTCTCGAGTAGGCGCTCTGCAGACACTAGTAAGAATCAGCAACAGAGGAGATTTCTTCCTCGCCCTTCTCCAAGATATTGAATTCTCAACCTTTGCCCGGGTCACACAATTTGTGCGAAGCATTTTCAAAGGAGCGGTCGCACTTGGCGGAAACGGGCAGTTCATCAGAAGCACAGCTCTTGCATCTATAGTCCTGCAAGACGGTCAATGGTGGAGAAAGGAAGCTCTAACAGAGGACCTCGACATAGGAACAAGAATGCTTCTCAATGGTTGGGAGAACGAGTTCCTCGTAACAACTTCCGTTAGCCAACAAGCAGTCAACAGCTTCAGTGCACTGTACAAGCAGCGCACAAGATGGGCCTGGGGCGCCATGCAGTCCTTGGTGACATATGTGCTCTCAGGCTCAGTTTTCAGGGCGAGGGTCAGACTTCTCAAGAAGCTGGACATGGCCTACTATCTGACTTTCATACTTCTCCCGCCCATAATGCTACTGTGCTGGGTCATCTCGGTGCTCGGCCTTTTTGCAGTCATAACAATCTACAACCCATTTCCTTCGTACTTCATGATTGTGAATGGAGTGAGTTTCTTTCCTCTGATAGCATACGGCCTCGTGTCCAGCTGGAAAGAGGATGCCCAATGCGACTGGCCGAGGCTATGTTACCACTGTCTCCGAGATCTGATTCAAGGGAGGAAATTCTGTGATCAATGCGGGAAGTTGATCCCAGCCCCTCGCTCACCAAATCGCTCCAGACTTCTCTTCATTCCACTGCTCATCACAACAACTGCGTACACATACCATTGGATACCGTGTACGATAAGAGCGATGATTCATATCCTGAATAGAGATTCGCCAAGGTGGGCGAAAACGAAACGAGTCGTTGCCAGCGCTGAACCAATACTTGTCACCCCAGTCATCTCAAGAAGATAGAAATGGAGGTATCCTTTGGGGTCCGGTAAGGCCCGCGGCTTGGTACACGCGCTCCTTCTCCTGACACTTGTTTCAAGCACCGCGTCGTCCACGCACGGCGCACAAGATCCGCAGATATTTCCTTTCAGAGTCGGAGTAATTGCTGATGAGGCAGCTGATGATGGCCTCAGCCATGTCAGCGACCTGTTGAGGCACTTGGGGTATCCGTATGACGTAATAACGGAAGGAGATCAGTACTTCGCACCAGACAAATACAGTCTGCTTATCGTCTCTCAGTCAGGACTACGCAGCTTGGGAGAGGCCGCTTCTTCGACAATCTTGACCTTGGCGAGAGGAAGAAGCTTTTTGTGGATTGGGCCTGGTGCCGATCTGTTCACCCAGGAAGTCTTGACCGAGATATTTGGAATAAGAGTCATTTCTGAGGTTCCAGCCACAAGCCTTGGCATAGCTTCTGCCTCATCTGGCTCAAGAACCACAAGAATATTCGACGAACCAATTACGCGCATAGAGTTGGCTGGTGCAAGCGCCAAAGGCCACTTCATTGATGCCGAGTCAAGGAATATCTCGCCCTCTGAATGCCACCTCGAGCGCGGCCCTGGAACCAGTACCTACTTCTTTGCGTACGATGTGGCCGAGTGGTGGAATGTGGATCTGGAGTCGCCTTGGTCAAGGCCTGCGATACTCGCATCAGCAATAAGAACCACGCTATCCGCCAAACCGAGCGTGATCCTAAGGCCATATCCACGAAATCTGAACTCAGCATTCATCTGCCGAGTTGAAGATGTGGACCCGCTGCATACCGGCATGGAATGGTTGACAAGAGCGCACAGATACCTAGAAGAGTATGCGACAAGAAAGATCCCTCTTTCCGTTGCATTGATCCCGTCGTACGTAGACCCGAATGGCTCTAGAATCAATCTCAGTGAGGAATCAGCCAAGCCGTTGAGGGACTGGCTGAACTTAGTCACTAGGACGGGCGGCTCGCTCGCTCAGCATGGCTACACTCACCAACACAGTTCACAGCGAACCGGGGTCGGAACAGAGTTCCTGGTTGATGGAATGTGGATGCCATATGAAGAGCAGAAACGCCGAATAATGCTCGGAAAGACTGAGATTGAGAATACGCTTTGCACAAAGGTCTTGACATTTGAAGCTCCACACTACAAATTCAACGAAGATACCTTGAGGGCACTGGAAGCGTTAGGTTTCAAGCACATGTTTGATGATCAGAGTAGCCCCGTCTTTGGATTCTGGTCCTCTGGCAGAAGCAAAGCTGAACCCTCACTCGTTCTCCTGCACGAGACTCTGGGCTATGTTCCACTCGATTCAGATATGCAGCTAGAGAACAGGTTGAAGGCGACGGTTGACCAACTCCTTGAGTTCGGAGGAATGCTCCTTTTCTACAACCACCTATTCGATGAAACAGCTTTCACAATAGGTCTTCGAATAACAGACTACATTCAGCAGAAAGGTCACATCTGGACCGCGAACATAGACAAGATGGGGAAGTTTGCTACAGAAAGAGCGAAAAGCTATGCGAAATTTGCGGTAAGCATCGGATCCAACATCTCAGTGCAGCTTGGGCCATGCTCTGAGAAAGGATTGACGCTTTCCTTCAACGTTAAGGAAAAGATTCGTTCGGTGCAAATAAACGGAAAGGAATGGCCAGTATTCAACGCAGATTATGTTGTTCTTCCCGAACTACTCGAAGATTCAAACACTGTTACAATCAGCTTCGAGATCCCTTCCCGTCAAATTTATCCTCTTCCATGGGGCCTGATCATTCTTGGGTTCGTAGCGTACGGGGCATTCTTCTCCACGAGAAAAGTCCTCGGCGATGGTTCATGATCAGAAGAGAGTATCTGGGAAACCTAGTCTTCTGCTCTGTTCTTGCGTTCTTTCTCTCCTACCTAGAGTACTACTATGTCACACTGGATGGTATCCCTTACAGAGAAATGTATCGAGCTGATCTTCTCAACTTCCCACCGTATATCCTGTTTCCGTTGATCCCCGTCCTGGCTGCAGCAGCCTTCTTTCCATTGGTAAACGATCTCCTTCTACACCGTATACACTCCTCTCAGATGAACAGGCAGCTTACAATATCTGCGGCGAACTTCCTATGGGCTCTAACCCTCCATAACACCTTCTACTACTTCTTAAGAGCCAGATTCCCCCTGCCAACCGATCCGCTTGCAGGTTTCTGGATCACACCAGGAGAGGCACCACTTCTAGGACTGGTGAACCTCCTAGGAATTCTCTGGCCAACTTGGTACTTTGCAACCATTCCCGCAACCATCTCGATATACGTTGCCTGCCATGTATCATGATTCATATCGCACGTATCATCTGCATGCGAGTTGCTCATTTGCCTCGCGCGCGCTTTCCTTTTGAGTAGACTTTTGCGGCTTGTGATATTAACGCGATTGCGATGGGAAAGGCTAGGAGAAGGCTCCAGTCCGCAACACCAATCCCTACAGTGCCGAAGATCTGTTGCAGAGTGGGAATGTAGATTATTGCCGATGTGGCTGCTAACTGTCCTGCTATGCCGAGGAAAATCCAGCGGCTATCCTTGAAGCCGTCTGATGTTGAAGGCTGTCTGGCGCGCAGTAGCAGTACGGAGCCAATTTGCGCAGCAACTATTCCTGCAAAGGTCATTGTTGTTCCCTTCAGATACAGCGGGTCAACGTACGACAGCTCCTGCCCCCATGTCCACCCTCCCAATGTCCAGGTCCTTATGCACACAGCTATGGCCAAGATTGATGCGAAACCGCCCAAGAGTAGGGATTTCAGTATAGTTGACGAGTCGAAGAGGCGTTCCTTTCTGCTTCTTGGTGGCCGCATCATTGTTCCTGACT
>Ga0209725_1001923_pt1 | contig 11435 bp, 15 predicted proteins | sample I18A1metaG_FD_184145 | JGI IMG/M metagenome (GOLD analysis project Ga0209725, IMG submission 184145) | Lake sediment bacterial and archeal communities from Gulf of Boni, Indonesia to study Microbial Dark Matter (Phase II) - ​I18A1 metaG... | ecosystem: Environmental > Aquatic > Freshwater > Lake... | reverse complement strand
TTGATGGAAGTTGCATCACACAATTGTTCACTTTGAGATCTTCGCTAATGATGTCGAGAAACTGGCAAGTTTCTATAGGAATGTTTTTGGCTGGAAGGTTGAAAAGACTCCTGGCCCGATGGACTACTGGCAGATCGAAACTGTGCCAACCGATTCCTCTGGGAAGCTCGTTGAGCCCGGTGTAAATGGCGGGATGATTAGAAAGCAGGACCCGCAACAGCGCGCAACGAACTATGTACTGGTCGAGTCTGTGGATGAATACGCCGAGAAAATAGAGGATAATGGTGGGAGAATCATAGTCCCTAAGCAAGAAGTCCCCGGGATATGCTATTTCGCAATAGCATTAGATCCTGAAGGAAATCAATTCGGCATCTTAGAAACTAAGAGATAAGCTCCTTTTCCAGGCAAAAGATTGTTCGAACCCCTTCTTCAGGTCCCACGTTGCTCAAGGATCATAGCTTCGCGACCTTCATATCTAAGTCTGCTATTATCGGGAAAAGTATCTTGACACCCATCTTCTCTCAATGATCTCATCGGTCTGAGGGCTAGCGGATACGGCCACACTACACAGTCGAACTTCTGGAGCAGTTGAATCTCTAAAGGCTTCTTCAGCTTTTCCTCTTGTCTCGGCTTCGACAAGTTCGAAGGAAAGAGAGAATCCTAGAATAATTCCAGTAATTCCTCAGGATCAGATGACTCGTCCGCCAACTCAACAGACCTCCTCAAGCTCCAGGCTGAGAGCCCGACAGGTAGCGAATAGCGCATCTCTTATGAAGAACTACTTTCTCCCGGCCGTGAGGAGCGTCAGATTTATATGTATCGTAAGATGGAAACTCCGATGGGTAGTGCCATGGAAGATTTGACCGAAAGAATAACCAAGGTGCTGTCCAAGGGACCGGCCACGCCGGACGATGTTTCACGGACACTGGGGATAGCTTGGTCGACTGCTCAGGGGCAATTGTTGAGGCTAGTCGGCGAGGGGAAGGTCGTTTTGGCAAAGAAGGGTAGAGTGAACGTCTTCTACCTGAGAGGTGGAGAAAGACTTTCCTTCAAGATTCCGGCTTGGGTCAGGGCCAGAGATTTGAAGGAGCTCTCGGGGGAGCTGGAGGAGTACCTTCCCGAGGAACTGGACTCAGCTGAGATGGTTTCTAGAGAGAGAAGAAGATTTTGAGGCTAGGCCTAGACACTAGCATTCTGATCGCCTCAATCAAGAAGCGAGGCGAGAAGTATCATACTTCTGCTCTCGAACTGGGCGAGAAGTTCAAGAAGGGCGGCCACATCGGGGTCGCATCTTCTTTAGTGTTAATCGAGCTTCCGGGCGCGCTGGCAACGACGAAGATGCCTGTTGAAAAGATATATGAAGTCGAGCTATCCCTAAAGCAGAGCTTCAACTTGGAGATAATGTCCTACGAGGACCACGTCGACAGAACCCTCGACCTCATCTTCGAGTTTAGAGATTTGAAGAGAAGGCTTGGGATAGGAGCAGCTGATTTCCATCATCTGGCTACCTCAATAGGCGAGGGATGTTCGAGTTTCGTCACAGTTGATGAGAAGCACCTGTTGAAGAGTGAGTCCAGAGAGGCGCTTAGAAAACATATCGAGATACTGGGGCCTCAAGAGGCTGTTCAGAGACTGCGAGAGCGATAGACTTCTTTCAACTGAGCAACTCCATAAGCCCATACCGGTTCATGGTTGGAGTAAGCCGCTGGCTTTCAGTCCTGTTCCTGTCAAGGGAATAACTACTTTCGTTTCTTTATCGATCTTGCCTTCTCTCTTCCAGCGTTTCCACGCTGCGTATGCGGTTGCTGAGCTGGGTTCAACGTAGAAGCCCAGTCGAGCAAGCTCTTTAACGGATTCGAGAATCTCATGGTCTTCGGTTACTTCGCAATCCCCATTCCATCTCCTAAGCAGTTCTAGCATCTCGTCTTTACGCGTTGGCTCAGTGCTTATCAGCGCGTCCGCCACGGTGTCAAGCCTTTCAGGGGGGCTGTAGCTTAAGCCCTTAAACTCATTGTATATTGGTGAAACTTGAAGCGCCTGCACAGCCACGATCTTCGGCACCGATTCAATCACATCCGACTCGACCAGATGTATGAAGCCTTTGTAGAGACCTATCAAGAGGCTCCCTGCCGAGGTAGGGCAGAAGACTACGTCAGGCGTTTTCCACCCAAGCGACTCCGCGATCTCGTACGCCATGGTCTTCGTTCCCTCAGTGAAATAAGGGTTCCAGATGTGGCTTGCATAGAACGCGCTCCTAGCTTCAGCTTCAGTCGCGTCGGATAGGGCCCTTCTGGTTCCGGCGATCTTTCTGACCTTCGCTCCGTAAGCCTCGATCTGAGCCAATTTCGCTACTTGAACTCTTTCCGGAACAAAGATCTCGCATTGGAGGCCCGCGCGTGCGCAGTAGGCTGCTATCGAAGCACCAGCGTTGCCCGAGGAGTCTTCGATAGCCTTCTTGAAGCCCAAGCGTTTAGCGGCTCCTATCGCATGCGAGGCGAGAACTGTTGAACCTCTATCCTTGAATGAACCCGTTGGGCTAACGTACTCAAGCTTCACGAGGACATTCGGTTCTCCGCGTTCAAGTTGAAGTAAAGGGGTTCCTCCCTCTCCTAAACTTGTAAGGTCCATCTCAGGGATATCTGGAAGACATGCGACGTATCGCCAGACACTTCTCTCTTCTCCTCGGATAAGTTTCTTGTCGAATCGCTTCTCTTGCTTCGATTCGAAGGGTCCTCCGCAAATGCATCTCCATTCAGCTTCACTCTGCTTAGGTCTTCCGCATTTCGTACAATAGATCTCGAACAATTGTATAGCCCTACCCATTTGGAGATTGGACTACCATGGATTTATTGTCTCCTAGTTTTCTTCAACCATGTATGAGCAGTTTAGATAAGGTCGTCTCGTCACGCACTTCTTTCCAGTGTTTCTCTGATTCTCTTCAGTTCCTCCAAGATCTGAGCATTCTGGTCACCGGCTTCTGCTTCTACTGCGACAGGTCTTGTCTTTCTGACGTAGTTCATTATGGAGTCTTTAACTTCCTCAAAGTTCTTCACTCCGAAGATCTCCGCCTCCGCTGCTCTCGATCCTGAACTCTTCACCCCTGAGAATCCAGCCGTCTGGATCGAGACCGTTCCAAGTTTGAAGTGCCTCGCGATTGGACCTTGCATTATCTCGACATTCGTTATCCGATTGTAAGGGATGTAACTCTTCTTTCTCCACCAAACCCCTTTCTGAACAACTATCTCGCTCCTCGTCAACAGAAACGATATTGAAGCTTGGTATCTCCGTATCCAGTGCGCAATGAAAGTAGCGCCTACAACGGTAGGCAAGAGAAGAGAAGTTGCTAAAATGGCAGCGTAAAACAGTTCGAGTGAGAGAAACCCGTATACTACAACGGGAATCATCCATGACAAGAAGAATAGTAAAACAGCCAGCGCTGAGTATGTATTGTACAACTTCTTCAGGTCTGAATGCGAACCGAAAGCTTCATCCAATTTCACCGTCATCATTCTCAACTCATCCTTCACAGTGTTGCAGTACTGATGTAAGATTTGAGCTTTCTCAGATAAGATCTCAATCTTAGAAGCATATGGCGCCGGGAGAGGGATTTGAACCCTCGCGGCCCATGAAGGGCCACAGGCTAACTCTCACAAGACTCAAGGCCTGCGCCACTAGACCTCTTCTCCAGGAAGGGTTAGTCCACTCGGCCCACGGGATGAAGGATACACGTCCTTCGATAATCCCGGCAGCTGTTCCCGGCGTCAGTCAACAGCTTATTCGATTGCGCGCATCTTAAAATCTTTACTCGTTTCTAAAGCTAATGAACGAATTAGGAGGAAACGAAGGAAGCTCGGTCTAAGCTTTTATGCATCTCTCCAAGATGCCTGCAGTCTTCAATCTTTGAATAGTCTCGTCATACTTCTCCTTGCTGAAAAGCAGTTCATTGAGCATCGCCTCTTGAACATGACCTCCAGCTTTCACCTTGACATCGAACTCCCGGTTGAACTTGTTCTCAAGGGCATATTTGATCAAGACGCCTATGACCCCGCCCATGGGGCAGTAAGGTGTGGTCGGCGTGAACTCAATTCTAATCTTGTCGCCGTCAAAAGAGATATCCTTCTCTTCAACTATCTTCAATTCAACAACAGATAGAGGATACTCAGGATCGAATACTTTCTTTAACGCTTCAAGAATGTCGATCTTCTCCATTCAGCAAACCTCGTACTTGAAACGGTTCCATATACCGTACGGACCTGCAGTATATCAATATACTTCCGACCAAAACTTAACAAACGAGAAGAGAAGAAAAGGAGGTTGACCACAAATGAAGCGGTACGAATTCCTAGAACACGTAAGCGACGCGTACATAGCTGCATACGGGAAGACTCTGGAAGAAGCCTTCCAGAACGCAGCGGAAGCTATGTTCCAAACGATGATAGAGACAAGAACAGTGGCACTGACACTGGAAGAGACAGTGACAGCGGAGGGCCGTGATCGAGAAGCACTACTCTACAACTGGCTGGAGACCCTACTTCTCAAATTCGATATGGAGGGTAAAGTGTACAGAAAGTTCGAGATAGAGAAGATTGAAAAGAGGAATGGCGAGTTCGCATTGAAAGCAACGATCCGAGGCGAGCCGTACAATGCCGACAAGCATAAACCGAAAGTTGAGGTGAAAGCAGTGACCTACCATCAAATGGAGATTAAGGAGGAGAAGAGAGGCTACGAGCTCAAATTCATCCTTGACTTGTGAGCATAAACCTTATCGAAAACAATGAGTTAACAAGACGGAGGAAGCCTTTGCCAACGCCACAGGACCAGTTGCTAGACTACATCCTAAACAGATATCTAGTCTACGCCGCGATAGGCTTGATCCTTATATACACTATAAGACGGGTTGCAATCTATCTCAAAAGAAAAACCAAGGCGAGAACAAAGATCTTCCTGGTAGACCCGGAAGCGTTCTTCAAGCTGGGCCTGAATGAAAAGAAGCTCACGGAATTAGAAAACCGATCTCCTTGACAAGTACCTCGGGGACAATATTTCTCTTGCCGAGCTTGCGCAATTGAACGAAACCGAGCCTCTCTAAGATCTTCAAGTCGCCGTAAACGTTCTTCACACTGCGCTTAACCCTTCTTGCAAGTTCATTGATAGATTCAACCCTCAAGGAAGCTAGCGCGACGAGAAGCTCAACTCTCTTATGGGTCAAAAGTTTCTCGAAATCTTTATCGCGCAAGTCGATGACTTCTTCAGAAGAATAGTCTAACTCCCCGCTCTCCACATAGCCCTCGTAAGCGTGGACGAGATCAGCCCACTCAACATATTCGCCGAACAACCCTGGGTCCAATCTTCCCTCAGTGAACCTCTTCTGGAACTCGAGGAATGATGTTCCGAGCTTTGACTCAAACTTCTTCATCTGCTTAACGACTTCATCTAAGCTCAAACGCCTAACGACTCTAAGGAGCATGAAGCCACCGTTGACGTCTATTGGTTTCCAGACCAATGAAACTTAAATCATAAGTCTCACACTAATACCTTCCGGTTAGGAAGGTAACGAGAGATGAGCGAAGAAGAAAGGTTCAGAGGAGGCTCAGAAAGAGTCCCGATCAAACGAATAGATAGATACATCTGGGAGATCCCGAGAGGCTACAAGGCTGGGATGCGCGTACCGGGCAGAGTCTACGCGGACGAGACGCTTCTCGAGAAGATGAAGTCTGATCTGACGATTCAGCAATGCGCAAACGTGGCACATCTACCCGGCATATACAAATGGTCTATAACGCTACCGGATGGACATGAAGGCTACGGCTTCCCAATCGGAGGAGTAGCCGCGACAGACTACGAACAGGGCGTCATAAGCCCAGGCGGCGTAGGCTACGATATCAACTGTGGGGTCCGTCTACTGAAGACAAACCTTAAGGAAGAGGACGTCCGCCCCGTTCTATCGAGAATCCTTGATACATTATTCAACTTGATCCCTTCAGGTTTGGGAAGCCGAGGCCAGATCAGAGTCAGCCAGATAGAGCTTGACAAGGTGGTCTCAGATGGAGTTGAATGGGCGATCTCCAGAGGCTACGGATGGTCAGAGGACTCAGAGACATGCGAAGAGAACGGATGTATGGAGGAGGCGGATCCATCCAAGGTGTCTTCAACAGCCAAGAATAGGGGTTCACCGCAACTCGGAAGCCTTGGAAGCGGAAACCACTTCCTAGAGGTAGAGAAGGTAGACAAGATCTTCAACCCAGCCGCAGCGGAACGTTTCGGAATCGAATACGAAGGCCAAGTACTGGTCTTTATCCACACAGGGAGCAGAGGCTTCGGACATCAAGTCTGCAGCGACTACCTCAGGGTTATGGAGAGAGCTGTTCACAAATACAATATTTCGCTTCCGGACCGTGAGCTCGCATGCGCACCGACGAACAGTATCGAAGCAGAGGACTACTTTCCAGCAATGGCAGCAGCATGCAACTACGCATGGGCGAACCGACAGACGATAACGCATTGGACCCGCCAAGCCTTCGAGAAAATCTACAGCCGTTCAGCAGACTCACTTGGAATGAACCTCATATACGATGTGGCTCACAACATAGCGAAGGTCGAGGAGCATGAAGTGAATGGAGGAAGAAGAAAAGTCTACATACATAGAAAAGGTGCGACGAGAGCTTTCCCCCCAGGCCATCCAGCGGTCCCAGCGGAATACAGGGAGATAGGGCAGCCCGTACTCATCCCTGGCAGTATGGGAACGAGTTCATGGGTTCTCCTGGGAACGCCGAGAGCTATGGAGATAAGCTTCGGCTCGACAGCTCATGGCGCAGGACGATATCTCAGTAGGGCCGCTGCGAAGAGAAGGTTCTGGGGGAGCGATGTCAAACGCGAACTCGAGCAGAAGGGAATCTCAATTCGGGCAGCAAGCATGGCAGTCGTTAGTGAAGAGGCTCCCGGAGCATACAAGGACGTTGACCGCGTTGCAGAAGTCAGCCATGAACTTGGAATCGCCACGAAAGTGGCTCGCCTAGTTCCACTCGGAGTGAGTAAAGGATAATCAAATGTTAAAGCTGTCTGAGTCTCTTCTCTAGGCCCGCCTTGAACCTCAATCTCTCATCTATTCTTTTCTTCAGTTTCTCAATCGATCTGATAGGTGTGGGATCGAAACCTCTAGCGACCGCTAGATAGAGCGATACGAAGTCTCCAAAATAGACACCTGAGAGAAGTCGTCCCAGCTTGGTCTCTCCTTCAAGCACAACCTCCTTAACTTCTGAGACGCCAGCTTCATTCAGAAGCTTCTTCATCTCTTCAAATCTTATGCGTTCACTCTGACTCTCTTCCGTATCTCGAATGAAGAGGATTGAGAATGGCATGCTTTCCTCTTCAGCCAAGTTAAGTCGCTTCCAACCCTCGATCTCATTGTGGACAGCTTCTGGGAGAAGCTCAAACTTGGACGGCACCTTGCTGTTCTCATTGAATTGATTCTTCATTCTCCTCGCGACGCCGCTCACATGCGCTGAAGAATATATTACAGGACACTTTCCTAACAGATCGATAGCAAGCTGTTTCGCTCTATTATTCTGAAAAGGATTCTCAGCCCGGATTTCTCTTCTAATTTGACTTAGCTGGCTTGAGGCAAGCTTGATTTCTTCTCGAATACTCTTGATCGATCCACTTCTCCAAAGAATATGTGCTGTGGACGTGAGTAAGTGTGGCAAAGCAGCCCGGGGGACTAGTCCACGCCGTACTTTAACGGTTGGGACGCCCAACTTCTTGCTTATCCTCGCTAGTTGACCACCAGATGTCACTGAGAAGACTTGGCATCTTCTTTCATAGGCTTCCAAGACTTGACTCAAGGTCTCTTGAGTATCGCCTGAGTAGCTGACAGCTATCACGAGAGTTCTTCGATCAGCATATGACGGTAGAGCAGAATCTCTGCATACCTCCATTGGAATCGCCATCTGGTCTTCAACCCAGTTTCGAATCAAGTCGCCTTGAATAGCTGATCCTCCAACCGCAGCCACTACGATGTTGTTTATCTCCCTTCGGTCGATCTTCCTGATCTCGGATTGCTCAGCAATGCTCAAAGCTTCCAGCAGTTGTTCAGGAAACGTCTCTATTACTCTCAGCATATTCGACTTGTCTATGCTGTGAATGTACCCCAAATCATCCAATATCGTCATTAGTCTCTCGAATATCAGTAGTCAGCATATGTCCATGTAAAGCTTATCAACTGAGAATAACATCTGACGCTAAGAGATAATTTCATATTTGATTATCCATGGTGAAGCAATTGGCAGAGTATCCGCCTAGGAGACCCCAGACCACCAGCGTCGCTATTCCCGCCTCTCTGGTCGCCGATACACCCCACCTCAGGGAGAAGACATACAAGGTAGGCCTCGTCGGAAGAGCTTGTGCCACATTCAGAGTTGAAAACATGATAATCTATCCAGACATACCTCAGATCAATCAGTCAAGAAACGCCAAAATGATATCCGGAATATTAACCTACATGGAGACCCCTCAATACCTCCGCAAACACCTGGTCAAACTTGACTCTAATCTCAGGTATGCGGGGATACTCCCACCGATCAGGACGCCTCATCACCCGCTGCAAAAACCTGCGTCCCAGCTGAAGACTGGAGAGGTCCGTGACGGAGTCGTAGTTGAGACCGGTAGGGATGTCTCGCTAGTCTATCTGGGAACCGACAAGTTAGCAACTGTTCCGATCGAACTTTCTAGAGGGTCAAGAGTTACTGTCAGAGTCGGTAAGATTCAGGATAGGATTGAGGGCTCGATCGTCCCTAAGCGAGAGATAAGCATATATTGGGGGTATAATGTTAGTGTTTCGAATCTTCCACTTGGAGAGACGATCAAAGAAGGTAGATACGATCTGGTGATCGCCACATCAAGATATGGAAGAAATATTGGCGAGTTGCTGGAAGAATTGAAGAAGGCTTGGAACAATTCGAAGAATGCGCTAATAGCATTCGGTGCTCCTAAGAAAGGCCTACGAGAGATACTCGCCCAAGAGGGTCTCAAGATAGAAGATGTGGCGCAATTCAATCTCAACACGGTTCCAGTCCAAGCTGTTGAGACAGTTCGGACTGAAGAAGCAGTTCTCGCATCACTGGCGATAATTAACCTTCTCGGCTGAAGGTGTGGAGGTATGGGCCGCAGAAAGAAACACGCTCCTAAACGGGGCTCGCTCGCCTACCTTCCAAAGGCACGCGCAAAACGTATGGTAGCGAGGGTCAGAGAATGGCCAACTTTTGAAGGGAAGCCGACCCTTCTAGGCTTTGCCGGTTACAAAGCCGGGATGACCCATGTCATCGCGTTAGATAACAGCCAAGGCTCACTTACCTACGGGAAAGAAATCTCAATTCCCGTGACAGTAGTTGAAACTCCTCCAATGATCGCTTGTGCGATTAGAGCGTACATGAATTCCGGAGGAGGTCTTCAAACCTTAACTGAGGCGTGGATGGAGAATCCTCCGAAAGATTTGGATAGACTGTTCACGATCCCTGAGAAGTTCAAGACAGAAGAGTCGTTAAAAAAGATCGAAGACTCCCTAGGCAAAGTTGTTGAGTTTCGTATGCTGCTCGCGACTCAACCTAGACTGACAGGATCTGGAAAGAAGAAGCCGGAGCTGATCGAGGTCAAGGTGGGCGGAGGAACTGTTAGGGAGCAGCTTGAATACGCAAAGACTATTTTGGGGAAGGAAGTCGGGTTCTTCGACGCCTTTCAAGAAGGCCATTGGGTAGACGTTGTGGCAGTGACCAAAGGGAAGGGGATACAGGGACCTGTCAAACGTTGGGGAGTTCGAATTCTATCTCACAAGTCTAGGAAGACCCATAGAGGCGTAGGATCGATAGGCGCTTGGACCCCACACTACGTCATGTACTCTGTGCCTAGAGCAGGCCAGACCGGTCTCTTTCAACGAACTGAATATAACAAGCAGATAATGAAGATCGGCGAGAGCGGAGTTGAGGCCACGCCTAAAGGCGGCTTCATCCGGTATGGAGTTGTCAACAGCCATTATGCTATGCTAAGAGGGAGCGTTCCAGGCCCAGCGAAACGTTTGATAACTATCCGGCATGCGTTGAGAGGCTCTCGTCTACCTACGGCAGTTCCAGCTATCCAGTATACAAGCCTAGAATCCAGTCAAGCAGACTGAATAGGAGATGGGTAAGTTGAAGGAAAGATCTGTCGATGTTTATGGCTTAGACGGAAAACCTGCAAGTAGCATTCAACTTCCCGCAGTCTTCATGACAGATTTTCGGCCTGACCTCATAAGACGAGCGGTAGTGGCTATTCAGTCCCATAGGCTGCAGCCCAAAGGTAGGAACCCTATGGCTGGTAAGAGAACCTCAGCAGAATCCTTCGGCGTAGGTAGAGATCTAGCTCGAGTCCCCCGCGTAAAAGGGGAGCGACATCCAAAGGCCGGTAGCGCAGCTTTCGCTCCAAGTGCAGTCGGAGGAAGGCGGACACATCCAATTACCACTGCAAGAGTTCTGGAGAAGAAGATAAACAGGAAGGAACGACGGCGAGCCTTGGCGTCAGCAATAGCAGCCACAGGAGTAAAAGAGATCGTAGCAGCAAGAGGGCATGTCGTCGAAGACGTTCCAACCCTCCCATTCGTGGTTTCAGATGAGATTCAAAGCGTCAATTCAACCGAATCCGCCAAGAGTATCCTAACCTCTCTAGGTGTCTGGCCTGACATCGATAGAGCGAAAGCAAGAACGAAGGCGCGATCCGGGAAAAGTAAAGCTCGCGGAAGAGCGAAAAGGCATGGAGTAGGTCCTTTGATCGTTGTCAATGAAGACAAAGGCATCGTGAAAGCTGCTAGAAATCTAGTCGGCGTCAACGTTGTTCAAGTCAAGAATCTCAATGTTGAGAACCTTGCGCCAGGCACCCATTCTGGAAGGCTTACGATCTGGGCAGAATCCGCAGTGCGCCAACTCGACCAAATGTTCAGTAGAGGAGATTGATCCGTCATGGTGAAATTCGATTCTCACGACGTTGTTCTCTACCCGTTGATTTCAGAGGACGCAGTCACTCTTATTGAAGCTGAAAATAAACTGACTTTCATCGTTAACCTCAAAGCGGGAAAGAATGATGTGAAACGGGCCGTAGAGGAGCTTTATGAGGTCAAGGTCGCAGAAGTGAATGTGCTGATTACACCGGAAGGAACAAAGAAAGCTTACGTCAAGCTGGAACCCGATTTCAAGGCGGCTGACCTCGCAGTAAAACTTGGAATTTTCTAGGCGTTGGTGACTCTTGGGAAAGAATATTTTGGTTCAAAGAAGAGGCAGAGGCGGAACGGTCTTCAGAGCTCCAACCCATAAGAGGATAGCTGATGTATCATACCCGCCTTTGACAACGAATGCTGCCGTAAGAGGAGTGGTCAGAGAAATCCTACACGAACCCGCCAGAGGAGTTCCCCTAGC
>Ga0209725_1001922_pt1 | contig 11436 bp, 7 predicted proteins | sample I18A1metaG_FD_184145 | JGI IMG/M metagenome (GOLD analysis project Ga0209725, IMG submission 184145) | Lake sediment bacterial and archeal communities from Gulf of Boni, Indonesia to study Microbial Dark Matter (Phase II) - ​I18A1 metaG... | ecosystem: Environmental > Aquatic > Freshwater > Lake... | reverse complement strand
ACGGCGCTCAGGCCTTGAGCGCGGGGATCAAGGTGAGACTGCAGCCCTATTCCTCGGGACACGGGCAGGCCCATCCCGGCGCCGGAGCAGGCGGCGGATAGAGGAGCGGTACCATGTTCTCCAGGTTCTTCATCGAGCGCCCCGTCTTTGCGTCGGTCGTCTCCATCATCATCTGCATCGCGGGGGTGGTAGCGCTCTTCGCCATGCCGGTGGAGCAGTACCCCCCCATAACCCCGGTGCAGGTGACGGTGCAGGCGACCTACCCCGGCGCCGACTCCAGGACGCTTGCCGACTCCGTCGCTGCCCCGCTTGAGGCCCAGATCAACGGCATCGACAACATGCTGTACATGTCCTCCACCAGCTCCTCCAGCGGCATGCTGACCATCACCGTGTATTTCGGGCTCAACACCGACCCTGACGTAGCCCAGATACAGGTCCAGAACCGGGTGAACCTGGCTGTTCCACAGCTCCCGGTCGCCGTGACCCAGCAGGGGGTCTCGGTGCAGAAGAAGACCTCGTCCATCATGATGCTGGTCTGCATCACCTCGAAGGAGAACCGGTACAGCAGCGACTATATCGCCAACTACGCCAACGTGTACGTCCTGGATGCCCTCAAGCGGGTACCGGGGGCGGGGCAGGCGTCGATCATGGGGGTGGCAGACCGGGCGATGCGCCTCTGGATGGATCCGGAGCGGATGGCCTCCCTCGGCATCACCACCAGCGACATCCAGCAGGCGGTCTCTTCCCAGAATTCCCAGTTCGGGGCAGGGCAGATCGGCCAGCAGCCGACGGCCGGCGAGGTCCAGATGACCTTCCCGGTGGTGACCCAGCGCCCCTTCACCACCCCGGAGCAGTACGAAAACATCATCCTTCGTGCCAGCCAGGACGGCAGCGCCATCGTGAGGCTGAAAGACGTGGCCCGCGCAGAGGTCGGCCTCAGGCAGTACGTGATGGACAGCAGGCTGAACGGCAGGCCGGCGACCCTGATCGCGATCTACCAGCAGCCGGGTGCAAACGGGCTCAAGGTGTCGAAAGATATCCGCACCACGCTGGAGCAGATGAAAAAGCGCTTCCCGAGCGGCATCGACTACGTCGTTTCCCTCGATACGACGGAGTTCGTCAGGCTCTCCATCAAGGAGGTGCAGGATACCCTGATCGAGGCGATCATCCTGGTCGTCCTGGTCGTGTTCCTCTTCCTCCAGAATTTCCGCGCCACGGTGATCTGCGCCATCGCCATCTTCGTCGCCCTGATCGGCTCCTTCCCGGTCATGCTTGCCCTGGGCTTCTCCATCAATCTCCTGACCCTGTTCGGCCTGGTGCTGGCCATCGGGATCGTTGTCGACGACGCGATCGTGGTCGTCGAAAACGTGGAGCGGAACATGGCCCAGTTCCACCTGGCGCCACGGGAGGCGACCATCCGGGCCATGGGCGAGGTCACCAGCCCGGTCATCGCGACGGTGCTGGTCATGGCCGCGGTCTTCGTCTCCGCGGCGTTTCTCCCCGGCACGACCGGTCAGCTCTACAAGCAGTTCGCCATCACCATCGCCATATCGGTCGCCATCTCCGGTTTCGTCGCCCTGACGCTCACGCCGGCCATGAGCAGCCTGCTGCTGAGACACTCCGCCCCCCCGGTGAAAGGCCCCTTTGCCTGGTTCAACCGGCAGTTCGACAGGTTCACCCAGGGGTTTGGTCATGCCGTCGTGCTGGTCATCAAGCGGATGACCGTCGCGCTGCTGCTCCTGGTGGTCCTCGTGTTCGGCATCGTGCAGCTGTTCCGGAGTATACCGACCAGCTTCGTACCCAACGAGGACCAGGGGTACGTCATGTCGGCAATCTTCCTGCCGGATGCCGCGAGCCTCGAGCGGACGATGGACGTGTCCGCCCGTGTCGACGACATCTTCGCCAGGACGCCGGGGGTGGAAAACCGCACCCAGATTTCGGGCTACAGCCTTCTTGACGGCAGTTTCAGCACCAATAGCGGCACCTTCTTCGTCACCCTGAAACCGTTCGAGGAGCGGTACAGGACGGTGAAAAGCGCGAAGGCGGAAAATGCCCGCTCGGTGCTTCTCAACGTGTACCGGGAGGCGAAGCAGACCAGCACGGCCATCATCTACCCGGTCGCCCCCCCGGCGGTCCCGGGCATCGGCGTGTCGGGCGGGTTTGAATTCTGGATCCAGGACAAGGGGGCTGGGGAGCCCGCGCAGCTGGAGGAGATAACCCGCAGATTCATCGAGAGGGCAGGCAAGCGCAAGGAGCTCAGCGGTCTCAACTCCACGTTCAAGGCCTCGTCCCAGCAGCTCCGGGTCGAGGTCGACCGGGACAAGGCAAACCTGCTCGATGTCCCGGTGCAGGACATCTACAATGCGATTCAGGCCCAGTTCGGCTCCCTCACGGCGAGCCAGTTCAACGAGTTCAGCCGGGTCTGGTGGGTGATCCTGCAGTCGTCCCCGGAATTCCGCCAGAACCCGGGCGACATCGCGAAGCTGTACACCCGCTCCCGGAAGGGGGAGATGGTCCCACTCTCCGCGGTCATACACACCAGCTGGGTGACCGGGCCCAACATCCTCCCCCATTTCAACGGATTCCCTGCCGCCAAGGTCAACGGCAACGCCGGCGAGGGGTTCAGTTCCGGCCAGGCGCTGCAGGCGATGGAGGAGGTGGCGCGGGAAGTGCTCCCCCCGGGGTACGCCTGTGCCTGGTCCGGGCTCGCCTACGAGGAGAAGAGCGCCGGCGGGACCTCCGGACTCGCCTTCGTCTTCGGCCTCATCTTCGTGTTCCTCATCCTGGCAGCCCAGTATGAGTCGTGGACCCTCCCGGGCTCGATCATGACGGCCGTTCCGTTCGGGGTGCTGGGCGCCCTGCTGTTCAACTGGATGCGCGGACTGCAGAACGACGTCTACTTCCAGATCGGACTGCTGGTCCTCGTCGGCCTCGGGGCGAAAAACGCCCTCCTGCGGGTGACGTTCGCGGTGGAGCTTCGCAGGCAGGGGAGGTCCCTTCTGGATGCCACCATCGAGGCCGGCGAGCTCAGGTTGCGGCCGATCGTCATGACGTCCCTTGCGTTCATCTTCGGCGTGCTCCCCCTTGCCGTCGCCATGGGTGCCGGTGCCAACGCACGGCATTCCATCGGCACCGGCATCATCGGAGGGATGATAGGGGAGGCAACCCTGGCCATGCTCTATGTGCCGCTCTTTTTCTACATCTTCGGCAGCTGGAGCGAGCGCAGGGGGGGAGGGGGAGGACCGCCCCCTGAACCCGGGGACAAGGGGAGCGAACCGGCAGCCAGCGGCAAGGAGGTGACCTGACATGCGTCGTCTGATCCTGTGCGCCGCTGGTGCAATCCTGGCCGGCTGCATGGTGGGCCCGGATTACCGCCGCCCCCGGACAGACTCACCCGCCGGATGGCGCGCAGCCACGCCGGATGCCCGGGAGGTCCTCCCGGCGGTTGAGGTACGCTGGTGGGAGCAATTCGGGGACCCGGTGCTCAACGACCTGGTCGCAACCGCCTTGGGGGAGAACAAGGAGCTGCAGCTGGCCGCCCTCCGGGTGGAGGAGTTCGCCGCACGGTACGGCATTGCACGGGCCGATCTCTATCCGCAGGTCGGAGCGGGAGCCGGGTACGCGCACCAGAAAAGCACGGAACGGGGGGGGAACCCGCTGCCGGCAGGGTACAAGAGCTCTCTCGACTCGTTCTCGGCGACCCTGAACGCCAGCTGGGAGCTGGATTTCTGGGGACGGATCCGGCGCAGCGGCGAGGCGGCCAGGGCCCAGCTCCTCGCCACCGAGGAAGGGCGGCAGGCGGTCGTTCTCTCCCTCGTCTCATCGGTTGCGGCAGCCTACGTGAATCTGCGGAATCTCGATCGCCAGCTCGAGATCAGCAGGCAGACGGCGGATTCGCGGCGGAAGACCCTGGAGATGTTCGAACAGAGGTACCGGGGAGGGGTCATCTCGGAGATGGAGCTTACGCAGACGAAGATCCTCTACGAGGACTCGCTGGCAAGCATCCCCCAGTTCGAGAAGGCAGTCGCCCAACAGGAAAACGGGCTGAACCTGCTGCTTGGCCGTAACCCGGGACCTCTCCCCCGGAGCCGCACCATGGACCAGCTGCTCGCCCCGTCGATCCCGGGCGGGATTCCGTCGGAACTGCTGACCCGCCGGCCGGACATCCGGCAGGCAGAGCAGACCCTGATAGCCGCCAACGCCCAGATCGGCATCGCCCGGGCCGCCTACTTCCCGACCATTTCCCTGACCGGGATGTTCGGGAGCGCCAGCGCCGAGCTGACGGACCTCTTCACCGGTCCAGCGCGGATATGGAGTGTTTCCGTACCGGTCTCGGTGCCGATATTCACTGCCGGGAAGATCGCCGCTACTGTCTCGGTGTCGGAATCCCAGAGGGACCAGGCCCTCATCAGCTACCAGAAGGCGATACAGGATGCGTTCCGCGAGGTGGAAGATGCCCTGGTCGAGCAGGGGACGGCCAGGCAGCAACTCGCCGTCAGGAGAACACAGCGTGAGGACCTGGAGAAATATCTGCGGCTCGCAACCGCCAGGTACGACAACGGGTATTCCAGTTACCTCGAGGTGCTGGACGCCGAGCGGAATCTCTTCAGCGCGCAGCTGTCGTATGTGCAGGGGCAGGCGGCGCTCCTGCAGGCGCTGATAAACCTGTACAAGGCGATGGGTGGCGGCTGGGTCGGCGATGCCGCCGGCAGTGCCGTCAGGACCGGTGCCGCTCCGTAGGGGGAGCGGGAGCTGCCGGTGATGGGTGGGAGAAGGGGAGCGCCGATGGCCGCGAAACATGACGAACGGAGAGCCCTGTCCCACGGGGAGAGCGCCGGGGGCAACCACCGACGCGACGTCTCCCCCCGCGCCCTCAGGGACGCCATCCTTGACCACCTGCACTTCACCCAGGCCCGCCTCCCGGCCCTTGCGACCCGGAACGACTGGTACATGGCCCTTTCCCATGCCGTTCGCGACAGGATGCTCGACGACTGGCTGGCTTCGCTGCATCACGTCACCCGCAAGGAGCTGAAGATCGTCGGATACCTCTCCGCAGAGTTTCTCCTGGGGCCCCATCTCGGGAACAACCTGCTGAATACCGGCATGTGGGATGCCGCGCAACAGGCCGTCGCCTCCCTGGGGCTGGAACTGGGCGACCTGCTCGGTCAGGAAGAGGAGCCGGGGCTCGGCAATGGAGGCCTCGGCAGGCTGGCTGCCTGCTATCTGGACTCCATGGCGACTCTCCGGGTGCCGTCCATCGGCTACGGGATCCGCTACGAATTCGGAATCTTCGACCAGGATATCCGTGACGGCTGGCAGGTGGAGATGACGGACAAGTGGCTCCGGCTCGGGAACCCCTGGGAGATCTGCCGGTTCGAGATCTCCTACGAGGTGAAGTTTGGCGGCCGTACGGAGCATGTCCGCGACGCCGATGGCCGGCTCAGGGTGCAGTGGCTACCCTACAAGATGATCAAGGGGGTCGCATACGACACCCCCGTGTCCGGATACCGTTCGGGTATCACCGGCCTGCTCCGCCTCTGGAGGTCCGAGGCGGTCGAGTCCTTCGATTTCCAGGCGTTCAACGTCGGTGATTACTACCAGGCCGTGCATGAAAAGGTCATATCGGAAACCATTACGAAGGTCCTCTATCCGAACGACGAACCGGAAACCGGCAAGCTGCTCCGCCTGAGCCAGCAGTATTTTTTCGTCTCCTGTTCGCTGCAGGATATGGTGAGGATCCAGTTCATGCGGGGCGCCGGCCTGCCCGGCTTTGCAGACAATTTTGCCGTGCAGCTGAACGACACCCACCCCTCCCTGGCGATAGCGGAGCTCATGCGGCTTCTTGTGGACGAGCACCAGTTTGAATGGGACGCCGCGTGGGAGATAACCCGGAACACGTTTGCGTACACGAACCATACGCTGCTCCCCGAGGCCCTGGAGAAATGGCCGTTGCACCTGTTCGGCACCGTGCTGCCACGCCTGCTGGAGATAATCTACGAGATCAACCGCCGCTTCCTCGACGACGTGCGGCTGCGGTTCCCCGGCGATGATGCCCGTGTTTCCCGCATGTCCCTCATCGACGAAGGGGGTGAACGATCCGTGAGGATGGCACACCTCGCCTGCGTCGGCAGCCATGCCGTCAACGGGGTCGCCGCCCTTCACACCGGACTCCTCAAACAGACGGTACTGCGTGATTTCCACGAGATGATGCCTGAAAAATTCTGCAATGTTACCAACGGCGTGACACCCCGCCGATGGGTGCTCCTGAGCAATCCTGCCCTGGCCCGCCTGATCAGCGGGAGGATCGGGGAGGAGTGGCTGAGGAATCCCGAAGAGCTCCGGAAACTGGAGCCGTTTGCCACGGACCGCGCCTTTCAGTCCGCCTGGCGGAAGGTCAAGGAGGGGAACAAGCGGGCCCTCGCCACGGCAATCAGGGCGCGGACGGGAATCGAGGTCGATCCCGCAACCCTTTTCGATATCCAGGTGAAACGCATCCACGAGTACAAGCGCCAGCATCTGAACGTCCTTCACATCATCACGCTCTACAACCGGCTCAAGCGGGATCCCGGGGCGGACATCACCCCGCGCACCTTCATCTTCGGCGGCAAGGCTGCGCCGGGCTACGTCATGGCAAAACTGATCATCAAGCTCGTCAACTCGGTCGCCGAGACGGTCAACAGCGACCCGGACGTCGCGGGTCGGCTCAGGGTGGCTTTCTTCCCCGATTTCAACGTGACGAACGGCCAGCTGATATATCCCGCCGCCGACCTGTCCGAGCAGATCTCCACGGCAGGCACGGAGGCATCAGGTACCGGCAACATGAAGTTCTCCCTGAACGGCGCCCTGACCATCGGAACCCTGGATGGTGCCAACGTGGAAATCCGCGAGGAGATAGGGGGAGAAAACTTCTTCCTCTTCGGCCTGACAGCGTCAGAGGTCCAGGCGTTGAAAGGGGGGGGATACAATCCGCGGACCGTCTATGAGCACAACCGGTCTCTGCGGGAAGCCATTGACCGGATTGCATCGGGAGCGTTTTCCCGCGGTGACGGCAGCATGTTTCAGCCCCTGGTGGACACTCTGCTCTGTCACGACGAGTACCTGGTGCTGGCGGATTACCAGGCCTACGTCGACGCCCAGGACCGGGCGGGTGCAGCCTACCGCAACCGGGATCACTGGACCGAGATGTCCATACGCACCGTCGCCCGGATGGGGAGGTTCTCCTCCGATCGTGCGATCAGGGAGTACTGTGAACGTATCTGGCACATTGTTCCCCATGGCTGATGTCAACCGGCGCCGGGTGTCCGGTCCGGCCGTCACACCGGGGAGGTACAGGGGGGATGGCTCACGGGCCGATTCAGGGAGCAGCCGTCGCGGAGGCTCGGGAGAGATGTGCGGAGGGGGGGTCAACGGGATCGGTCCCGGTGAACAGGAGGGATGCGTGGCAGGGACCACATCCTGAGGGTGGGGCAGGCGGGTTCATCCCAGGAGGGCAAGTGCCTCCTGCAGCGGCTGGAGTTCCAGGGGTTTCTGCAAATAGGCGGTTATCCCCAGTTCCCGGCAGGCGGCAATGTCCCCCGGGTTGTCCGACGAGCTGAGGATGAGAGCGGGGAGCTGCTCCTGACTGAACAGTTCCCTGATGCGGGAGAGGAGGGTGAGCCCGCCGACCCTTGGCATCTGCAGGTCGAGCATCACCACCGACGGGAGCGACCCCGCCCCGGCGCCGGCGATCATCTTGAGGGCTTCGTCGCCATTGCCGGCCGACACGACCCGGACCGGGAAGGGGAGCTTCTTCAGCACGCGCATGGTAAGGAAACGATCATCCTCGTTGTCTTCCACCAGCAGAATGGTCAGTTCGTTCATCTCCCGCTCCCCTCTCCCTCTGCCGCGTTCTCCTTCGGGCACTCCGGCAGGACAAAGTAACAGGTCGTTCCCACCCCTTCGGCACTCTCCATCCATATCCGTCCCCCGTGGCGGGTTATGATCCTCTGGACGATGGCCAGCCCCACCCCGGTACCGGGGAAATCCTCCTGGTTGTGCAGCCGCTGAAACGGCGTGAAGAGCTTGTCCGCGTACTGCATGTCAAACCCGGCTCCGTTGTCCCTGACGAAGCAGGCAGGTTCCCCCTGGATGGTCGTCCGGCCGAACTCGATCCTGGCGTCTCCCTTTCCCGTGGTGAACTTCCAGGCGTTGCCGAGGATATTCTCAAGGGCCAGCCAGGTGAGTTTCATGTCGCAGTATGCCAGGACATCCTCCTGGACCAGGATCTCGACACTCCTGTCGTGGTCCGTATCCCGCAGGGAGGTGACAACCGCCTGGACCAGCTCGCTCAGGTTGATGCAGCGGAGGGACATCTCCCGGTGCTGCACCTGGTAGAGGGTCAGCATGGCGGAGAGGATCCGGTTCATCTGCTCGCCGGCAGCCTTGATCCTCTGGAGATACTGCCGCCCCTGGTCGTCCAGCCGGTCACCGTACTCCTCCCGCAGGGCGTCGCAGAACCCGGCGAGCCGGTTGAGGGGGGCGCGCAGGTCGTGGGATGCCGAATAGTTGAATGATTCCAGCTCCCGGTTGGCATCCTCCAGCTGGGCCGTCCTCTCCCCGACCTTGTCCTCGAGGCTGGCATTGAGGTTGTGCAGGTCGTCGAGGGCCTTTTCCAGGTCCAGTTTCCGTTCTCTGATGGCATTCACCATGCTGTTGAACGAAGCCGCCAGTTGTCCCACCTCGTCGCCTGTTTCAACCTCCACGCGGACCAGGTCATCCCCCCTCTGCAGGGCTCCTGCCGCGACGGAGAGCTGGGAGAGGGGGCGTGCCATCCCCTCCGCCAGCAGGTATGCCGCCACGACTCCCAGGGCAAGGGAGCCGGCGGTGGCCAGGAGTGCCATGAGCATCAGCTTGCGCAGCTCCCGGTCGGCCCCTGCCTTGTTGACGACGATCCTGACCGAGCCGATGGCTGACGTGGCCTGCTCCTCCCCGTTTTTCCCCACCAGCAGCTGCTGCTCCATCTGCCGGTTCAGCAGGCCGGGGATGCTGGCCCGGAATTCGGCGTACCGGGCTTCGCTGTCTTGGGGGCGGGAGAGACTGGCAAGGAGGAGCCCGGCCTGGTCGAAGACCTCGATTGCCTGCACGTCGGGAAAGGAGATGACCCCTTGGGCGGCCTGGAGGATCTGGTCGCGGTCGCCGGCGAAAACCGCCAGCCGCACCTCCCGGGCCAGGAGCCTGGCCATGAGCTCCCCCTCGCTGGCGCTGGTTTTCTTCTGGGAGGAGTACTGCTGGTAGAGGAGCATGGCGGCGAAGACCGCCGAGACCATGAGGATGATGGCGGTCATGCCGGCGAACAGCCTGGTCTTGAAACTGGACCTGATCCTGCTGCCGTAGAGGTGCGTAAGATTTTCCCTGACGATTGCCATATCTCTGCCCGTCGCTGTCGTCTGTTACACTAGATCGGGGTTATCAATGCCCGGGCGAGCGGACGAGCATGCCGGACACGGTCCTCAAGACCGGGAGGGTGAAACGGTGCGTGAAATTGGATTAAGCTAACAAAAAGGGGGGGGGATGTCCAGCAGATTGTCGTGCCTGACGGTTTCGGTAAAGAGCCCGGGCTATCCCTTCGAGGTGCTCCCCGCCAGGTTGACCAGGGCCTTCATGTCGAGGATGATCACCCTGCTCCCCTCGACTTCGATGATGTTCTCTTCCTTCAGCTTGCGAAATGCCCGGGAAAGGGTTTCGCTCACCGTGCCGAGGCGGGAGGCCAGCTCCCCCTTCTTCATCTCCAGGTCAAGGTAGCTCTTCCCCTGGTAGGAGGTGGATTTCCTCTCCGCCAGTTCGATCAGGTAGGCCGCCAGCCGGTTGGGGACCTCGGCGAAGGAGAGCTCCTCGATCTGCCGGGCAAAGCGGCGCAGCAGCAGGGAGAGGGAGACGATGAGGTTGAGGGAGAACCGGGGGTTGCGCTCCAGCAGCCCCATGAACGACTCCTTGGGGAAGAAGAGGGCCTCGCCGGCTTCCACCCCCCGGGCCTCGGCAGGGTACTTGCCGTCGCCGAAGAAGGCCGCCTCGGCGAAGGTCTCCCCGGGATGGACGAAGTGCAGCACCTTCTCCCGCCCGTCGGGAGATATCTTGCAGAGCTTCACCCCCCCCTTGTCCAGGAGGTAGAAGCCGACGGCCGGGTCACCTTCGGCAAAGAGGGTTTCCCCCTTGGTGAAGCTCCGGCGGTGGGCAATGGCCGCTATCTGATCCAGGTACTCCTGGTCGACACCGGAAAAGAGGAGGGACTTTCTGAGTGTTTGCAGGTTTTCCATGAGAATGCTATCCTTTCCCCGTAGCGTCGCACGTGACTGCAGGGGAACATAGCACAATGACTCTTGATGTCAATAGCGCCAAGCTGCTCCACAAGGCCCTTACCGCCACGGGGGACGAACTGCTGGTACTCCTGGAGCAGGCCCCCCTCGACGTGGTCCAGGCGGCGCTGAAAAACCCCGCCCTGGGGGAGAGCCACCTCCTGCTGCTCCTCAAGCGTCCCGACCTGGGGGAGGACCATCTCAGGGGGATCTGCAGGCTCGAGATGGTGGAGTCGAGCCACACCCTCAAGGTGGCGATCGCCCGTCATCCGGGCACTCCCGCCCACCAGCTCCTGGCCATCCTCCCCCACCTCTACCTGTTCGAACTGCTGAATTTCTGCTACATCCCCGGCATAACGCCTGACCAGAAGCTGGCGGCGGAGCGGAACATCATCCAGCGCCTTCCCGTGACCCCCCTGGGGAACAAGCTCACCCTGGCACGGCGGGCCACGTCAACGGTCCTGGAGTCCCTTCTGAAGGAGGGTGACCCCCGGATCGTGGAGATCTGCCTCACCAATCCGCGCCTGAAGGAGGGGACGGTCTTCCAGTTCCTCCGCAGCGCTGCCGCCAAGGCGGAGACGATCTCCCAGGTTGCCCGCTCCCCCCGTTGGCAGAACCGGCCGAACCTGCGGGAGGCGATCCTTACCAACCCCCGGACCCCCCTGGTCTGGTTCACCCTCTGGCTCCCGGGGATGGGGCGCGGCGAGCTGAAGCGGCTCATTGCCTCCACCCGCCTCACCCCGCTCCAGAAAAAAGCGGTGGAGGAGCGGCTGAAAAAGGTCTAGGCCGCTGCCGTGATCACTCCGTGCCGCCGTACCATCTCCTCACGGCGAATTCCTTCCCCCGGGCCGGGATGACGTCGACGGGGCGCCTGGTCTTCATGATCTCCGCCAGTGCCTCCCCCACGGGGCGAATGCGCACCCCTTCACGTCTCTTGCCGCAGACCAGCCGGCTTTCGATGACGTTGCCGTTATCGATGACGATCAGCACGTGCCCGGGCCAGACGATGAGGTCGAGGGGGCGCAGCAGGGGGGCGATGGCTGGCGCCCTCTTCCCGCCGATGGGGACGGGGGTGCCGTAGGATGCCAGGGCGCTGGTGTTCCGC
>Ga0209725_1001921_pt1 | contig 11441 bp, 10 predicted proteins | sample I18A1metaG_FD_184145 | JGI IMG/M metagenome (GOLD analysis project Ga0209725, IMG submission 184145) | Lake sediment bacterial and archeal communities from Gulf of Boni, Indonesia to study Microbial Dark Matter (Phase II) - ​I18A1 metaG... | ecosystem: Environmental > Aquatic > Freshwater > Lake... | reverse complement strand
AGAGGGTCTCGCGGACTTCCGTGGACTAGGGCGATCTCGACTCCGTCTGCTGTGAATGTTGCCCTCGACCGCAGGCTCGATATGTACCGAAGATTCTCCAAAGAGATCTCTCTGCGCGTCCAGTCTATCGCTCGAACCGCATGATGGACGAAGCCTGACGTGTCGCCTGTTGAGACTGCGTAGTCATGATTTCCCATCACTATCGCATCTGGCTCAAGGCCTCTGATCCTTGACACAACTTCGTTCGGCTGCGCGCCGTAGCCTACCAGATCCCCGAGGCAAACCAGAGCGTCGTAGCCAGCTATTGCTGAGAGAACCACCTGTAGCGCATCGTCGTTTGAGTGTATGTCTGAGATTACGGCGACTCGCACAGTCTCCGCACGCTCTTCTTCTCAGATGGTAGGGGCGGATGAACATATTGAAATGTGAGCCTCGCTTGCGGAATGTTGGAGGCGAAGCCATCTCTTGCCTGCATTAGAGTCACTCGATGTGCAGTTTGAACGTAACAACGTCGTCTTCCAAGCCAATCTGCTCCGGCTTGAGAATGCTGTTCTAATCTTCTTCTACGAGGGAGCCCGAAAGCTCGGCACCGTGGCCTTGGCCATGCCAGGAATAGCGGAAGAGAGAGCCGGCCGATCCTCGGTCCTACTGGGCGGCAAGTACATGATGGCCAGCAGAGCGCTCGCGGAGAGGGCAGCGGGCGCATTCGGAAAGATCGCTGTCGTCTCGATGAACACAACCATTGAGGAGCCTGAGGCTCTCAGAATCTACGCGAAACTGCTGGACGACTTGCGCAGGTCCTTCTCCGCCACCTAGTACGAGACGAGGCTGGACAGCGGGGATTCTCCGAGCACGCTTACAGCAGCCCTTCGAACCTGCTCCCTGTTTTCCTCCACCGTGTAGACCCTGATGATATTCATGTAGGCCGTCAGGACATCAACGATTTTTGAAACCTCTGAGATCTTCTGAGGTATCTTCTCACCATTCGGCCCCCTAGAAAATACCGGGATATCCATGGGTTCCAAGTCCGCTGCTGAGTGGTATGGTACTGAGGGAAGCGACGGTAGATCAATGCTGACAGTTCCGATGTCAACCTTCGCCTTATGCGCGATCTCCTCCTCCATCTTGACTCTAACCGTATCCTTCGTGAACAGACTGGAAAGGAACTCGTCCTTGACAAAGAAAGTCTTCTCATACGCGCATTTCAGCAGCTTTCGCCGGTCTAGGTCGTCCACGATGGCTCGAGACTTTGCGTTCTTGCGAAGTAGCGCCCACACGATCTCGTCGTCGAGCGCTAAGTATTCCTGGACTGATTCCAGTCGAGAGATGCCTATGTCATCTTTGGCGTATTCAAGGGCCTTCAGGAGCATTATCTGGGCTGCACGGGAAGTCCTGTGGAAGTATATTGTTCTGAATGACTCGAGCCTCGCGAGTATGAAGCTCTCGAGCGTAGAAAGCGCGGTCACGTCGACCGCTAAGTTCCCGTTGAGGACATCCATCGTGTAGATCAGGCGGAAGATGTCAACATCGCCGTACCCGGCGCCTGTGTGGTAAGAGTCGCGAAGAACGAAATCCATCTTGTCCACGTCGACTGAACTCCGAATGATTTGATCAAGGAACGCGCGATTGGGGCTCCCGAATTTCCCGACACATAGTCTGCTTATTGCCTTGGGGTCCAGGTCTTCCGCTGCGAGCACGTCGGATAGCTCTGAATCCAGCACGATTCGCGTGGACATGTCCTCGTGCGTCTTCCCCACGTATCTTGCCAGCAGGGGTTCGAAGAGGTGAGAGAAAGGTGCGTGGCCCACGTCGTGAAGCAATGCTGCCACCTTCAGGGTCCTCTTCTCGTTCTCGTCGAGATCCGCGGGCAGATTCTCAGTCACGACTCCGGCCAAGTACATTGTTCCAAGCGCATGTTCAAAACGCGTATGCGTCGCGGCGGGATACACGTACTCGGCTGCTGATAGCTGCTTGATCCTCCTCAACCGCTGGACGGGACCGGTGTCCAGTACTTTCCTCTCGTCGTCAGTCAGCCTGATGTAGCCGTGAATCGGATCCTTGATGAATCCCCAGTAGGTGGAAGGGGTCTTGTTCATTCATTCACACCGTGATCAGGGACTTGGGTTCGAGCAATCACTCGCAACTTGCCTGAGGTTGAGAAGTCATATCAGAATAACTTTGCTTCCGGGAGTTCGGACTAGACTTCTGGCAGGGATCGACGCTTAAAGAGAGCGGCCTGAACCCGCCAGAGCACGCTGCAGCATTTCTCACGTATCTCAGCAGGTCAATCCTACACAAGCCTCCGTTTCAGAACGCTCCTACGCGCGAGAAACAGAAACCCACCGACATCGTTTTCTACTCAGCTTGAGCGGACACGTCAGAGTAAAAGGAGGCTGACATCATGCGCAGTCATCCCCGTGGCGTTTTCATTGTGCTGGAAGGCGGTGACGGTGCAGGAAAGACGGCTCAAGCGCGTATTCTCTGCTCCTCCTTGGAAAGCAAGGGTTACAAGGTTCACCCTACGGCTGAGCCCAGCCGAACCGCGGTAGGCAGGCTGATTCGACGAAACCTGCTTCAAACAGAGAAGATGCTCCCGGAGGTCGAAGCGCTTCTCTTCGCCGCTGACAGGTTCCTGCACTTGCAGTCTGAGATACGCCCTGCGCTCGCCGCTGGAAAGGTTGTGGTTTGTGACCGCTACATGTATGCTTCATTTGCCTACCAGGGCGCTCAGGGGGTGGACTTGAACTGGCTTGGGGAGATCAACCGGTTCGCTGAGAAGCCGGACCTCGCGATATACTTGGACGTTCCAGCTGAGATAGGCCTGAAAAGAATTAGGAGAAAGAAGAGCGTCTTGGAGAAGTTGGACCTTCAACGTCAAGTCAGGGAAGAGTACCTGAGACTTGTCCGGGCTGGGGATCTTGTGCTTGTTGACTCGAATCAGCCAATTGAGAGAGTGTCTGAAGCAGTTCTAGCTTTGGCGGAACGGCGTCTACAAGAGCTAGGGCCCTAACTCCGCATCGCAGAAATCTGCACCCCAATTTCTTGGTCTCGACCAGCCAGCAGTGGCAAAATGACATAAACTCGGGACATCGATTAGTAGGCCTAGGTTTTGGAGACGCATCGGCAAACGGGGTGAACAATTCTGGGCAAAGAGGAGATCCTAGACTTCGTCAAGACGATGAAGTCGAGAGATCACGTGATCATGTTCTACACGAATCACAGGGACAAGCGTCTGGTTCTTTTCACGTATTTGAAGGCTGGACTGGACGTGGGCGAGGCCGCGGTGTACATTGCGGGTGATGAATCATCGCATGTGATAAGGGAAGCAATGAGAAGCTTCGGCTTGGACGTTGAACATTACGAGCGTACGCGAGCTTTGAACATAGTAGACTACCGCGACTGGTACATCATCGGGGGCGAATTCAACATCCAAAGAACGATGTCGCTGTGGAAGAAGGCGTTGGCTGAAGCCGTGACGAGAGGTTTCAAGGGGCTTCGCGCTGTGGGTGAAATGGCTTGTTTCTTCAAGCACGACATGGTTGATGAACTCGTTCAGTACGAGAGGGCTCTGCATCGAGTGCTTGAGATTCCGCTGACAGCTATCTGCGCGTACGACGACGCTGTCGTACTCAGAGGGGCCGAAGAGGAGCGGTATTTGAGACTCTATTTGGATCTAATCACGGCTCACAGCACAATCCTTTTCACGGGTCCGGAGGAGGCCGGAGTCGTCAGAGTTGTCTAGAAATCGCGATCGAATCGAACACAGTACTCCGAAAAACCCAAACATCCTGCCGACCTTCTGAAATTCAGATCTGTCTATCTGGAACTCGCCGATTTCTGGATCATGGGGCCGAACGGACAGGAAGCATCCGGCCCGAGCCAGTCTCCTCGGGCGACGTACGCCGTGAATCTGCAGCCACCACACAGATCGCTGAATGCGCACACTTTGCATGAACCCTTGAGCGCTTTTCGATCTCTGATGTAGTTCAGGAGTTGATTATCAATCCAAATGTCTTTGAGGGGCTGTTCGAGAAGGTTCCCCAGCTTGATTGGCGCGGGAACGCATGGGAGGAGGTCTCCAGAGGCACTGAGGCCTGCGTAGGTTAGTCCGGCCGAGCATCCGCCGAACCCTGCTGCGAGCCTCCTGACGATCTTGGATATTTCCAGCCCGAACTTCCCTTGGAACATCTTTTCGTACCCTGACAGAGCTTCGCTTACCGTGAAGACTTCACCATTCGATCGTTCATAACCGAGTCGAGCGTAGTAGGTCATCCCTCGAGCATAACACTGCATGCCGGTTCCGCTCACCACGCTCGCGTGGAACTTGCTGTACAGTGCTTCCAGAGACTTGATTCTCTCTGAAGGCGTTACGTCAAGGTAGGACGCTTCCACTCCCCGGCCGGCGGGTATGAGCCGGTTCAGGTAGAATCTCGTAGCCCCAAGCTTCTCCGCTAACTCCATGGTTGCTTCGAGTTCATTGACGTTCTTCGAGTGTTGAGTCATTGTAACGGCCAACTCGTCGAAACCTACCGGAGCACAATTCGCTATCCCCTGAACCGTTGCCTCGAAACTTCCTAGCCTGTCTCTCAGGAAATCATGAGTTTCAGCGGTCGCGCCGTCTAGGCCTATCTCTACTCTTCTGACACCTGCCTTGGCGAGCTTCTCGGCGACTTTTTGAGTTAGAAGGGTTCCGTTCGAGGCGATCGTGCACAGCATTCCGTGGTCGTTAGCTCTCTCAATCGCCTCATAGAGATCTGGACGCAATAGCGGTTCGCCTCCCGAGAAAGTCAAAATGGCCACTCCGGCGTTTGCCATGTTTTCGATCGCTTTGAAGGCCTGCGAAGTCGTCAGCTCGGGATCCGAGCATGCTGGCGAGGAGTCTTGATGGCAGTGCAAACAATTGAGGTTGCATCGATTGGTGAAATTCCACACAATAGTAATCGGAGCGCCGGTAGGCTGTGGGTATCTTATTCCGAAATGGGCGATTCCCTCAACCACACTCAGCATGCATCTGCGGACGAGCGGATCTCTCAAGAGTTCTCCGGTTGCGCCCTCGCTGACACCCAGACGATAGAACACTGAACGAACCAGCGGAGCGATTGCCTTGGATGCAGACGAGCAGCGACCGCAGACGATCCGTCCATTTCGTGAATAGATGTCGAAGACCGACAAGAGCCGCTGTTGTCCGCACTTGTCGCACTCTGCCGTCAAGTAACGCGCGAGCGCTTTCCAAAAACGGTTGAGCATTGGACCGATATGATGCTTAGGCCGGAGCTGTGACTTTCCGAGGTCTGTCTTATCCACCAACTGACTCACAGATTCCTGGATCTTCTCTGCATATGCACAGAAACGAGCAGGTTGCCTGCTGCCCGTTTTACACCTGCTGAAAGTGAATTACGAACCGTAGATGTCGTCACATAGATCATATAGGCTGTGTTCGAGCGGTTCCTCAAGCGGTGATTTTTTCAGAAGAAGTCGCTCTGAAGTCCGATAGCACTATGCAAACTTGATCCTACTCATTCCTTCCTTTCCGTAGAACACTTGACTGCTGAAGAGGCCTCTAAGACTGCTGACATCCTTCGGCTCGTGAGCGGACGGATTCAGCAGGAAAAGCGCTGTCGTTCTCGGGTCAGACAGCTGCCTGAGCGAGTTCATCGCAAACCTGTACGCTGTCCGAGAATCCGTCGACAGGGCCAGGTCGGTTAGGCTGTCGTAGATGAGGTTCAGGGGCCTTTCGGCATTCTCTTCAAGGATGGGAGACAGCATCGTATCGTGGGTGAGGTTGATGACCTTGACGCCTTCGTCGCCTTCCAGGGCCCGTTGGATGACGCTGCCGCTCGGCGTTAGGACAATGATCGTTTCCTTGTTGAAGACGCATTCAAGAGCGAAGTCTCTGATGACCTTCTGGTAGGGCGTCGATGGATCAAACTCGAATAGCATCTTCTTGCCTAAGAGCGCTTTGTGTTCGACTCCTAGCTGCGCGGAGAACTTTCCCGTTCGTTTTCGATCGAGGTCTACTCCGAACTGAGCCGCAGGTCCTTCACGGGCTAAGAAGTGGCTGTGTGAGTAACGGACTATCCCCCAAATCACAATGACGACTCCTAGACCAGCTACAAGGTATGCCCACCACAACTGTGCAGGCATCATGACTGTCTGCGTCAGGTAGAAGAAGACGCCTAGCCACACCAGCATCAAGCCAGCGGCAAGTGCACGTCCGGACTGTTTCTGGCTTCTTGGGGCTTGCGCGGCTGCCTGGCTCACTGGAGCACCGCACTTGGAACAAAACGTGGCTCCTTCACCGAGCGCAGCATGACATCTGCTGCAGAGCTTGACATCCTCTGGCATCTGGTGTCTCGGACGCGTCTCTTGAACGGTAGGAAAAGAGTTTCGGTTGATCTAAGGGGGTCTCCATCATTGTCTGTCCTGTGTCACGGATATGTTTCACCAGAGTTATGGGGCGCGCTGGATTGCCAGTTAGCTCCTGACCGAGTATGTGGGCTGGCCTGGGGAACTAGTACTCCCTCTGAACCAGAAACTGAGCAATTGCGCTGAGCGTCTCTCTGGCATCGGATCTTGGAAGTCTCTTGAGCGCTCCAACCCCCTCTTCGACGTAGCCGTCAGCGATCTTCCTTGCGTAGTCCAAAGATCCGTACCTCGTGTACATCCCGATCGCTTGAGAGATCTCGTCCTGTGTAATCGTTGACTTCCCAAGCATCGACATGAATCGGTCTCTGTCTTCTGCTGAGGCCGAATTGACGAGGTGAGCAGCCATGATTGTTCGCTTGCCTTCCCTGATGTCGCCTCCGATCTCTTTCCCGTACTTGCGAACATCTCCAGTCACATTCAGCAGATCATCAATGATCTGAAATCCCACACCAATGGATTCCCCGAACTTGGTCGCCGCCGAGAAATGACTCTTCCTTGCTCGGCCCACGATTGCGCCAGCTTCACACGCCAGGGCAACAAGCGCGCTTGTCTTGTTCCGAAGTACTTCGATCACTTCCCCGTGGGCGAAGCTCTTCCGGCTGTTCAGCTCGAATTCGAGCGCTTGACCTCTCGTAATCTGGAAGGCTCTCTCAGCGAATCGCTTGGTCAGTTTAATCTTGGTGGCTGCGTCAATTGGTCCGTCCGCGACTGCCTGAAAGACCTTGATCAGCATCCCGTCACCGGAGTTGATTGCGGCTGGTTCTCCGAACATTATGTGGATACACGGTTTCCCTCTTCGAAGTTCGCTCCTATCCTCGATGTCGTCGTGAATCAATGTCATGTTGTGGAGGATCTCGACTGCGGCAGCGGCGGGCAGAGCCTTTCGTTCTCGGCCCCCAACTGCTTTGCAGAAGAGGAGCGTCAGGGCTGGCCTGAACCTCTTTCCGCCGCGGTCGAGAAGCTCCCACATCGGCTGGTGAAGCGTGACTGGCTGACCGGTCCTCGGAATGTACTTCTCGATCTGTCGATTCACCATGGCTGCGTATTTCTCAAGGATCGAATTGAGTTCCGTCAAGGGTCGCCCGCTCCCCAGACAGAATAGTCGGCGACAGGGCATATCTCTTTGCTGATCGTTCGGTTCGGGCCTACGAACCCGCGGACGCGTCTTCTTCCCGGTACGGGGTCGAAACCAGTTTTCTTATCCGTTCGGAGATCTTCTTCCCTATTCCTTCCACGTTCTGGAGTTCCTTTTCTGAGGCCAAGAAGATCTTCTCGACCGACCCGAATGCTCTCAGCAGCCTCCTTGCGAGGACCCTGTCCACCAGCGGCAGGCCGGCGACAACAAATTCCTGTTCGTTCGCAAGTGATTCCGGTTTACGCTCCATTCTTATCCTCGGTCGTCTTTCTCCTTTTGATTGTTCTCGTCTTGCGATCGAAAGTAGTAGCAGAGCAGTCTCCGACGGGCTTCTCGTCCACACCACAGGCACGCCGAAGTCTACGATCACACTGGCAACGGCGCCCATCACCGCTTCCGGCGCAATGTTCCGCTGAGTCTGGAAGCTTTCTCCCTCGATCAGCAGGATCGGCATTTCATACGCCGACTTGAGGTTGGAGACCTGCTCAAACAGCCTTCCGTCGATTATTGACGCCACAAAATCCTCGACCGTCTTTCTCTCTATGGCTGTCCGGTCGGAGATGATGAAATCCCCTATGCTCAGGCTCTCCTGTGTGATGAGGATGTCATACTTTGAGAGTTCCCTCGTCGTCGGCGAGCCCAACTCACGCGAATCAACGATGATCGTGGGTCTCTGCGCGCTCTTCGCCATCTGCTCCTCCTTCAGGAACTCCTCTAGGTTGGGTTGGTCAGGTTCCGCCTCCATACTCGCCGCTTGTGAGGCGACCTGCCTCAAGGCGACAGCCATCATCCTTTCTCTTCTTCGCGAGATGTAGTAATAGGCTTCATCTCTGGTTCCAACGGCCATCAAGACTGTTGCTTTTCCAGGGCCTTTTCTTCCTGTCCTGCCCCTCCTCTGGATGTATCGGATAGCGCTCGGCACGGTGTCGTAGAATATGACTTCGTCGCATTCCACGATGTCAAGGCCTTCTTCACCGATCTGAGTCGCAACCAACACGTTGTACTGTCCAGATTTGAAGTCCTCCAAGAGCATCGTCTGCTGTTTCTGGGAGAGGCCTTTGTCGCTGCTCTTCGTCTGCTGCCCCACGAGTCGAACCGCGGAGATGCCCGGCTGTCTGTTCAGCTCTTCAACGAGCCTAGCGGCGGTGGCTCGATAGTTCGTGAAGATCATGACGCGCCTCGAGCCGAGGGTCAGCGTCTCCTTGACTCTTGACATGAGGACTTGCAGTTTGGGATGCTCGTTTCCTTTCTCTGCCTCCTCCGATGCTATTCGCGAGATGTTCATTATCCTCGGGTCCTCGAGAAATGCTCGAAGCCACGGCATTGCGCGTTTTTTGAGTCGTTCCTGCAAGCCGTCGATGTACGCTTTCAGCGGGGAGAAGCCTTGTGTCTCAAGGAGTTCCATCGCCTTGAGGGCATGAATCGAGGAATACAGCCCAAATGATATTCTTCTGAGCAGGTCCTTGGCGGCGGGCTCATGAATCATGTCGCTCCGTATCTTTTCGCGCGCCTGCAAGATGTCGCGGAGACGAATTCTGTCTGCGTCCGCTGTCGGGAGGTAGCCATAGTCTCTTACTCCTTTCAGCATCTCTTTTACGTAGTCATCGAGGGTACGCTTCACTTCTCGGAAGACTGGCGGCAGCTCCACCTGTACCCAGTCGACTTTGATCCCTCCGACGAACGGTTTCACATCGCCGTCAGAGATTGTTCGGGACTCGATTCGTGTGATGTGAAGGTTCTTGCACACTTCTTGAATGGCTTCTTTGCTGGATCCTGGAGATGCTGTAAGCCCTAGAACGAGGCCGCGTGAAACCTTGCCGTATCGTTCTCCGATGTAGGTGTAGGCATAGTCGCCGACGGCTCTATGCGCCTCGTCGAACACTAGGAGAGATATGTCATCAAGCTGTATCTTTCCAGCTATCAGGTCGTTGACGAAGACCTGCGGCGTGGAAACGATCAGCCTCGTCGTCCAAGATCGGCTCCTATCGTTTGGCGGTGTGTGCCCCGTCACGCAGGCAGACTCTTGAGGGTCGATTCGGAGCAACCGCTTGAACGTTCTGTAGTGTTGCTCGACAAGCGGCCGCGTCGGCGCTAAGATCACGACGCGCTTCTCAGGATACTGTTCGAGCCTCTTGGCGGCGACGAGTGCGGCGATGAGGGATTTTCCCAACCCTGTCGGTATGGAGACGAGCGTGTTCCCGCGAAGTGCGTTCTCGGCCACCCTTTCCTGATAGGTGCGCCTCTCGACCGACCCCGCATTGATTAGCGGATGATCGAAGAGGCTTGGGTGAGCCAAGTCTATCCACTGACAGCGTGGTGCCGAGCGAATTAAGAATTGCCAAGCCCAGCGCTCAGAAACGCTCTGCCTGAAATACCCCAGAACGCTCTCATGAGTGGAGAAGACTGATGCAGATCGTAGCGCATGAAGACGCTGACGGAATCTGCAGTGCGTCGCTTGTGAGGATGACTGACCCGGCCTCCAAGGTGTTTTTCAGCAAACCATGTAGCCTGCTGCATGACCTCGACCAGATGGATACACGAAGAGATCTTGTCGTCTTGGACATAGCGCTCTGCGAGCTCGGAAAGGAGCAGATTGTGAGCAAACTGTCCCGGTGGGGCGGCAGGGTCCTCTACATCGATCATCATCCCGACACAGCCTCGTCACTCTCCGAGCAGAGGAGCGTCGAACTAGTAAGTGGCGAGGCTTCATCATCGGAACTGACGTTTGGTCATCTAGGTTCAAGGCTAAGGAGAGAGGCCGAGCGTGTGATGTTGATGGGGGCGATCGGTGACTATGAAGACCTCACGCCTGTTTGCGTTGATCTCTTGAACCGTTGGGACAAGCGTTCTGTCTTCTTACAAGCCGGGTTCCTGTGCGGCGCGCTGGAGGTCACGAGGCCTGACCACGAGTTTCATCGACAGATAGTCGACCTCCTGACTAGCCTCAGACTTCCCTCGGACGATAGTAGGATCGTCGACTCTGCGGTCAAGGCAAGCGAACTCGAAGAAGAGTTCAGACGGCGCGTGGAGAAGAATGCCAAGAAGCGGGGGAGGATAGGCGTTGCTTTCGACCTGGGTGGACCTGCGGGAAAAGGCGCAATATACGCGGCCGCAGCCACCGGCACCAACATTGGCGCCTACGTTGACACGGACGCACGCCGTGGCATAGCCGATATTTCCTTTCGAGTTGTCGACCGATCCGTTGACTTCAACAGAATCCTTCGAGGAATTGCTCCCGGACTATCGGGCTCAGGCGGAGGACACGCGCACGCCTGCGGCGCGCGGATCCCTGTAGAGAATCTGGACGCGTTCTTCGAGGCGGCCAATGATAGGCTCATCTCGAAGGCCCGGTAAGATTACTTCCCACAGTGCGTTTTCATGGTAGCCTGTGATCGTCTGTAGCCTACGTGGACTTCAGCTTCTTGATCTGCTCGAGAGCGGAAAGGTATGTCTTAGCGGTCTCTCCCAGTTCTCGAAGCTGGGCAGGTTCACGTTCGTTCCTGATTGCGACGTTTAGGTCACCGATCTTGTCAAGCATTGCCTGCTCAAGACCGTCAAGCACTTGTTGAGTGACGAGTCTAACCTCGTCTTCAGCTGATCTGACGATCGCTACGGGGCGATTGCATCTGGCACAGAAAACGTCTTTCCCAACCCTGAAGAGCGGAGTTGCACATACCGGGCACGTTTCTTTAAGCATGACTGCGCCCGACCTCAGCAAGTCCGCCATGCGCTTTACTTCTTCGCCCATCAGTTCTCGCCAGACCACGGGAAAGATTTTAGGCGGGACCTATAAAACTCGTGAATCAGCGGACTACAAATGCGGGGCGACAGGCATTGTCGAAGGCCAAGCGCAAGGAAGAGTACGAGGAACGAACGAAGC
>Ga0209725_1001920_pt1 | contig 11444 bp, 9 predicted proteins | sample I18A1metaG_FD_184145 | JGI IMG/M metagenome (GOLD analysis project Ga0209725, IMG submission 184145) | Lake sediment bacterial and archeal communities from Gulf of Boni, Indonesia to study Microbial Dark Matter (Phase II) - ​I18A1 metaG... | ecosystem: Environmental > Aquatic > Freshwater > Lake... | reverse complement strand
TGATTCTTGGCGGTTGTGGGACAGAGAGACCATGGAAATCCTAGACAAGGATAGGTTTCGAAAAGATCTTCCTCGAATCTTCGAGTTGGGCTACCAAGAACCCTTCAGGAGAATATGCGGTGACTTCGGTCTTCTCCGTTGAGATCGTGATATCTAACAAGCCTCAGGCCCGTGATCCTGAAGGCGAGACCATAATCCGTGATCTAATCCACAAGCACGGGTTTGAATTCATAAAGGAAGTGAGGATGGGGAAACTGCTGGCAGTCAGAGTTGAGGCAACCGATGAAGAGGAAGCGAGCACGAAAGTTGTCTCGATGTGCAACGATCTGAGATTGTACAATCCCGTTGCGCATTCAATTAGTGTCAGAGTCAGGTCGTAAGAAATGAAGGCTGCCGTCATTCAATTTCCGGGGAGCAACTGCGACCGCGACACCGTCCATGTTCTAGCAGATGTAAAACGAATCCAGACTGATCTAGTTTGGCATAATGATTTCAAAGACGGGTCGTACGATGCCGTGATTCTGCCGGGAGGGTTCAGTTTCGGCGACCATCTCCGCGCCGGAGCCATAGCAGCCCACTCACCAGCAATGAAAACCATCTGCCACATGGCCAAGGAGGGAAAACCTGTTCTCGGCATTTGCAATGGCTTCCAGATTCTCATCGAGACGGGTCTTCTTCCTGGTTCGCTTCTACGCAACGCATCTCTGAAGTTCGTTTGTAAGTGGGTAGACCTTCGAATCGAAAACACAAGCTCAGCCTTCACCAGTGCCTTTGACAAGAATTCCAGAGCTTGGATGCCAATCGCACACAATGAAGGCCGATTCTTTGGTGAGGACGACTTGCTCGAGCAATTGGAAGCTGATGGTCGCGTCGTCATGAGATATGTCGGTGAGAACCCTACAGGGACATCGCGAGGCATCGTTGCGGTCTCCAATGAGGAGGGAAACGTCGTAGGTATGATGCCTCATCCAGAACGTGCCAGCGACCTTGCCCTAGGTGGAACGGATGGTCTCAAGGTCTTCCAGTCGATGGTGGATTGGATCCAATGCTAGTAGGCGAATTTCAAACAAATCTGACGATCGAGGAGATGGCGTATGCTCGACAGGAGCTCGGCAGGGAACCCAACGCTCTTGAATGGGCGATGATTGACGCGGAATGGAGTGAGCACTGTAGTTACAAATCATCAAGAACTGTCCTCAGACAGCTTCCAACAACCGGCAGCCGAGTCCTAGTTGGTCCAGGCTACGATTCAGGTGTTGTCGACATTGGTGATGGCTACGTCTTGACCATGCATATCGAGAGCCACAATCATCCCAGTGCAATCGACCCGTACGGAGGAGCTGCCACAGGGATCGGCGGAGTTGTCCGCGATATACTCTGCATGGGAACAACACCCATCGCTTCACTTGACGCCCTAAGATTCGGCGATGTGACGAAAAGCGATCATTCCAAGTGGATAATGAAGAACGTCATACGCGGAATCGCGGATTACGGCAATTGTATTGGCGTCCCAACAGTGGCAGGCGAAATTGAGTTCGACGAATGCTTCGAGAGAAATTGTCTCGTCGACGTGGCATGCCTTGGAGTTGGGAAGAGGGAGGAGTTACTACTTGCGCAGGCAACTCACCCAGAGGACGGCATTTTTTTGATAGGGGGATCAACGGGTCGAGATGGAATTCACGGAGCTACGTTCGCCTCACGAATTCTGGGGATCGATGTTGAGCGTGAGAGGTCGGCAGTTCAGATACCGGATCCGTTCACAAAGAAACTGATTATCGAAGCTACCCTTGAAGCAAACCGAGCGGGAACACTGCGAGGCTGCAAGGATCTAGGTGGAGGTGGCTTAACAACGGGGCTATCTGAGGTAGCTGACAAAGGCGGTACGGGTGTTGAAGTCTACCTCGAAAAGATTCGGATCCGCGAACCCGACATGAGCCCCATCGAGGTGATGATCTCAGAATCGCAAGAACGCATGCTTCTTGTTGTTAAGCAGGGACATGAGGCTGTCTTGGAGAGCATCATGCAGAGGTATGGTTTGGCATGTGCCCGGATCGGAGAAGTCACCTCAACCCGCACAATCACTATCACAAGCGGTCGGGAGACAATAGCTAGTCTACCCACCGCGTTCCTTGCGAATGCACCAATCATTCCGAGAACCGCTAGAGCACCAAGGTTTGGAAAGGTCCTTTCCAATGAGATGAATCGTTCTCTGAATATCAAGGAACTCTTGCTTGAAATGCTCAGGTCTCCCACTATAGCGAGCAAGGAATGGGTCTTTCACCAATATGACCATGAGGTCGGAATCAGAACCGTAGTCAAACCAGGAGAAGGAGATGCGGCCGTTCTAAGATTGCCAAATGGGAAGTTCGCGGCAATCAAGGTCGATGGAAACTCTCGATTCTGTGACTTAGATCCTTACGTCGGAGCTGCAAGTGTCCTCGCAGAATGCTGCCGCAATGTTGTCGCGGTGGGAGCCCAGCCGATAGCAATGCTGGATCACTGCCAGTTCGGAGATCCGAATGAGGAGGAGATCTTCTGGGCCTTCTCAATGGCAGTTAAGGGTATGGCCGACTTTGCACGAACTCTTTCTCTTCCCTGTGTTGGGGGGAAGGTCAGCTTCTACAACCAAGATGAGGAAACTGGCAGGGCGGTCAAATCGTCGCCCGTGATCGCAGTCGCTGGGTTGGTCGAGAAGCTCGAACACATAACGAAGATGGGTTTCAGGAGAGAGGGCGAGAAAATAGTACTGATTGGAGAAACCAAACGAGAACTGGGTGGTTCCGAATACTACCATGCTTTAGGATTACAGGACGTATTCCCACCTTCACTTGATTTCGAGCTTGAAAAACAAACGCAGAGAGCAGTGCTTGAATGCATCAAAGACGGCCTAGTAACCGCATGCCATGACTGTTCCAAGGGCGGTTTGGCTGTAGCGCTTGCAGAGATGGCGCTCGCAGGAAACAAAGGCGCTGTCATCGACATCAAGAATATTCCGGCGAATGAGATGAGAGATGAGGAACTACTCTTATCCGAATCAAATTCTCGGTTTATCTTGACCACGAAGAGCCCGGATCTCGTTCTGAGAGTGATGTGGCAGCACAGAGTCCCCGCTAACGTAGCTGGGAGTGTGGACGGGGATTTCCTGAGGCTAATCTTGCACGACAGAAAGGTGCAGCTACCACTCGACACAATGCGAATTGCGTATGAGACATCTCTGCAGAGGATTTTGGAGCCGTGGCAGAACTAAGAGAAAGTTGCGGCATTGTTGGAGCTATCGGCAGAGACGACGACGTATCCCGGAAGATTTGGCTTAGTCTTCTGGCTCTGCAACATCGCGGCCAAGAAGCATGTGGAATTTACACTTTCGATGGACAACGATTCTACCATAAAAAGCAGCTTGGGCTGACAGGCAACGTTGAGCAGTTCGACGGTCTATGTGGCGGCATTGGCATTGGGCATGTCAGGTATTCCACAGTGGGCCAGCCCGCGGACAGGGATGCCTTCGCCGATCCTCAGAAGATAGAGGAATTCGCGCAACCCTATTTCATCGACCGACCGAAACGTGGCATAGCGCTCTGTCACAACGGCAACCTTGTGAATTTCCCTCAGCTCTGCAATGAGTTGCGATCAAACGGCACATTCCTGTCAGCAACCTGTGACGCTGAAGTAATGTTGAAGATCCTTGCAAACGAGCTGTCTGATAGCGGCAATTTGGAGAAGGCTGTCAGAAATTGCATGGCGGAGTTTGAAGGCGCTTACTCCGTTGTTGCGCTGACCGGTAACGGGGAGCTAGTCGCTTTCAGAGATCCGCATGGTTTTCGGCCTCTTTGCCTAGGGGAAAACGAAGACTTCGTAATGTTCGCTTCAGAAAGTGTGGCCCTCGACATAAATGGGATACGCAATTACTCGTACGTTGGTCCTGGGGAGCTCGTGATAGTAAGAGAAAATGGGCAACCTGTAAGAAAGCAGCTGATTCAACAGTCTCGGCTTGCGCGATGCATGTTCGAGTACGTTTACTTCAGCAGACCCGACTCGAGGATAGACGGGCGGGACGTTTACTCGGTCAGGATAAAGCTGGGTAGGAATCTTGCACGAGCGTACAAGACTCATTCAGATGTAATCGTGCCAGTCCCTGATACTGCACGTCCTGCTGCAGAGGGAATTTCCCATGAGACCGGGATACCAGTCTTGGAGGGACTTATCAAGAACCGGTACATTGCGCGAACTTTCATTATGCCTCTCCAAGAAGGCCGAGAGAATGCTGTTCGGCTCAAACTGAATGCTGTGCGCGCAGTAGTTCAAGGGAAGAATGTACTGCTCGTAGACGACAGCATTGTCCGAGGCACCACGATGCGAAAGATAGTCAACTTGCTCAAGGAGGCTGGTGCGAACCGCGTCGAAGTGTGGGTAACATGTCCACCTATCAAGTCCCCGTGTTTCTACGGAATCGATATGGCAACTCACACGGAACTCATCGCTTCAAACAGATCCGTTGAGGAAATTCGGGAAGCTGTTGGAGCAGACCAGCTCTGTTACCAGACAATCGAGGGACTACTTGATGCGATTGGATTCTCGAGAGAGGAGACTTGCTTGGCATGTCTGACCGGCGAGTATCCAACAACACTTGCTCAGAGGATTGCCAACGAAATGCGCGGGAAACCGCATAATCAGAGCGTAAGGTACTGGGAGACCGTACAATGACGCGAGTCTTGCTCATAGGTTCAGGTGCGAGAGAGCACGCCATCGCCTCAGCCTTGACTAGATCGGAGGAGACTGAACTCTACGCGGCGATGAGTTCCCGTAACCCAGGAATCTTGAGGTTAGCGAAAGAGGCGAGAGTCTTGCAGATCACTGATTCTCGAGCTGTCGCAGACTTCGCAAAACAAAGTCGAATAGAACTGGCAGTGATCGGTCCAGAGGCACCGTTGGTTAACGGCACTGTAGACATCTTGAAGGAACTCGGCATAGCATGTGTAGGGCCGACGCGAAGGCTTGCATCCCTGGAGGGTGACAAGGCATTCTGCAGAGAGCTCCTAAGGAAACATAGGATTCCGGGAAACCCATTCTACGCAGTCTTCACCGATCCCAATTCGGCGGAGGACTTCCTGAAGATTGCAGGTTCGGTTGCAATCAAGCCAGCTGGCCTGACCGGAGGTAAGGGGGTCAAGGTTTCGGGCGAAGATCTCGCAACAATAGAATCTGAAATTGCCTACGTCAAGGAAGTCTTCAGCCGCAATATCGGTGGCGTTCAGAAGCTTCTGGTCGAGGAGAGGCTTGACGGAGAAGAGTATTCGCTCCAAGCCTTTGTGGATGGTAACAATGTTCACGTAATGCCATTGGTCCAAGATCACAAACGTGCGTACGAGAACGACTCTGGTCCCAACACTGGAGGGATGGGCAGTTACAGTGACAAGGACCATTTGCTGCCCTTCGTTTCCGAGAGGGACCTGGAGGCTAGCAGGCAAATAATGACTGATGTTGTTCAAGCGGTCAAGAACGATACGGGTGAGGAGTACAGAGGCATCCTCTACGGACAATTCATGCTAGCGAAGAGTTCGAATGAGGAGAAACCGAGTCCAAAACTCATCGAGTTCAACTGTCGATTCGGCGACCCCGAAGCTATGAATGTATTACCATTAGTTTCCGAGGAAACCGACTTTCTAGTTGTCTGTCAGAAGATCGCTGAGGGATCACTCAGCTCACGTCATGTTTCCTTTGAGCACAAGGCCACGGTATGCAAGTATCTGGTTCCTTCAGGTTATCCTGAAAAGGCGATTGCGGGCGAGGCCATCTCAGTTGACAAAGAAGCGATTGGGGGTGAAGGTGCACTAGTCTTCTACGCAAGTGTTGACATCAAGGACGGGCGGATTGTGACGTCGGCGTCCAGGACAGTAGGTTTGGTTGGAATCGCTGACAGCATAGAAGACGCCGAGAGAGTAGCGGAGAATGCTACGAAACACGTTAAAGGCCAACTAAGACATCGAAGAGACATTGGCACTGCGAACCTGATTCGCAAACGAATCGAACACATGAAGTCACTTGAATTCAACTCCGCCCTTACGACAAGTGTTCCCGTGAGAAGTCAATGAAACGCCTAGCTGTCTTTGCGTCCGGACGAGGTTCAAACTTCCGAGCCATAGTTGCCCATGTAGGGCTCGGCGTTCTGCAGAATATCGAAGCATGCCTTCTGGTAACGAATGATGCAAGCGCTCCAGTAATCGCCATTGCGAAGGAGAACGCGATTCCGGCCGAGTTTGTTGAGGGTGTCTGGGGCAGAAAATTCGCAACGAGGGATGATAGAGAGAAAGCACGCAACAGATTTGATGAACAGGCGGTTGAGATTTTGAAACAGTACCGGATCGATCTTGTCGCGCTCGCGGGTTTCATGCAAGTCCTCGGTCAACCAATCTTGCAACCTTACCTATGGCGCATCATGAACATTCACCCAGCGAAGAATTTGGTTAGATTTGGAGGACGTGGAATGTTTGGTGAGCGTGTTCACGCAGCCGTAATCAATTCGGGGGAGAAGGAATCGGGTTGCACCATCCATTATGTTGATTATAGCATCGATCGAGGACCCACTATTATTCAGGCGACGGTACCGGTTGAGCCAGAAGATACACCTGAGAGTCTGGCTGAGCGAGTTCTCGTCCAAGAGCATAGAACTTACTCCAAGGCAATCCAGCTCCATGTCGATGAGAGAGTCAAGGTAGCAGATGGCAAAGTTGTGATCGACTGGGCTGGTGATTGGGAGCAGAGATGGAATCGCAGGCAGGAACCCTTCATCCGGTATCAAGAGCAAGAGAGGTTGCTCCAGTCTTCAACTTGAGATGCCTCACATGACTGATGCTGATCCTACAGTTTCAATAGTGATCGGATCGAAGAGTGATCTAGACATCGCGAAGCGAGCTGAACAGACATTGGATGAACTTGGAGTGATACATGAGATGCAGATTCTATCGGCGCATAGAGATTCGAAGAAGCTTGACGCCTATCTCGCCTCGAGCAAGGCAAAGGTATTCATTGCCATCGCAGGTCTAGCTGCGCATCTACCAGGTTATATAGCGTCTCGAACAGACAAACCGGTCATAGGAGTTCCGGTAAATAGAGCATTGGGTGGACTGGATTCACTTCTATCTATTGTCCAGATGCCGCGCGGAGTGCCGGTAGGTGTAGTCGGAATCGACTCTGCAGAGAATGCAGCTTACCTAGCGAAGAGGATTCTTGACGTTTCCGGATGAGAGTGCACCGCGTCGTCTCTTACCTACGCGAAAGCAGGCGTTGACATAGAAGAAATCTCGAAAATACATCATGAGATTGAAACGATCCTATCGAAAACCTTCCAGACTAGGAGAGGAAAACTAGGAAAGGTTCTGGGGATACGTGGACACTACGCTGGTCTAATTGAAATCAGCAAGGACTATGCTCTCGCGCTTCACTCAGACGGGGTCGGCACTAAGGTTCTGGTGGCAGAAGCCTGCCACAAGTATGATACAATCGGTATCGATTGCGTCGCCATGAACGTGAACGATATCATCTGTCTGGGAGCCGAACCCCTGGCACTCGTAAACTATCTGGCACTTGAAAAAATGCGACCAGACCTAGTCACAGAGATCATGGAGGGCTTGAAGGAGGGAGCTCAAGAGGCTGGTGTAGCGATAGTTTCCGGCGAGACTGCTGTGATGCCAGATGTGGTGAAAGGTTTCGATCTATCCGCAACTGCCGTAGGTCTGGTTAGAAAAGATAGGATTATTACTGGAGAGAAGACTGAACCTGGCGACATAGTTCTCGGACTACGAAGCAGTGGCATCCATAGCAACGGACTAACCCTCGCTCGAGAACTACTTCTTTCTCGCAGACCTGAGCAGAAGGTGATGGAAGGGCTCCTCCGTCCAACCCGCATCTACGTTAAGGCCGTCTTGCGACTTTTCACTGCAGGTCTGGAAATTCGCGGCTTAGCCCACATTACTGGAGGAGCCTATTCGAAGTTAAAGAGAATAGGACTAAGAGCGAAAGTTGGCTTCCATCTAGACAGCCTCCCGAAACCGCAATGGATCTTCAGGAAAATACAGGCTGATGGACATATTTCTCATCGTGAGATGTTTCGAACATTCAACATGGGTACCGGCTTCCTGATTATTTGCCCAAAGAATAGGGCTAACCAAGCGAAAGCTCTGCTGCCAGAAATCAAGCAGGTTGGTTACGTGAATGGTTCCCGAACCGTAACAGTATCGATCAATGGAAGAGAAATAGAGGTTGAAAAATGGTAGCCTCAATCTGAAGTCAAGGAGGCACGAGGTAACCGTGACTTCAGCTAAGTCTCACTCTCTCCATGCTCCTGTACTTGCTTCATCTACACATTCCGAGTTGTGTAGATTGCAAACCCAGTGAGTCTGGAAAGTAGAAAATTTGATTAGGAAACGTGTGATGAAGCTCGTCCATGAAGGGTGACACCGGGCCTGAAGCCCTGGCCATCCTGGTAATCCTGGCGCTTCTAATTCCAGGCTTCTTGGCGACTAGCAGTGTGAAAGCGGAAGGACTCAAATGGGTCCAAACAATCAACCCCAGCGCTGGGACTGACGAGGCTAATGGCGTTGCTGTGGACGGTACCGGCGTATACGTAGTTGGATCTGATAACTCACCAGGCGGTTTTGATTTTGCGTGGAGGATGGAGAAGAGAGATCTTAGTGCCGGCACGATCATTTGGACGCAGACGACTAATCCCAGCACAAGCTTTGACATAGCTTGGGGGGTTGCTGTTGATAGCACAGGTGTGTACGTAGTCGGATTCGACGATACTCTTGGCGGAGTAAATCGGCAATGGAGAATTGAAAAGAGGGATCTCTCGACTGGGGCGATAATTTGGACTCATACTAGCAGCCCCAGCACCGGGGATGACCAGGCCTACAAGGTGGCCGTTGACGGTACAGGGATCTACGTAGTCGGGTATGATAATTCACCTGGCGGAGCTGATCTTCAATGGAGGATTGAGAAGAGGGACCGTGGAACTGGCGCAATTATCTGGACGCAAACAACCAACCCAAGCTCCGGAGACGACAGGGCTCGTGCAATCGCAGTTGACGCGACGGGCCTCTATCTGGCGGGGTCTGATACTTCCCCGGGTGATTATCAGTGGAGGCTAGAGAAGAGAGATCTCTTGACGGGGGCCATCATTTGGAGTCAGACGAGTAACCCCAGCACCGGAATTGACAGCCCTAGGGGGGTCGTTGTTGAGGCTACGGGCGTCTATGTGGTCGGGTACGACAATTCACCGGGGGGAGGCAACTGGGAATGGAGGATTGAGAAGAGAGATCTTGCGACTGGTACACTAATTTGGACTCAGACAAGCAACCCTACTGCCAACGACGACAGAGCTAGCGGAGTTGCAGTCGATAGCACAGGCATCTACGTAGCTGGAGACGATAATCCAAGCGGAGCTGACTATGAGTGGAGGATTGAGAAGAGGAATCTCGCAACTGGAGTCATCATGTGGGCTCAAACAAGCAACCCCAGCGGCGCTCCCGACAGCGCAAATGCTGTGACTGTTGACAGTACGGGGATCTACGTAGTCGGATATGATCACTCCCCTGGCAATCGAGAATGGAGAATTGAGAAAAGAGAGACAGGTGCTCCCGTACCGGACTTTTCGCTCTCCTCATCAACCTCGACAGTTACAGTTGCTCAGGGTGGTACTGGTTCAGCTACGATCACGGCGACTTCGCTTAATGGCTTCTCATCCGGCGTAACATTAACAGCCTCGTGGGTCGGAACGGCACCAGCAGGCGTAACTTTCTCGCTTCCGTCACCGATAACACCACCATCCGGCGGGGCAGCTAATTCCCCGCTAACCTTCATGGCGAGCTCAATTGCCTCCGTCGGTACTTTTACATTCAGAGTGACAGCAACAAGCGGGTCGCTCACTCATGTCCTAACTCCAGACATAACTCTGCAGATCACTGCTGCTACTACGACGACTAGTAGCGTTACCACTACGCCGATCGGACCAGACTTCTCTATAGCTTCATCAACATCGTCGATCTCGATCAGTCAGGGAAGTAGCAGCTCAGCTACGGTCACGATTACTTCCCTTAGCGGATTCTCGTCCGCTGTAATGTTAGTGGCTTCTTGGGTGGGGACAGCACCCACTGATGTTAACTTCGCACTTCCGTCCCCCATTACGCCGTCCACAGGCGGTATAGCGTCCTCACCACTGACAATTACGGCAGGCCCAAGTGCCTCCGTCGGAGCCTTCATGCTTCGCGTGACTGGAACCAGCGGGTCGCTCACTCACACGGTAAGTCCCGACATCAGTGTGCAGGTCACCGCAGCTGGTACTACAACAACCACAACTACGACGCCCGAGGCTCCAAGATGTCTCGTCGCCACGGCAGCATATGGATCTGAACTTGCTCCTGAAGTCCAACTTTTGAGGAACTTCCGTGACAACGCCATTCTCAAGACGAGCGCCGGTTCAAACTTCATGGTTGCGTTCAATGCTTGGTACTATTCCTTCAGTCCGTCTGTTGCGAACTATGTTTCCGATCACTGGGTTGAACGAACAATGATGAAGGGCCTACTATACCCGCTGATCGGAATTCTCCTCCTCTCATCCAGCGTATACTCTGTCGCCGGTTCCTACCCCGAAGTCGCTGCGCTCCTATCGGGGCTTCTCGCGAGCTCGTCAATCGGTGCATTCTACCTAGGGTTGCCACTTGGCATTCTGAGAGCCAAGATTCGACGCCTCAGCGGGATCAGGCCGGAAAGGTCGCTTGAAAAATTGCTTGCGGTTACCCTACTTGGGGCAATTGGTGCGCTCGTGGCTGGTGAGATGCTTGCTTCGTCATTTGTGCTCATGGTTTCCACCTCTGCTGTGGTAGTATCGATGCTTTTCCTATCCGCTGCCTTTGTTTCATCCAGAATCGCCCAGAAAATCTGAGTGGCGCTAAGGCCACCCAATGAGCGGGGCGCATCCTCGACCTGATTCGCTAACAGAATCTCTGGCATATCTTTGAAGTCGACAACGCGTGGACAGTATATCCTAGCCACCAATTCGTCGCCTCACCACAAGCATTTTCTTTCGCAATTCTTTGTTGCTGGCAAGTGTTCGGTGGGAAGTGTCAAATTGCCTAACGCCAAATCACTGCTCTTGTGCGTCTTCGTGGTTCTTGTGAGCACGGCCTTCGCGAATGTTCACGCTCAAACCACGACTATTTCAGAGCTCCAGTATCAGAATCGAGTGGTCGCTGGGAGGCTTGACCCTCTCGTGGTACGCGCCACCGTCACCTACGCAGAATCCAAGCCAGGATACTTCCTTGCGGTTGGCATCGTTGATGAGGGATTCGCTCCTCCCAAGGCTGTCCTAGGGATTGTGTCGTCGTCACCGGACATATGTGTGAATCAACAGATGCTGCAAGCTCTCTGCATCATGAGACTGCCTTCATCAT
>Ga0209725_1001919_pt1 | contig 11447 bp, 10 predicted proteins | sample I18A1metaG_FD_184145 | JGI IMG/M metagenome (GOLD analysis project Ga0209725, IMG submission 184145) | Lake sediment bacterial and archeal communities from Gulf of Boni, Indonesia to study Microbial Dark Matter (Phase II) - ​I18A1 metaG... | ecosystem: Environmental > Aquatic > Freshwater > Lake... | reverse complement strand
GTGGGATCATCGCATGGGTGAGCCGACGGCTGCAGTTGGCAGGCAAGTCGCTTTCGTGGCTTCCATGGGTGCTCTGGGAAATGTCCTCGCTCTTCTGACTGTGTCGATCCCGACCCCAATAAGCCAAGTCGCTCCTGACCTTTCGCACGTCGCCACGCTGATCGTCGCTCTGTACTCTGGGCCCGTGCTAGGCGGGATAACAGGAGCAATAGTCAGCATTGTACCATTCTATCGATTCGGTGTCACTGGATGGTTCGGGCCACTCGTGGGTTTCCTTATCGTTCCATTAAAGTCGCTAACCGGGGTCACCGCTGGATTTCTTGGTAAAAGACTTAGGCCTGCTCTTGCGACGCTTCTTGGCTATGTGCCTGAGTCGATCTCTACGTATCTGTATTTCATGCTGGTCGTTCCGTTCTTTCTTCCGGAAGTGGCGCCGTACGTTACTCAAGGATTCGTCGTCCTAGTTCTCTCAAAGGCCTGGCTCGAGTTAGGCATAATAGCCGTCCTGATGGAGGCGGTCAAGCGACGTGACATTGTCAGCCGCCTGCTCACAAAGCCAAGCTGACGACTGACGAACGTTTCTTCTCTCCGGAATCGGTGACTGGCTCGCGCTCGACACGCGAAGCTTCTTTAGACAACGCCGAATTTGTCAGGAGCCTGTTCTCATGCGATCGATGAGATCCTCGCTCGATGGGCCGGTTCCAATCAATGTGACTGGAATTCCGATCGATTTCTCAACTTGGTCCACGAACTGTTTGGCTTCACTCGGGAGGTCCTCGAATCTACTTAGTCCGATCGCACGAGGGAACACTACATCTATCTTGGTTATGGCGGCCTGCGTCGCTCCGTTGAGGTGAACGGCTTTCCTCGCTAGGTCAAAATTGAACGGCGCTGCTCTACGTAGTCGCCTAGTTACCGTCCCAAATTCCTGCCAACCTCTTCTTCGGGTCTCCTCTTCGGCAAGTTGCCCTTCAAGAGGGCCTTGCCCGACTCTCGTAACGAATGCTTTGAAGACGGCGATGACATTGTCAACATCGGTCGGTCCGATGCCGACGTCGGAACAGATTCCGGACGCGCAGACATCCTTGCTGGTACAGTACGGGTAAGTCCCATGATACAGTGACAGAAATGTGCCCTGTGATCCCTCGACCAGAACATGGCGTTCCTCATGCAAAGCCTTGCCGATCTCTTCCGACACATCTGTCATGTAGCCTGCGAGTTCCGGGATTTCCCCGGCCAGTTTGGCCGACCTGAGAGCCCGATCAGCGTTGCAGGCTCCCACCCCAGTCTTTGTGACTCCGATCTTCTTTGAGAGATGTTCCGATCGACTCTCTTGATCTATGTGTTTTTGCTCAATTATGGCGCATTGCCGATCCACGCCAATCCGATTCTTGGTTCCGGTAACCTCGATCTCCTCTAGCAGGATCCTTGGATTCACCAGGACACCAGGGCCGATTAGAAGGCGTGATTCTTTCGAAACGAATCCGCTCGGAATCATCCTTAGTGAGTATGTCTTACCCTGAGTTTGCACAGTGTGTCCAGCATTCGGCCCGGCTCCACCCCGGGCCACGATTGCAGGGCGGTCTCTAAGCGCGAGATAGGCAGTAAGCTTCCCTTTACCTTCGTCCCCAAAGAAGCCCCCCACGACGACCGTACACGGCACATGTGTTCCCCATCATGCGCGACGAACTCGATTCTTAAGCCTTTTTCGAAGCACTTGTTCTGCCGGGCTGAGAATTGCTTTCCATACTGGATTCGATGGGCGAACGTGATTCAGTTCGCCCGTCGAATGTCCTCACCGCGCCGGCTGAGAGCGCTCAGACAGTTGTTCTTCATCATCAATTGAGGGTTGGACACCTCAAGGTCTAAAGTCTTTGGGAAGATAGTGATCTTGGGCTCAGAGAGTACGGGTTAGCTCTCCGAGCTGCCTTTCCAAGAGCTGTCTAACGCACGCTGCGCCGAGTGGGCTCAAGGCAAAGAGGTCATGCCCGGCACGGTTCGTTATCATGACGAGTCCGCGCGCTTCGAGACGCTTGAGTCCCTGCGCCGTCTCCATTTTCGAGACATCCGGCAGCCGACCAACTACCTCCTCTGTGGATACGGCATGGTTTGCCAGCGCCCTAAGTTCCCACATGGCCTGGAGAATCAGGATCTCACTCTTTGTAAGGTCGGGCGTCATGGCGCTAAACAACTTGGGTCAATGGGCGGGGGGTTCATATTGGTTTCATGCGAAACTTTGGTGTACTAGTTTGCGAACATTAATATACCTAGTCGCATCCCTATTGCGGCAGGGATAGCTCAATGGCTTCAGGCGAAGACACCGCGACCTTCCTGGACGCGCTGACGCGCTCGCCGCAGTTGAAAGTGCTGAGTGTTCTCGTCGAGCGCCCACAGGAGGAGCTGACCAAGACCGAGATTGCGCAGAAAGCAGGAATCGGTCGAACAACACTCTACAGGGTTTGGGACGACTTGGAAAAGATGAAGGCAATAGCGCCTTCGCGACATGTCGGGGCAGTCACCCTCTATCGCCTAAACCCGCAGAGTTCTATCGTTCATTCCCTCATGAACATTACCGAAGGGCTAAGGTCCGTGACCAGTGCCGTAGGTAGGATCGAAGAGGTCAGGGAAGTCGAGAAGCTCGCTAGAGAGGAGTTTGGAAAGGAATTGCCTCCCAGCGCGGGCGTTCTAGTGAAGCTCCAGAACCTGAACGCCATGGACGGGTCGACTGCCGTCCAACCGTCGACCATGAGACTGTCGAAGGCCGAGCTTGACTCAGTCCAGAGCCTAGTTGGAGCCGGTCTAGTCGAGAGGCACGGTGAGAAGCTCAACCTCACGCCTGTAGGCTCGATTACCGCACGTGGCGCCTCAAAGATATGGGGAGAAGGACAACGTGAGACCATTCAACAGACACTCGCTTCCGCGAAGGTGGCACTGGGACTCATCAACCAGGAGATCAAGAAGCTTCAAGCGATGGTCGAGAAAGAATAGCTGGCTACCTCTCACTCCTTTTTTCGCATCCCACGGTTCGACTCTGGTGGGTGTAGTTCCAAAGCTTTAATCTACTTCCGAACAAGCGACTGACTTGTTTCGGTGCTGCTCGAGTGGCAAAGTATGTATTCGTAACTGGCGGAGTAATGTCTGGCCTAGGGAAGGGAATCGCGGCAGCTTCCATAGGCAAGCTTCTCCAAGCACGAGGAGCGAAAGTAACCGCACTGAAGATTGACCCGTACCTCAACGTCGACGCCGGAACAATGAACCCGGTGGTCCACGGAGAAGTCTTTGTCACGGAGGACGGCGGCGAGGCGGATATGGACCTAGGGACTTATGAGCGATTCCTCGAAGTGAATCTTTCGAAGATGCACAACATTACGACTGGCCTGATCTATCAAACCGTCATCGACATGGAAAGAAGCGGTGCATTCCTAGGCCAGTGTGTCCAAATCATACCTCACATCACAGACGAGATCAAGCGTCGAATACGCAGCGTTGCAGATTCAAGTAAAGCCGATCTGGTCTTGGTGGAAATAGGCGGAACTGTGGGGGACATAGAGGGCCTCCCCTTTCTTGAAGCCGCCCGACAGATGCGACTAGAGGACGGGTTTCGAAACGTAGCCTTCGCACATGTAACCTTAGTTCCCGTCGTTCGAGTTGTAGGGGAGCAGAAAACGAAGCCGACACAGCACAGCGTCCAAGAACTAAGAAGAATCGGCCTTCAGCCCGATCTAATAATCGCCAGAAGTTCCGAAAGACTCCAGCCTGGGCCGCGAAAGAAGATCGCATTATTCTGCAATGTCGATGAGGCTGCCGTGTTCTCGTCGCCGGACTCAAAGAGTGTATACCAGGTTCCACTCCTACTGGAAGATCAGGGAATGGGGAGTTATCTGTGCGAGAGGCTCGCACTCGAGAAGAAGACGCCCAACTGGGAAGCATGGAGCGGAACGGTGCAGCGTTTCGTCAGCCCAACAAACGAAGTCACGATAGCCGTTTGCGGCAAGTACGCTGAGCTCGCGGATTCCTACGTGAGCGTGAACGAGGCTCTGAGACATGCAGGAGCCGCTGCTGACGCCCGGATCGATCTTGCTTGGATCGAGACAGAGCAATTTGAAGGCGACAACCCCAAGACGGAAGCTCTCGGAACAGCTGATGGGATCCTCGTGCCCGGCGGTTTCGGTCAACGTGGGACCGAGGGGAAGATCAATGCAATAGGGTACGCACGCCAGAAAGGGGTTCCGTTCCTAGGAATCTGTTTCGGATTTCAACTTGCCGTTGTCGAGTTTGCGAGAAGCCTCGGACTAGAAGGAGCGAACAGCACAGAGATCGACCCTGCCACACGGTATCCCGTTGTAGACCTGATGCCTGAGCAGCTCGCGGTCGAAGCCAAGGGAGCCACAATGCGGCTTGGGGCGCATGAGGTCAGAATACAAGCCGGGACATTAGCCGAGCGTCTATACGGGCGGAGAAGGGTTTGGGAGCGGCATAGACATCGCTACGAGGTCAATCCTGACTACCTCTCAAAGCTTGAGCAGGGAGGGCTCGTTTTTTCTGGTAGAAGCCTTGACGGCCGACGCATGGAAATCCTAGAACTCCCGACCCATTACTCCTTCATGGCTACACAGTTCCATGGAGAATTTCGTTCAAGACCAACGAGTCCGTCTCCGCCCTACTACGGGCTCGTCAAGGCGTCACTCGATAGGAAATTGGGAAAGCCACGGGCCGAGATCTCAGATATCGGCGTGAGAGCCAGATAGCAAATGGGCCGCAGGTGCCTGAGCTCAACCTTGACCGGTCCATAGATAATGTCTGCTCAACAGATGGCTGAAGTCTTTCGAGCGCTTGGCCCGGCTGATTTTCGTATTCTGCTCGGCACAGAGTTGGGAATGACAAGCCGTGAGTACGTTCCGGTATCACGGATCGTACGGTACGTGAATCTCTTGGAGGAGGAAGTCTTGAAACGTCTCCCCGACCTAGTCGACAAACGTCTCCTGATCTCGGGAAGCCGGCATGAATTGGGGTACAGTGGCTTCCGTCTGACTTTTCTTGGCTATGACTGTCTTGCCCTGAACGCCTTGGTCAAACGAAATCTGGTCGAGGCTATTGGTTAACCGATCGGCCTAGGAAAAGAGTCTGACGTATACAATGCTAAGGACGGTAAGGGCGCCAAGATCGCTTTGAAATTCCACCGCTTAGGCAGGATAAGTTTCAGGCAAACTAGGCGAGCAAGAGGATATGTCGCCGACAGATCTCATACATCTTGGACATATGAGGCCAGAACGGCGGCTACGTTCGAGTCGCCATGAAGCGTGCGTGTCGAGTAGGAGTTCCAGTGCCAAGACCTGTAGGGCAGAATCGCCACCTTACCGCAATGGGTCTGTTTCAAGGTTCAGAACTTTCGAAAGCCATCCCACTGCTGAATCCAGCAGGTGCGCTGCGGCGCATTCTTGCCAATTTGAGGCACTTATTGCAACGCCCATCTTCTCCATGGCCACCTGAGCGAGTACAATATCTTGATAGCCGAGTCAGGACGATTCACGTTCATTGATTGGCCACAGAGTACCGAGTACCAGTGCCTATTCAAATGGCACTGGACTTCGTACGAGGAAGGAGGAATAGTCTCAACGCAATTCGCCGTTGAACTAGCCCTTATCCAGAAAACCAAACGCGGCAATCGCGGGGCTGACGGCAACTTCATCCAAGTCTCGAAGACTCATCACGACGCCTGATCTTTCAGAGCGGAAGCCGAGCCGAGAGGCAGTCTCCAAAACTAGCTGATTTGATTCGGGAACCGACACTTCGAGCGGCCATTTTCTCGTTATGGCAATTGAGGATTGCAGAAGTGTCTCGACATCCTCTTGATTCATATTTTTGCAGACTGAGGGGCCCATCTCTGAACTGTCCTGATATTGTTTGACAACCGAGTACGCCGAGACCTCGGATCCTCGGAGAATCCAAGTCCAGCCTCCCGGAAACTCCTTGAGAATGCGTCTAAGCAGGCGACTTCTGTCGGCTCCAAACATTTCTCCGTCGAGCTTGAGAATCTGGCGGAGGGGGACCTTTCTGCGGGAACCGGGCAGCCGACGAGTCTGGCGTGAGATTGACAGCCTGACGAAAGCACCGGTCTGCCTGAAGTTCAGTCGTTCGTACATGGATTTGTTTTCCGGGTAAGAGTTTAGACCGATGCTCTTGACGTGTGAGCGCAGAAGATGTCTGATCGCCGATTCCACCAGACTGCTGGCTACCCCTGTGCCTCGGTGATTCTTGTGGACCACCACGTTTCCGATCCAGCCGAGCTTCCTGCCGTACGATATGGTTGTGGCAAGCCCAATGGGCCGTCTGTCGAGCACCGCAATTGGGCAACCTTTCGGCTCAAGCGCGAGCATCCTCCTAAAGTCGCGGCTCGTAAATCCCCAGTGCTCTTGGTTTGTCAACCTAACGATGGACCGGAAGTCCGCCGCCTTCATGGGTCGAATGCGCAGCAAGAAACCGTCGCCGGCGCTACTATGGGTAGATCCGGTTCATGAGCCGAGGAAACGCTGCGGCATCACGGATGTGTTTGAGCTTGCAAATCCAAGCAACTGTCCGCTCGATGCCCATTCCGAATCCTGAATGGGGCACCGTGCCATATTTCCTAAGGTCAAGATACCATGAATACTGCTCAGGGTTCAAGTGTTCCTCATCTATTCGTTTCATGAGTTGGTCATAGTCGTGAATGCGCTGTCCGCCGCCTGTTATTTCTCCATAGCCTTCCGGTGCAAGCAAGTCGACTGAAAGAGTGACCTCCGGCCGCCTTGGGTCAGGCATGTGGTAGAACGCTTTGACCCCTTTTGGATAGTGCGTCACGAAGAACGGCGTACTGAAGTTTGCCGTCAGAATCTTCTCTTGATTGTAACCTAGGTCCATACCCCAGTCAAAGGTCGAGTCACGGCTGTGGATCAGATCGACGGCTCTGTCATAGGTAATCCTAGGGAAGCCCACTTGCAAACCGGCTAATCCCTTGGGGTCACGTCCGAGATCCCTTAGCTCATCAGAGGCTCGGGCTCCGATCTGATGGCAGACGTGAAGGACCAGTTCTTCCTCGACCTTGATTAGGCCATCTAGGTCGAGCCATGGTTCTTCCAGCTCTAGGTGCCAGTACTCGGTTAGGTGGCGCCTTGTCCTTGACTTCTCAGCACGGAAGGAGGGTGCTAGCGTGTAGATCTTTCCTAAGCTGGCTATCATAGCCTCAGCGTATAGCTGCCAGCTCTGCGTCAAGTATGCCTTCTGATCGAAGTACTTGACCTCAAATAGAGTTGAACCTCCCTCCACAGCCGCTGAGACGAGCATGGGAACCTGAACCTCCAAGTATCCGTGCTCTTTTAGCCACTGTCGTGCTTCTTCAATCAGCAGGGCCCTGACTCGAAGAATGGCCTGCATCTTCTTGCTACGAATCCAGAAGTGCCGGTTGTCAAGAAGGAATTCGGGCCCATGATACTTCTTGGCTATGGGAAAGTCTTCGTGAGAGCGCTGGAGCACCTGAAGGCTCGTGATTCGGAGTTCACAGCCACGTGGAGCTCGTGGGTCTCGCGTAACCTCGCCCTCGAGTTCCACCGTCGACTCAAGTGGGAGCGCCTCAATCTCCTTGAACCTCTCGTCGCCCAGTTGGTCTCGCTTTGCAGTGCACTGTAGAAGACCCGTGCCGTCTCGTATGATGAGGAATAGGATGCCTCCGCTCGATCGCCTGTTGTGCAACCATCCTCTCAGTTTCACTTGAGCTGAGTCCGCGCTTCCAACAAGGATTCTTCCAATTTGGACACTGTCTCTCATGCCAATGCATCTTCCCCGTGAAGTGAACAGGACTGCGGAGGTGGCGATACGAAAAGACTAGAACTACCCCAGGTTAAAGCGCTCACCCGTCATCGCGCGCACCGTGAGCTATCTGCCCTGCAGACGATATTTAAACGGTGATGTGCAGAAGCCTCCTCACCACGCAGTAGATCCTTTTATGGGCAATCCCCGGTGCTCTCCCCAACAGGTGGTCCAGTGTTCAGGATAAGGGTCGAGGATGACTTCGACGCTTGGCACATCATTCCCCGGCACCGAGGGAAAGGGAAACTTGCAATCTTCCGCTCGGCCATAAGTAAATCCGTCAGACAGACGCGCTTTGTTAATAGCCCGAGAACATAGACTTGGTAGTGTGCAAGTGGTTGTGTTGTCGAAACAAGAGGATCTCGATCTCAAGCATCTGGCCGAGATGAAAGCATACCTGGAGAAGAAGATCGCGGACTCGGAGCGAGAAAATGAGCGACTGAAATCATTTCTCGCGGTAGTCGACTCGCTCCTCGCGGAGAAGAGTTTCAAGCCCGTCAAGATCTCAGCGGAGGTCCAGGCGGCGGTCGCTCCAGAGAGGGCTGAAGCAGCGACGAAGCAGGTAAGCGAGGTCTGGCCGATAACCTCCCCTGAAGGCGTTCATCTTGCGGATCTCCAGATCACCGAGTCAGAGATCATGTTAGTTCCGGATCCGGCCATCAGGTACGAGGTGGCGTCACCTCCTCTGCGAGCGTTTCTTATTGCACGTGTTCTTGATCCCATGAATACGAAGGATCAAGAGGCAGCGCGCAATGGTCAGCTGAATCCCAACAATGTCTTGTCCTACGACGTTGAGGAGGACAGTGGCGTTCTGAAGGCCTTGCGTGTTCGAAATTACAGGGACCAAGGAAGGCTCATGGAGCTCAGGAATGCCATACGGTGGACCATCCGCCGAATGTACGAAAAAACCCTGCAGACGCGATGACCGCGCCCCGGGAGGATTTGGCTCCGCTACCCTAGGTGATTTCATCCTTTCTCATTTCTGAGAGTATCGTCATCGCCAGACTTGGAATCCACTCAGTCCCAGTTAAACTGTTTCGTTTCTTCGACTCATTGAGATGAGAACACTATAGCATCCCTCGGAATCTCACAGGGACCCTAGGACAAATGAGTGGGATCCAAAAGACGAACGAGAACAGGTATTGCAACAAGGAATGGGTTGGCACCCAAGCGCTCAGTATTGCATCACTTCGTCTCCGGGTTTTTCTGGATCACATCAACAGTAGGGCTAACCGGAATCGATCTAGTGCGCTCTAGGTATGCCTCCGCCTTGTGAAGAGTGTCTTTGGCATTCTTGTAAGTGAGGCGTTCGAGGGCTTGGCGGTATGGTAGCCACTCATACCCGACGTGTTCGCCTGATATCTTCACTTCCTCTTTTCCGGTTGCTTCGACTAGGTAAAATATGACTTCCTTGAAGACAGTCCTGCCGCGCCTCCTGTAAAAGTAGCTGACTCGTTCTCTGAAGTCACTTAGGAACCTGTGGTTCCTCAGTCCTGTTTCTTCAACTATCTCTCTACTGACCGTCTCCTGCTCGGATTCCTTTTTCTCCGCGTGACCCTTCACGAAGTCCCAATGTCCTGCTTCATAATGTAACAGTAGATACTCGGCGCCATTTCCGACCCCAAATATGACCGCGCCGCAGGACTTCTCGTGCTCCATTCGACTCCACATCCGGCGGAGAGTATCGACCTATTCGTATGTCACGAGGTGTCATTTGTGCTTTCAGCATACTCGTCGGCGCTTGCATGCGAACTGCTTCAAATGGCTTTCACGAGCAGAAATGATGTAGCCGCCCCCGCTATCGGCCCGATCGTCCAGCCGGCCAGTATTTGTTCTAAGAGTCTCCTGTTTGTGATCGCAATTCGCTTGACCGAGGCAGCCCCTTCCATCCCGCCGATTACCACCTGCGATATGGAAACAGGCAGTCCTAGCTGCGTGAAGAGGTGCACGGATACAGCACAGCCAAACTGAGCTGACAGCGCTGTTGACGGATTCAATCCCACCAGGTTTTCGGCGACGCTTCTCACAGTACCTCCACTGAGGAAGACTATGCCGAAGACCGTACATGCCGAGAACATCAGGGATAACAAGAGATGGTCTGCAGGGGTCGTTGGAAACAGCCCCACCAGGAGACCAAGAGTATTTGCGCCGAGCGTATACGCCGCGTAGAATCCTGCGATGAGAGTAAGATTCGCGTAGAGGTGGTTCAGAGTCATTGTATCCTTGATCTTCCCTCCTAGCTGGAGCACCGTACTCTCGATCATCGCCGACCCAAGAAACGCCAGTGCCGGTGACAAGATCCACGATGCTACGACTTGAATAGAATAGGCGTCACCCATTCGAAGTCCTGTGGCCAAGGCGATCCCCCACCCCGCACCGACGGTGACCTGAGATAGAGCAAGCGGAAGGCGGAACACAGTCACTATTGTCATGACGACTATGCTTCCGACGAGAATCATCAAGAGGCTAGAGGTTGACAGTGCCGGTAGAATCCCTCCGTCCACGACGGTGGAGAGCTTGTGTCCTTCGAGAAGCGTCCCTAGAAACACGCTTACTGAGGCTATCATTATCGCATCCGAAGGTTTGATGATCCTGGCGCCTAGGCTCGCTCCAAGGCACGTCGAGAAGTTGTTTCCTCCTAGTATTGCAGAAAGCATGACGGCCAGGGCTACTGCCGCATACAAGTAGAGATCCCCGGTCAAGAGTGCACCCGCCCTAAGGCTCTAGATCATAATGTAGGACCCGGGATTCGGTGTTCAGGCTCAGTCTGTTCGAAGCCACTGCGGATTTTTCTGGATCTCGCTTGTCTTACCCTTTGAGGCTGCAGCCTTGTTCAGCAAACCATGTCTCTCGCAGTAGTAGACAGGCTCGCTCACCCTTCTCGAATTTGAGCCGCTAAGTCTAGTCATTTCACGTCCGCAGAGAGGACACCGCATGTAGGATCAACCTGGCTCTAGATCTGCTCAAGGACTGAGGTTCGGCTCGGCACAACTTTGCGGGAAGTAGGTTCATAGCTCTTTCTCTGAACGATTAGTGCTTGCACCGATAATGTGAATATTTGGCACATTTCACGAAACCGCTTTCACAACAATTGTTATCACGAGGTCCGAACAGTTCTCGGCAGCGTCCGCAACTTCATCGAGCTTGAAGATGAACTCTTTGAGCTGCAGATATGTGAGTACATCGATCTCCAGTCTGTGCTCGGAAAGCCTGGAGATCAGTTCTGCCCTGACCTGATCCACTGCCTCCTCTATTGTTTCCACTTCAAGTGACTTGTTCACGGCAACCTCGGCATTAGTTCGAAGAGATTCCACCGACTCAGCTAGAGTTGCAACGCATGTGTCAATGCCGTCAACGAATTGCCGGACCGTCGAGTTGCCCTCATAGAGGTAGTCTAGAACTCGGCGTTCGATCGGGGCCTCAGCGATCACGCGGGCGGCGTCTTGGGAAGCGTCTGCGATCTCATCGACCTTCTCAAGCAGGTCCAGAAAGTCCTCCCTCATTCCAGCGAAGAATGCGCCTTGAGCGATCTGGATGACCGCCTCTCGGTGGATGTCATCCGCCATGCTCTCATATCTTGAGACGATCTCCGCTTGGTCTTTGAT
>Ga0209725_1001918_pt1 | contig 11447 bp, 7 predicted proteins | sample I18A1metaG_FD_184145 | JGI IMG/M metagenome (GOLD analysis project Ga0209725, IMG submission 184145) | Lake sediment bacterial and archeal communities from Gulf of Boni, Indonesia to study Microbial Dark Matter (Phase II) - ​I18A1 metaG... | ecosystem: Environmental > Aquatic > Freshwater > Lake... | reverse complement strand
ATGAGGGGAGACGTTTCTCCGTATACCTCAGGTTCCATATGTCAATATACCAAGGGGCATGTTGGATGGAGGGATTCTGATGGGAATAGTGTACTTGATATTGTTGATTTCTGGCCGGGAAACACTCTAAACACGTATGCGCCTGACCCTACGAGTGATACTACTCCTACTTACACTGGCCAAGCATCGTCAAGACAATGTTATCCCAACAACAATCCAATATGGCACGGATCAACAAGGAACGACATTACGGTCAACAAGATCTGGCTTGTCGAGTACTGGGTGGAGGACCTATCGGGAAACAAGATTCGAGACAAGGCAGCCGCTACTGCCAGCGATGGAGCTTTTGACTCCTCTCTTGAAAACTACATATTCACTGTCTCTCCTGACCTTTCCGGAGGTACCTACAAGTTTCTTTCCGTTGCTTGGAACACCGAGGGAAAAGGTCTAATTGTGTGGGATCAGCTTACAATTACTATTCCTACGGCTCAGATCACCGTAACGTCTAGCCCAACAGGTTCAGGTTTCGTCGCGGTCGATGGTTCTGCGGTCACGACACCGCAGACATTCACATGGATTCAAGGGTCGACGCATGCGTTGGCTGCGAACTCGCCCGTAAGTGGAGGAACGGGCATTCAGTATGTTTGGGTGTCCTGGAGTGACGGTGGCGCTCAGTCGCATACGATCACTGTGCCATCATCGCAGACCACGTATACCGCCAATTTCAAGAAACAGTACATGTTAACTGTCTCGATCAGCCCAGCCGGGGCCGGAGCTCTTTCGGTTAGCTCTGGGTGGCGAGACGATGGGACCATAGTTCAGGTTACGGCGACAGCGAACGCTGGCTACTCTTTCTATTACTGGAGCCTTGACGGGGTAAACGTTGGAAGCAGTCCTTCATACTCTGTTCTCATGAATTCCCCTCATAGCTTGACGGCGTTCTTCCGCGGCACCTCCTCTTTGTCGCTCGGTTTATCACCTGAGTCTGTATCGTTAGGCGGCTCGGTTACGCTGTCAGGTACGCTGACGCCGACTCAGCCTTCGCCGGGAATACCGGCGGGGACCACTGTGACTCTGAGCTATAGCCTAGGCGGCGGATCATGGAACGTGTTCATTACGGCGCAGACTGGTGGCGGCGGAGCGTACTCTGTCACATGGTATCCTCCTTACCCCGGGACCTATCAAATCAAAGCGAGTTGGAGCGGAGATTCCAACTATGAAGGCGCAGCCAGCTCAGTTGCCTCTTTAACTGTTACAGGAACCCCACCGGCGCGAATCACTCTTATTCTTTCAGGGCCAACCTCAGCAACCAGAGGAGGCTCCGCAACCTTCGACATATTGCTCAACAACCCGGGGGCAGCCTTGTCAACAACGCTTTACTTCGAAGTGGTCGGGCCAGGGGGCTACAGATACTTCGATTCGCAGCAAGTGTCAGTAGGCGCAGGTGAGACAGGAAGATTCCAATTCACTTGGCAAATCCCATCCGCGATTGGGGTCGGGCAATACCAAGTTCTCGTCAGCCTTATCCCACCGACGCCCACAGCCATAGCGCAAACCCACGTAACCATAACATAGCTTTGTTCAGGTGAACACGGCCGGTCATGCCTGCTCCCGCTCTCCAACAGAATCACTGAAAAAGCATTCTCACAACTATGGAATAATGCTCAACACATTGAGCGAATTCAAGGGGGCAACCAGGGCACACGCATTGAGCTGTCACACCTGTTGTTTCTACATCCATTCCACAGGTGATTCATGGCAAAGAAGCTTCACGACCATGATCGACCGAGTTGCCCAGCTATTGCTAGGTTCTGGTTCGCACGACCTTGAGGAGGTCTGCTCTAGTGACTATGCCCGAGGGGCGGCCTCTCTTCGTGAGGATCACTGCTGGACCATATTGTAGTAGCGTTAGGATCTCGGAGAGAGGGGAGTCTTCGTCGAGTTGCGGGAAAGGCTCATCCATAATATCTTCGACACGTTCATGAGAGAGTTCAGTGAGGCCCTTGCCTTTCACCACTTGGGTGAGTATCGACTTCTCCGAGACGCTGCCTACGACAAATCCATCGTCCAGGACTGGAAGCTGTGAGAAGCCTGTCTGCCTCATCACTGTAGTCGCCTTGGCGACCAGGTCTTGTCTACGGACCCCGACGACCTTTCTGCTAGCTATCTCCTTAGCCTTAGTCTCAGCCTTTCTCTCCAACTCTTCCAACGCGTCAAATATCTTCTTCGTCCTTTCATAAGAAGGGCTAATCTTCAACGCCTCGATCTTGGCTATCATCGATTGGCTTACGCCTGCCAAGAGGGCTAAATCCTTCTGAGTAAGGTTGAGGCTCCTCCTCCGCCTAGGTATCTCCTCCAACCCAGGAAGCATAGCTTCAGACAAGGGCACGTCAGCTATATCGGTTTGGGAGAGGCTGTGGCAGTGGTCGAGATGGCAATTGGAGGGGAGCTATGTCGCATTTGCTGACGATTCAGAAGTGGCGCATTTGACTGCGAGGACTGCATATCACATTTGCTGTACGGGTGGAGGCTGCCTGTGCGCCCAGTGAGGATATCCTGCACGGTCGGGCGGACGTCTCGCCCAAGCTCCAATGCCAGAAGAAACAAAGCCGGAATGTCACCTCAAGACAGACAATTCCTTATCCCTCGCCGCCCGACGGCCTACCTATGTCACGATCATTCGAAACGCTCGAACCGGTCAAGGACAGGTTCGACAGAATCCTAGTACACGCCATCGACGAAGGGCTTCTCGTTTTTGGTGAAAGCATCAGATATGTGATCTACTATCATATCGCGAGCAAGCACCGGATCGAGCGCGAGCGAATCCCCGAGAGGCCTGAAGCTTTCCATGAGGCTCTCAAGGACATATTCGGCGAGGGCAGCAAGGTTGTTGAGAAGCAGATCGCCAAAAGCATGTACGCCATGCTCGACTTGAAGTTCAGAGAATACGACGAGTGGACCCTTGTCGACTACGTCAACGATGCTAGGGAAACCGCGGAATACGCGTTATCAAAAACGGTCCAAAAGTAGAAAGCTCGGCGTGTTCGCTAACTGCTAAGACGCAGAGCTTCCGCTCGATGCATTGGACGATCCTACGACAGACTCCTATCTCTTCCTTGTGCAGAAAACGGAGAAGAACCCGCCTAGACCTTCACGTAACGCAGGACCACCTTGGACGCGGGGCACCAAACAAGAACTATTCAACCATGTCTCACAGGGCCAACAAATAAGGCGCAGGAACCCGATTCCTACAGGAATATTCTGGGTACGAAGGCATTAATAGCAAAAATGCGTCCTTTCTCGACGCGAGGATACTCTGATGCGAAAGATCGCAATAACTGAGTTGAAGCAAGTGCCCCTGGAGAGGCAGGGTGTTGAGATCGTTGAGAGGAAGGGGCTTGGGCATCCTGACTATATCTGCGATTCCATTATGAATGAGATCTCTGTCGCCTTGAGCAAAGAGTATAGACGGCGGTTCGGAGAGATTGTTCACCATAACATCGATAAGGGGCTATTGGTTGCCGGCGAGACTGAGGGCCGTTTTGGAGGAGGCACGATCAAGCGGCCCATGCTGATGGTCTTCGGAGACAGAGCAACCTTTCAGATTGACGAGGACAAGATCGATGTCGACAGGATCGCCGTCGAGACAGCTAAGAACTGGTTCAGAACGAAGCTCAGATTCGTTGATCCTGAGAAGCATGTGAAGTATCAAGTTGAGATCAAGCCCGGCTCAGCCGAGCTTACAGATATCTTCAAGCGGAGGGAATCGGAAGGGCATTTCCTTGGCGCGAATGACACATCTGCGGCAGTTGGATATGCGCCTCTGACCCAGACTGAAAGGCTAGTGCTCGAAACCGAGAGGCATCTGAACTCGCCAGACTTCAAGAAGAGCTTCCCCGAAAGCGGAGAGGACATCAAGGTCATGGCCCTGAGACACAACGACCGACTGGAGCTTACAGTTTCAATGGCCTTTGTCGACAGGTTCATGGCCAGCGAGAACGACTACTTCGCAAAGAAGCAGTCGACACTTGAAGCATTGAGAAGCTTTGTAGATTCGAAGACGACATCCAACAAGGTCGACATTGACTTCAACACGTTGGATACCAGAGGCAGAGGGCTTTCGGGGATCTACACAACGGTCACCGGCACATCAGCTGACGATGCAGACAGCGGCCAGGTGGGAAGAGGAAACCGCGTCAACGGAATAATCCCTTTGAACAGACCCTCCAGTTCAGAGGCAGCAGCAGGTAAGAACCCTGTCAGCCATGTCGGGAAGATCTACAATTTGCTCAGCTTCAAGATCGCTGAAAGAGTACAGAGAGAAGTCTCCGGCATCGAGGAAGTCTATGTCTGGCTCTTGAGCAAGATAGGGATACCGATCGATCAGCCAGCAATAGCGTCAGCGCAACTCGTCTTATCGAAGACGACGAGAATGGAAGACGTGTCGGCTAGGACAAGAGACATCCTGGATGACGAGTTGGGCAAACTAGATCGTTTCTGCGAAGACTTGGCAGAAGGAAAGATCCCTGTCTGCTAGCTCTCCTCCCTCTTCTCCCCGTCCTTGTCAGGAGACAATTCCTTGAAGAGCCTTTCAAGCTGCCGCTTCATCAATCTAACATCTTGACTCAGATTGAAGTAATCAGCAAAAGTCTGCGTTGTCCTCAAGACTTTGGTTCGCCCGAGCTTCGAATCTGAAACCAGTTGGAGATCCTCAAGCTGCCTCACGTGGCCGTAGGCCAGTTTACCTCGAACCTTCACTACGTAGGATTGGGTCACCGGCTGCCTGAAGGCAATGAAGGACAAAGTCTTCAATGGGCCAGGAGTCAGCAGCTTTCTCGTCGCAAGTCTCTTGACCGCGCTGACGTATTCCGGCTTCAGCTGCATGACGAACCTTCCGTCCTGAAGCTCGAGAACTTCAAGCGACGTGTAGGATTGCCTATACCGTTCCGCAACCGACCTAGCGATCTCCCTGACCTTGTCTCCTGATCTCATCTTGACGATGGACGCGAGGGTCTGAAGGTCGAGCGGTTTTCCGGCGACGTAGAGCGCTCCCTCAATGAGTTGAAACCTGTTCTTGTACGCCGAAACGTCAGCCGGTTCATTCTGCGCCAACTTGAGAAGCCATCCCCGTCAGCCTCATAGTAATGTCGCCGAACGCCTGATCTTGAAAGAGAACAAGCCTATTCTGACAGGCGAGAAACAAAACCATGATGAACCGTCTAACAACCTCCATTATTGGCAGCCCTCTCGTCAGCTTCACGAAGGATATCAAAGAACTCCTCCTTGAGAGCTTCCTGAGATGAAGATAGAAGGCCTCTAACCGCTGATCAATATCGGTGAGAAACTCGTCCAATCCATCAGTAAGCTGCGTGGGCAGAAGGATTGGATTCTTCTGCTTGGCCAACACAGCCTTCTCGCTTTGAAGAACCTGCTCAAGCACCCTAAGCAGCTGCTCTGCAGAGGCTGACACAAACTCATACCGTATCGGAAGTGGGAGAGGAGGAGGAACATCCGCGCTTATCCTTTCCATTTGAGGCTTCGGAGGCTCCTCCAGTTTGAGCACAAACTCCGACTTCATTCGATGGATTATCGCCGAGGAGAGGAGAGCGGTTCCCGACGCCGTAAAGTCAATGTACCCACTTTTCTTCATCTCGGCAAGGAAGGAATTCAATAGGAACGCGACATTAACGTCCCAAGGCTTAAGCCTATGGAGGCGAATCAAGTCGAAGAGAATCACATGTGGCGGTTGCAACCAGAAGGGTTTATCGTTCAAGTCTTGTGTCAATTGGATGCGACCACCGCCGGAAGCGAAACCACTTGGGATATGCCGTCTTGCACAAAGACGCCATAGACCTTGCTGGCTCGACTTATCGTCGTGTCTCTCAACGAGACTACGATGAACTGTGACCCCTTTGACCTTGACCTCAAAAGCTCAGCCAGCTTCTTGGAGTTCAAGGCGTCCAAATGAGCATCGATCTCATCGAAGATATAGAACGGTAATTGATGGATAGTCTGGAGCGCAAGCAGGAAGCAGACAGTTGCCACCGATTTCTCTCCGCCGCTAGCAGAGCTGACCGTAAGCTCCGCCTTTCCCGGAAACTGAAGAAGCATCTCCAACCCTCCTTCAAACGGACTCTCAGCATTCTCCAGCTCCAGCCTCCCTTGGCCTCCGTTGCTTATCTCAGAAAATGTCTCCTGGAAATTCCTATTGACCTGATTCAAAGCATCCATGAAGGCATCATGCTTCTTTCTGTCGAGTTCGTTCATAAACGAAATTATCGAGAGCTTCTCTCCTTCGAGTTCACCTATTCTTACCGAGAGTTGCTTGTAGTTGCCTACCACCTCTTCGTACTGTTGAGGGGCGAGCTGATTCACCGCGCCTATGCGCTCCAGCTCTCTACGTAAAGCCTCTAAGGTCGCCTCGGTTCTTCTCATATCTTCCAAGTTCAGTTGTGCGGATTCCTCATATCCTAAATCCTTCAGTTTGGCAAGGCAAGTCGAGATCTGTGTTTCCTTCTCCCTTATCTGCGCAGAAAGTTGATTGCTGGCTTGAGCGACGGATTCGTACTCTGCATATGTCTTGTCAATGTCCTCCTGAATCATTCTGAGTTCGGTTTCGGCTGCTTCGCGGTGCGCCCCGATCGAGGAAACAACACCTGCGAGCTTCTCTCTCCTTGTAGCTAGGCTCCTCAGTTCAGCGTCGGTTGAGTTTAGGCTCTGCCTAGCCACGTCGAGACCCTTCTCCTTCTTCTCGATTTCCTGACATAGTGTCTGCGATTGGACACGGGCTTGGTCCAAGCCAGAGATTAACGTGTCAATCGACTTTTCCAGAGTTGAAAGCCTTCCTTCGATGTGAACCTGCTCCTGCTTCAGTTCATTCAAAAGCCTCGTCAAAGCAAGAAGCTCATTCTCAATTTGAACGAGTTGGCCTGATTTGGCCGAAAGCTTCAAGGAATCTCTTTCTTTCCGCAACAGAATGAGTTTCGGCTTGGTCTCGTCCTGAAGGCATTTGAGCCGGGACAAGTCTTCGAGTTCTCTCTCAACCTCATCCACGATTGTCTTGGCTCGTGCTCTCGTTGTCTCAAGGGATTTCTTGGCAAGCTGAAAGTTCTCTTGAATCTCCCCTATCTGCCTGCCAGCCCTTTCAACAACGTTCGCTCCTTCAATCTCAGCTTGCTTCAGAGCTGAAACCTCCCCGGTTAGCCTCAGCATTTCCGCTTCTCCTCGTCCGATCAGCGTTTCCAGAGAGTGGAGAGTCTGATCAAGATTCTCTATCGCTGAAGGGTTAGGCACAATAGATGCCAAGTCGAAGCGTTCTCGGAAGTGCCCGGCTTCTATTCCTCCTCCCGGCTCGTAGAGATCTCCTGTCAACACCACGGCTCTCAGTCCTTCAACAGACGCGAGAAAGGCTGCCTTCTGGTCTTCTGCGACAATCGTATCGCCAAAAACGAAATTTAGGGCTGGCCTGACTTCGTTAGGGCATTCTATGAAGTCCACCAATCGCCCAACTACGCCGGGAATGTCAAAGCAGTTCTCGACGGGTTGGCTAGGCGAGATACTGTTGGCCGGTATGATCTTGAGCCTACCAAGCTTTGCCCGCTTCAAGATTTCGGCACAAACCATCGCGGTTTCAATGTCTCTGACCACAAGCGCAGTCATCCATCCAGCTGAGGCTACCTCCGCCGCTCTCAGACATCTCCCATTGATCTTGATCAGGTTCTGGAGTCTGCCGTAAACCCCGACTATCGCCCCTGCCGCAGCGATCTCCTCAATTCTCCTGAGTGCGCTCTCTTCAGGCGCCAATGTCTCAAGAAGTTCCTTCTGAGTTTCAAGTTCGGACACGCATAGACGAGCCTTCCTCGCGATCCCCGCTGCCTCTTTGATCTCTTGCTCTTTCATCTTCAGGAGGAGCTGGCTCTGCTCAAGTTTGTTGCTGCTAGCCTTGACTCGCCTCTCCTCTTCCTCGCGTAGTCTAGTAATCTCATTCAGCCGAATGTTCATTTCTCCAATGAGTTTCAAGTAATCTGAACATCGCGCTTCCAGAGCCTGTCTCTGATTCTCTAGTAAATCGACCTTGGCCGTCTTGCCTGCGATCTGCGCTTCGATGCTCCCCAACGACTTGGAAAGGTTCTCCATCTCCTGTTCGATTCCTTCGATCTTCGTAGTGTTCTCTCCAAGCCTCTCTCTGGTAAGGCGAACCTTTGTGGACATGGCATCATACTGTTGCTGCTTCTCGCCTACTGCCGATAGGATTTCCTGATGTCTCCTCTGGAGATTCTTTTGCTCCTCCTTCATTTGGTTTGAGGAAGATAGCAGTTGGTCGGCGTGGAGTTGAAGTGCCTCCTTCTGCTTCTCGAGAGTTCTTAGACTGGTTTGCTCTGACTCGATCTGAGCGGTCAAGCGGGCTACGATCGCGTTAATATCTCCAATTCTTCTCTCTACTTCGAATAGCTCACTGCTTCCTTTGTCAACAACTTCAAGCTCGAACTGTCTTCTCTTTGATTCAGCAAGATCCCTTCGCTTCGCTAACTCTTCTCTCTTCCGCCTAATCTCGTCGATTTTCTCCTGCATTGTCTTCGCTCTAGTTTGTAACTGTTCAAGAGCTTCCCGGTGCCCCAGGAGTTCTCTTGACACGAGCGAAGCGTCCAGTCTGTTGATCTCGTTATTCAAGAAGGTGTATCTGAGGAAGTCGTGTCTCTCCTTTTCGAGTGATTCTACCCGATTTCTGACCTCTTCGATTCTGGCAGACGCGACTCTAAGATTTGTGTCAGCTATGGTGAGTTGCTTTTGGGCTTCCTGCTTCTTCAGATCATAGATGCCGATTCCGATCATGTCTTCGATAATCTTTCGCCGCTCTTCGGCAGATACCTCTGCGAGTCTGGTTACTGCGTGTTGAGGAATTAGGTTGTATCCGGTAACTTGAATGTCAGCTGAAGACAGAATGTCTGTGAGTTGCTTCCGAGGTACTCGCCTCCCATTGAGTCGATATATTCCTTCGCCTCCCTTTCGAAACTCTCTTGAAATAGTGACTGCGTCAGCCTCGACAGGTATTCTCCTGTCAGCGTTGTCGAATTGGATTGAAACCCAAGCAGACCGAGACTGAAGATGAGGAGAGGTCTTGTGGATGATATCTGCAAATGAGGTGCATCTGAGTTCTTTCGGGCTGAGCTCACCTAAAGCAAATCTGACAGAGTCCATCACGTTAGACTTGCCAGATCCGTTGGGCCCCGTTATGACGGTGAAGCCTCGGTCAAGTGAGATGGAGGCTTTCTTCTCGAAGGTCTTGAAGCCTCTCAGCTCGATCTTCTTGATGTAGACCAGAATCGGCCGTACTCCTGCTCTTTCATTGATAGTGCCTCTGTTGGGTCGAGCGTCGAGTCTTAAACCGTTTTTAAAGGTTCTTTGATATAGCCGCCATTACGCTGCCTAGGTCTGCACGTAACAGAAGCGCTTTGGATACGCCCACCCGTGCCTTACCGAGGATTGAAAGGGCTTCTCAGCGTCGCTTCTTCTTTGCCACGGCCTTGGTGAGAACCAGCAGGGCCACGACTACGATCGGTAGTAGATAGGCTTCGAACTCAGGTATCGGAATCTCCGATCTCTCCAAATAGAAATTCATCTGAGCCACGCCGCCCTCGGAGATTGCTATGGCCCTGATCTGTGTCTTGAAGCCGGGATGCTCGACTGTCACGTTTAGGAGACCTGACGGCAGAAACATGATATAGCTACCGTTGAGTCCTGTTGAAACGGATTCCACCAAGACGCCGCCGCTATATGCCGAAACTCTCGCCCAAACCAACGGCATGGCCTCATCATACATGTTGTATCCCAACACCACACCCTTCAACATGCCTCCGCCTGGCCGTATCCCCACGACTCCGGGCGAGAAATCTGTGAAATAGGCAAGAGCTAGAGCCACTAGGAGCATGCATGCGGAGAGTATCCGTTTACTCATTCGGTGACCATCCTCACATTAGAGACATTTGGAGATAGTCCCATTAAGGTTTTCGAATTCTGCACACCTTTCGCCACATGGCGTGCCCGTATCTGCTTGGCGATCCGGCATATGGCCTGGGCCACAGTAATGCTCGAAAGCAATGCTGCCGAAATGAGGAAAATGGAAGTGGCGGCCGTGGTTGTTATTGGGGCACGAGTTATCTCGCCGAAGATTATCACTTCAGCTCCGATCACAAGAGCTATTGCCATATATTTGAGCAAGTTCTGTCCTACAGCAAGTCTGCTCTTTCTAGAAACATAAAGCCCTAGCAGCGACAAAGGTGCCAGATAGACGGCACCAGCCAGTGCAGACGCAGCGAAACCTGCTATGAAAAAGGCAAGCTCAGAACTGGGGCCGATTGCAGTGAAGACCGATCCCGTCAGGGCCAGAATCTGTAGTGCAGGATAGAGCAGCACCATCAAGGCCTTTTTGAGCGCGGGATTTTCGGCTATGGACTTCGACAAGTCCGGAGCTAAGGAATGGCATAGCTGGTCGAAGGCTCCGGACCAATGCCTTCCGGCAAAGGTTCTGGGTATGTGACGTTCTCTAATGTCTTCCAAAATGCCAAGTTCTGGAGGACGATCAGGGCCATATGTTGCAACCAATATGTTCAGAAGCCCCCTTGGCTTCCTCAAGTATGCTAGCTCAAGGCTTCTAGGCGAGTTGATTGTTTGAGGCGATTCAATGGGCTGTCCGTCAGAATTTCTCCATCCTTGGAGAATGTATTCGTCGATGTCTGTCAGGATCTTGGTCGGCGCTTCGAGACTCACAGAGGAGTCCGCGTCCACCCATTCCAAGAGACTGAAGGGCATCGTACCATTTTGCCACTTTAGGTTGACTTTGACTGAGATGTTGGTTCCGTTCGGAAGCCCGATGACTCTCAGACTGACTAGGTATTGCGTTCTCCAAGTCGCGCTCACAGTCTTAGGGCCATTCATCATCACAGATCCTTCACTAGAGCCTCCGTCATAGTCCCCTGTCCACTTCACGAAAACATGACGAACTCCGGTTCCCGGGTTCACCATTGGCTCAACAGAGAACCTTGCGTCTGCGCCCGCCGACATCCAACCTTGGCCCAACGGCTTTCCGCGTTCACTCAATACTCGAAGTTCGTACTCGGTTCTCCAGTTCGCGACGATAGTTCGCGGACCCGTCATAGGAATAGTGATCTCTATTGACTCAGAGGTTATGTTGCCAGACCAACTGACGAATACTCTTCTTGTACGGTTTCCATGGTCAACCGGAGAGGATACTCTCAGTCGAACCGCAGTCCCTTCCTTATGCCACCCCTGCTCTGCAAAAGGACCGACTTGCGAGATTACAGCGAGGTAGTGTTCAACAATCCAGTTTGCCGTCAGATTGTACGGACGATTCATAGAGATTTGAAGAGTGGAAGAGTTTGAGATCTGGGTTCCACTCCAGTGAGAAAACACGAGGCGAGTCTTCCCAC
>Ga0209725_1001917_pt1 | contig 11453 bp, 9 predicted proteins | sample I18A1metaG_FD_184145 | JGI IMG/M metagenome (GOLD analysis project Ga0209725, IMG submission 184145) | Lake sediment bacterial and archeal communities from Gulf of Boni, Indonesia to study Microbial Dark Matter (Phase II) - ​I18A1 metaG... | ecosystem: Environmental > Aquatic > Freshwater > Lake... | reverse complement strand
CTGACATACGCTATCTATGAGTCGGCTAGGAAAGGGAAGGTAGTCAACCTAGTTTGATGAGCGAAAAATTCGCGATGGTAAGTCATGGGAAGCGTCGACAGAAGCGTAGAAGCATCCAACCAACGGTACCGGGGCATGCTATTCGAGCAGAGTATTATGGACGCAGGTAAACCTGAAGTCTCTGTGGTTTTACCTGTTTACAATGAGTCTTCAATACTGAGAAGCAACGTACTGCTGGTTGAGTCAGTTGTCAAAGGTATCACCAGTTCATATGAAATCATCATCGTTGAAGATGGCAGTACAGATGGCTCAGATAGAATTGCTGAGACAATGAGCCAGGAGAACCCTAGGATCATCCACCTACACTCTGGGACACGATTGGGAAAAGGAAATGCTTTGAAGAAGGCTTTCAAGTACTGCAAAGGAGAGACGGTGGTTTTCATGGACATCGACCTAGCAACCAATCTTAGGCATGTATCGGAATTAATAGGCCTTATCAGGAGTGGTCACGCAGTGGTTGTAGGATCCAGGTTAGCACGTGGAGCACGCGTTAGAAGGCCCATCTCAAGGAAAATAGCTAGCATGGCCTACAACCTATTGGTCAATGTCCTGTTCTATGACGGCGTCTTTGATCATCAATGCGGATTCAAGGGGTTCAATCGTCAAGCACTCGCCAAAGTCATCGATGACGTGAGTGACGGGGACTTTTTCTTCGACACCGAAATCATTGTAAGGTTAAAGCGAAAACGTTTTTCAGTAGTTGATCTTCCCTTAGAATGGACGGAACCTAGAGTTTCCTACTTGCATGAGGGCCCTCTGAGGATGCTTTTCAAACTCTTAGCGCTGAGGTTTAGTCTTTGAGCGTAAGCGCGTTTGGGCGACTTGAAGCAGTCGCCCAAAAAGCACTTATGGCATGTAGTGCAATCGGCATCGACGAAATCGCTTACCTCGATGCGTACGGCGAGACGGACTGGTCTTTGATTTTCAAGAGAGAGTTGATCATGAAGTATGTGCCTCTGAGCGCACGTAGTGCGTTGGATTGTGGGTGCGGAGCAGGACATTTGGCGCACGAATTGTTAGAGAGACGCATGGATGTTGTTGCACTTGATCTTGATCTTGAAGCCCTTCAGAGAACAAAGCGGCGGTATGGCGGACCGCTAATTAGAGGCAGCGCTCTTGCGATTCCACTCCGTTCAGAGCTCTTTGATGTCGTTGTGCTTTCGGATCTTCTTGAACATATCCGTGATGATATAGGTGTACTGAGAGAGATTCACCGAGTTCTGGGATCTGGGGCGCGATTGATACTCACAGTTCCAGGAATGCACTCTCTTTGGAGCTACCATGACGTCCAACTCGGTCATATTCGTCGGTATGAGAAGAAAGAATTGTGCAGTAAACTCAGAATGGCGGGCTTTGCAATCATCCATGCTTTCTTTTGGGCGTCCCTGTTCTTTCCTCTCGCCTACATCATCCGAAGGCTAGCTCCGGGGCACGGGCGTTCAGGCGGCTTCACATCTCATCGACAGAGAGAACTCATACTGCATATTTTAAGGATGGAAAGGATGCTTGGACCTCTTCCGTTTGGAGTATCATTGCTAGCAGTGGGCGGAAAGATAGAAAGATAAAAATCGCTTACTTTGGCACTATTCGAAACCGAATGCGTCATCCTGACGCTAGGATCGACTCTAGTTCGCGTTGATTCTAGTTTTTGATCTAATGTTAACGGGATTGTTACCGCTACAGAGAGATTATCTCGCGAAAGTAATGCTCTTGATCTGACTTGGTCGACGCGAAATATTGCCAATATATATACTAAATTGCCGACGTTGTTAATAGAAAGGTAAGTTTCAGCTCGCGTTTGTCACATTCGTAGGAGATCGAATTATGAAAGGTGGTAAATGGCCAAAAAAACTCCTGCCACTGACGCCGGAGCAACAACGTGTAAGCGACGACTTCGTAAAACATTGGCATGAAGTTTTGCCGAGAAAATACGGGATTATCGAAAGGTTTAATCACGGTTATATCGTGAAGCGCTCACCAAAGGATTTTGTGAAAACCCTCGAAATAGGCGCTGGTCTCGGCGAACATCTTGCCTACGAGAAACTGAGCGAAAGCCAGATGCGCAACTACATGGCGCTGGAACTTCGGGAAAATATGGCAGAGCAGATAAAAAAGAGGTATCCTGGTGTCAAAGTTATCGTTGGAGATTGTCAGGAGAGACTTGATTTTCCCGATAACTATTTTGACAGGATTCTGGCAGTGCATGTTCTCGAGCATCTTCCGAATCTGCCGGCTGCTGTGAGAGAGATACACAGGTTGAGCGACAAGCGGCGCGGCAAGTTTTATACGGTTATCCCATGCGAGGGGAGTATGCCGTACGCGATCACCAGACGGTTTTCGGCGCGACGGATGTTCGAGCGTCGATACGGACAATCTTACCGATGGTTCATCGAGCGGGAACACATCAATAAGCCGGACGAAATATTCGAGGAACTGAAGCCTTGTTTTGAGATTACTCACAAGTCTTTTTTTCCAATACCATTGCCTTTTGTTAGTTGCAACCTGTGCGTAGGTCTCACGCTACGGCCGAGAGTGTGAAGCCGAAAGAGAGCACTATTGATGAGTGAGGCAGCGCTTTTCGACTCTACTGCATTCAGAGTTCTTCGACATTGTTGTATGTGCGGATCTTCTTGAACATATCCGTGATGATATAGGTGTACTGAAAGAAATTCACCGAGTTCTGAGACCTAAAACACGATTGGTACTCACGATCCCCGGAATCAGCCAAAGAAGGTTTAAACCTCACAGTACTTGTAGTTATCAAGAATTGCTTGACCAAATGAAGATCCTTACGAGGAAACTCCAATGCAGGGCCTAGACGCATTCATCGGAACGCTCGCCGTCACGATTATGTTTGCAGTCTCTGGACTACCCATTTCTTATTATTTCCTTCGAGACGAAGAGGCGATGATACGTTTGATCGCGTCGTTCTTCTTGGGGTTTTCCGTTTTCATATCCGCTGAGTACTGGGGCGGTCTAATTGGAATAGATTTTGTCAGCATCCTAACGTTGTTCGTGATATACTCCGGTGCGGCCATCCTGCTAATTCTGAAGGCAAGGTCTAAGGTGTTCTGGGATATGAAGAAATCAGCGAAAGCTCTCTCGGTCCTAGCTTTTTTATTCTTGTCGTCATTCTTTTTCCTCCTCTCTCCGCTAATCCTGTCGGGTGATTTCAAATCGATCCTCGGTTACAACGGAGATCTCCCTACGGGAGCCTCCGTAGCTGACTTCTTCGTGAGGTCCAGCCTATACGGGAAGACTCCAAACACATATGCCCACTACGTGCCGGTTGCAAGCATCATTTACATTTTTCACGCGCGCGAGGCATTTTTGATACTTCTGGCCGCTGTATCGGCCTCAACGGGATTCAGGAGCTATATGGTCTATTCTATGCTCTCAGCTTTAGTTACTTCGTTGAGCGTCTTCACGATCTATATCTTGGGAAAAGAATTTGGGCTAAGAAGTAGCGTATCTTTTCTTCTTGGTCTTGTTTTGGCTTTTCTACCCGCCCAGGTCTGGTTTTATCTCGATTGTTTTCCAATACAGCTTCTAGGCTTTTCGGCTATGCCAATCTCGTACGTAATCGTTCATAGATCAATTAGATCGGGAAACTCGAGAGCGTTAGTAGCTTCCGGATTGTTGACATCACTGGTTCTTGTTTCCCATCCCATGATCGGAAGCATTTACGCAATCGCTATACTTGTGTTCGTTTCTTGTTACGTTGTGAAAAGGGGTTTCTCATTGAACAGCATTCGGTACGTCGCGATCCTAGCAGTTTCTGTCCTCATCCTTGGTGCGCCCATGGTATGGGAATTCATGACATATGCAATGTTTCATCTTTCGGTCACTGCCGGAAACATACCTACATTTCCGCCGGTAGGTTCTCTCGTTGGTATCCAGCAGGTGAGGCCTGATTTAAGTCAGGTTTTCTACATGCCCAAGTGGGCTTACGATGTCATAGCATCTTTTGGTGTCTTTGGCGCACTGCTGGGTCTGGTCGAGACTTTGAAAAAACGGAACTGGATAGCCTTGCCCTTACTGGTCTCGACCGCTGCATACATGTTAGCGACGGTTCTTAGGTCATACGGCTACAGTTTTGCGAAAGCTGTGCCGCTAGCATCCTTAATTCTGTTTTATTTGATATTCATGCTGTTACAGTCTCGTATGGATGCTCTTCAAAGCATTATGAAGAATCCGAAGTGGCGGTTCGCACGAGTAACTGAAAAGATCAGGCACATTCTGCCTCTCTTTATGCTTGCACTGCTGTTGGGGTCAATTTTCACTGTAGGTGGCGCAACTTCGATTTCAACGATGGGCGGATATGTAGTTGGCGGTGTGATGGACAAGGAACTCGAGAAATCCTACATCTGGATGAGAAACGCGATTCCAAAGGATTCGAAAGTCTATTTTCTTTCGAGCTACTATTACTCATTTTGGGCAAGGTACTTCATCGATAATTCTGAACTATTCGCACCATTCGATGTTTATGTGGGGAGGAGTCAAAGCCCAGAGGAGATGATTAGTCAGTCAGATGTGTACATAATAGGATCAGATATGCTACCTTCAGTTTCAAACGATTTGTTGAACTACATCAAAAGCAGAGGCCGATTTCAGTACATCTATGCAGTTAGTCCAGCACTTGACGATCAAGGGCATTTTCTGGCGCAGCCCGGGAAGGGAATCTCATTACCATTCTTTCTGATATACTCAAGTAAAGAGCTAAATAACTTGGCAGAAGCGCATCTGTATGGCGCCGTTAAGCCTGGGGCGGTGCTTGGTTTTGGCTTCCACGGACTTGAGACCAGTGGGTCAGTATTGTTCCGCTGGACAGCGCAGAATGCTACTCTTTGGTTGGCATCTCGCGGCAGACTTTCTCGCCTTCTAATCGAAATGGTGGTTGTCTCGCGATAAACTGTCCATCGTGGTCCCGTTGGCTGTTTGCGGTGCAAGCGTACTCAGACTCGATATCGGGGTAGACAACGTATTTGTGCCAGACGTTGTTTTTCACAATGGAGATCAGCGGGTCCTCGGTGTCCCGATTACAACAATTTCTGCGTCGTAGGTTCCATGCATACACAACGTGGCAAGCATCGGTATGGACGAGAGAAGTGCGATGTCACTACGTATACTCTCCTCTCCACGCACACGCCTTAAATATTGATTACCGCCTGGCAGAATGGAACTACGGTCTTGCCGAAGGGTCCTCCCATTGTAGTCACTAGGTAGCCGAAATCGTTCCTAACACAAACCTTTCTTAAATGACGCCAATAACCACTCCATTAGCAGCATTGGGAAAAGGCTCTCCATACTTCACGTTACGAATATCATCCCAATTGACTTCCTTCCATTCATCGCCTTCAGAGGTTCTCTTTAGACAGAATCGTTTAGTGAATTGTATTTTACCTTCCCTGAGTAATTTATCTAATTCAGGATTATAACCTAAAGGTAATGTTATGACAATCTCTCCTTCTGGAGAGAGATGTCGTTTCAAATTCTCAATTGCACGCAGAACCTTGGTAGGATCGCGTGGACTTTCATCCCAACCAACGTGTTCTAGAGCCGAAACGCTAATAATCAGATCATACTTTTTCGGGGATGAAAACTCGACTACATCTTGGTTAATCACACCATGCGCTTTCTCGTACTTGTCCACAATCTCGTGATCAACAGGAAAATAATGTGAGAGAACATTCCCGACTTCCAGAATATTTCTGCCGCTATGTTTCTTCACTATTTCCCAAATAATCGGTATTTCAACAGCTCTTTCATTGTTCCAAGTTGTATTGTACGGATGAGAGAAGTAACTGTAGGTCTTTCCTTGGAATGTGAACGCCCCCGTTTTGAAAGGCTTCTCTGTTTTGAACACCTTGTCAAGCAAATTCAGATATTTCTTCTCTATCGCTTCCCAGTTGTAGTTTGTTCCGACGTATCTAATCCCGTTTTGGCCCAATTTCCTTCTCAGTATTTCGTCTGACAAAAGCAGGTCCAGGCAAGCGGCGAATTCTTCGTAGCACGTGTAATAAAGCCCTGCATTGCTCCTTAAACAATGTCCCTTCAGAACAGCGCATCTTCCGTTCACTAAAACGGGCGTTCCCAAGGATAACGCTTCAACCGTAGTGATAGAAAAACTTTCCATTTCAGACGGCATGACCAGCAGTCGTGCAGCTTTCATCGCACCATACTTGTCGCTTTGCGAGAACCCAACGTGAACTATGTCCGAATGTTTAGGTATCTTCATTGTTGTTTCTGTCCCAACTAAGATCAGCTTCAAATCGGACCTTCTTTCGTTCTTATATCGCATGAAATACTCAAACAGATGATCGCACCCCTTGTTGACATCGATCCTTCCAACGTACAGGATGAAATCGCCATAAATCTTGTATTTGCTTCTGAACTCGTTCACATGGTTCTTATTCATGCGTTGTTCTTCCATGAGATCCACGCCAACACCGATAACATCACTCAAACAATTTTCATTTCTAAAGCGCGTGTTCACAAGGTCTCTTTCCTCTTGTGTAAGGTAGACGACCCCTCTGGGGAGAATAAAGAGATAATTCCAAACGTTCAAGCCAAGTGTAGGTTCATCTTCAGCTGTGGGAATTAGAATGCTCTTCTCAGAAACCCAGGGCAGCCCGAAGAAAGTAGGGTAGTACCTATATGTAAAGAAAACAAAAAGGTCGTAGTCACTCTCGTGCCGTCTAATGTAATGAACAAGTTGGGGTACATAAGGTCCCTGTTCCTCTACCCACTTGGCTTCTTCTTCGTCAGAGCGACACCAAGTAGTAAAGACTCTTTGGGTAATCGCACCGAATCTCCTGAGACCTCTTTCTTTCTCAACTCTAAATCTTCTTACCAGAACATCTCCTATTCTCTCGGACCCCTCAGCATACCAGTTTTTCCAAGTTACATAGTCTTTGGCGCAAGTCGTCAGAATCTCAATTTCAAAGTATTTCGATAGTCGCTCCGCAAGTCTCTTACAGAGAACCTCGGAACCTCCAATTGCTTCATCTCCGTATCTTTGAACAACAAAAGCGATCTTCATAATAGGAACACTTTCAAACATTCCTAGCAATCACAGCATAGTCCTGGCATCCAAACAGCAGATCGTTCAATCTAGCAAAGTTCTGGTTTAACCCTTCGAGCAACCGAATAATAGCGGGATCGCTAATCGAGCTAGTTTCAAGCGGACTTAATTTCGTCTCTTCGGGCCAAGGCTGCAAGAACTTACACTCTATCTTCTCGAAACCATTCGATTCAAGCAGGAATCGCATGGTTTCAGGATGTATGAGCCTCACATGGGATGGGTCAAGGTAAAGTGTCTGGGTGGCTGTCGCAATAGAGAGGGGATTTGGCGTCTCTGCTATGAAGTAGGCTCCTGGCCTCAACTTCGCGTGACTTAAACATATTAACCCTATGAGCTCTGGTGGCGTCAAGTGTTCGATTAAGTGAGCTGAGAAGATACCATCTAGATATCCGTTCTGGAGCGACCTCAGACAAGAGAGCGCATCGTCCCACTTCACATCCAAGCCTTTCTTCAAGCATATTTGGACCATGCTGCTATTCGTGTCAACGCCAAATGCCCCGATACTATTTTCCCTCAATAGTTCGAGAAATTCGCCTCTTCCGCACCCTATGTCGACGACCTTGCTACATCCTCTAAAGTAATCTACATAGATAGTCAGTCTGCGCTTGATCTCCTCGCTACTCCCTCTATAGCGCTCTGCGAAGGAAACGAGGTCGATAGGTAGCTTGTTCCAGTCATCTTTTTCTTGATCTCTTTGAAGGTTCTGAACCGACTCAACCAAGGCATTTAGAACGCGAACGATTGAAGCGTTAAAGTACTCTTGCCTATCAACGATCGGATCGACCGTCCATCTGATCTCCTGCTGGAGAACTCTCCTAATTTTAATCACAAGGTCGCTCATAAAACGCCTGTAGGACAAGATCGGCCGTCTTACTTGGACTTGCCATGCCATACTTGCCGCATGAAGATTCTCTCTGAGATCAATAGACTCGACACCTGAGACTTGCGGTTGGAATCCCGGCTCTTTGAGCAGCCTTTGCACCTCAGGGTAACCTCTCTGCTGCTTTCTCTTCTTGATATTCTCCCTTATCCTCTCCATGATCTTCTCTACGTCTATCTCTTCATCTCTAATCTCAAACGTGCTCATACATCTTCACATCCAGCCGTTCCTTACTGCTTCTCCGACTTCCAATAATCCACGGCCATAGCCAATCCTTCATCCAGCGTTACGTTAGGTTTCCATCCCAACTTGTTTGTTATCCTAGAACTATCCAATACGATGTATTTCGTATCCAGCTTCGCCGGGCGTATTGGGTAGCCAGGAGGATAGGACCCTTCTACAATTTGGCCTGTAAAATGAATCATTTCAGCCAATTTCTTGGCCAACTCAATGTTCGAAATCGGGTTTCCCGGCGAAACATTGAAGACCTCGCCTTCACCCGCTTCCTTCTCTATGCTCAAGAGGTAGGCATTGACATGATCATCAACCCACATGTAATCTCTCACATGATCCGGTGAGCCAACATACACTGGACCGCCATCGAGCATGGATGTTATAAGATACTCGACGAGAAAGCCCTTCTCCCTTTTCCTTCCGTATGTATTATTACATCTCAGAACAGTCGCCTTCAGCCCATACACCTTCATAGCCATCTGAATGTACTCGTCAGCCGCCGCTTTAGAGACAGCGTATGGCGAAGAGGGGCGCAACCTAGTGTCTTCTTTCAGAGGCTTGCTTCCTTGCCAGCCATAAACCTCCGCTGTCGATGCAGCGATCAGCCTCGCTTTAGGGGCTCTATCGAGAATCGAATGAACAAGATTGCAGGTTCCCAGAAAGTTCGTGCGTAAATATGGAAAAGGGTCCTCGTAGCTTAGTCTGACTGGTGTCAACGCGCCCAGATGGAGAATGAAATTTGGATTCGACGTCTCTATCGCTGAGAGTAGCGAATGATATTCGCAGAGATCCCCTTCTATGAAGTGCACCCGATCCATAACAGGCCTCAAAGAATCTAGTTCACTTCGACTCGTATGCCTCACCAGCCCAAAGACTTGGTAGCCTCCTTCGACCAGCTTTATAGTCAAATTTGAACCGATGAAACCGGTGCAGCCAGTTACCAGAACGCTTGTCATCCTAGACGGGTCTCCAATTCTTCATCTCTGTGTTTGCTTCCATTAAGTCTTTTTGAGTATTTATCGTGAGGAACTTCCCTTCAAACGGAAAGACTTTCACCTGCTTTCTCTTAGCCAACTCCGGGAAAACAGTGTCCTCCACGTCCCCTCTCTCAGGCATATAGTCGAGAATCCGCCTGTTAAATGCATAGATGCCCGTATTTATGAAAACATGATTGCATAATGGCTTCTCCAGAAAGCCGAGTAGATTTCCATCATTATCCGCGAGAAGATGCCCGAAAGCGCAACGGGCATGCCCTCCGACTATTGTAGCAATAGGTCGGTGAGTCATATGAAATCTAGTAAGCTCCACCAAGGAGAGATCCACTATCTGGTCTCCATTCATAGCGAAAAAGTTTTCATCATGAACATACCTTTGAATGGCGAGCCGAAAGCCCTCAGCTGTCCCACCTTCAACCGTATGTACGCTATATTCGATCTTCAAACCATACTTTGAGCCATCGCCGAAATGTTCGATTATCATCTCCTTAAGATGCGCCACACCCATCACGACATTACGAACACCGCAACCCCGCAACCACTCAATAACCCAATCTAAAAGTGGCTTACCACCGACCATAACCAACCCCTTGGGAATATTATCTGTCAGTGGCCTAAGCCTAGTCGCCGGTCCCCCTGCAAGAACTACAGCCGTCGGTAGGTCCGCTGCATACATAAACATCGAGCCTCTAGCAAAATGTTTTCTAGGAAAACACATAAGATTTGTGTAAGTTGCTACTAGGACCTTCTCCAAGATGAAAGCTCGAGTCTGCATGCTCCACAACCTGTGCATCTGGCGCGGTGGAGCAGAGAGGCTTATCCTCTCTTTGAGTCGCGAGTTGAAACGACTGGACTACGAAGTCGACGTCGTCGTACTACGCTATGACAGAGCAAGATGCTTTCCTGAATTTGGAGAAATCAAAGTAACAGGGCTCTCACGAATCTTCAGATCCACTATCTTTAGCGCGACACCTCCACTTCAGGCATTGGAGCTCGCTCTACGCATTCCTAAAGGTTATGACATAATACACGCGCACAACTTTCCAGCCAACATTGCGACGTTTCTGGCTACCAAGCTCAAAAGGAGCTACGTTGACGCGCCATACTTGTGGCAGTGCAACGAGCCGCCGAGAATCATTTACGACCAAGATGAAATACGCCGCTACTATGAGCAGGCCAGGCAGCTGGGTATTTTGAAAAGAGCAAGAGCCTTACTAGGGCTACGGATGATGCATACCACATCCAAGCCTCTGGATAAACTTGCGGTAGAGAACGCATCCATTGTGACGACACTGAGCAGATTCGTGGCCGACAGGATCAAGGAAACCTACGGACGCGACGCGAGAGTCTTGAATCCCGGGGTTGATCTGCAGACATTTCATCCCTTCGTCGAGGGCAAAGGTGTTAGGGAAAAGTACGGGATCGGCGGTGCCCCTTTGCTTTTGACCGTCAGCAGACTATGGCCAGCCAAAAACATCGAAACAGCTCTCAAAGCATTTCGAATCGTTCTTGAAGATTTTCCAAGCGCCTTCTATATCATAGTTGGGGAGGGGCCGAGTGCGCGAACTCTACTAAGTCTGGCGTATAAGCTTAGGGTGGGAGGCAGAGTTAGGTTTGTCTCTGATGCGGAAGTCGAATCGCTGGCTGAGTTCTACGCCGCCTGCAACGTTTTTGTGTTTCCCGCACTAGGCGAACCCTGGGGTCTCGGCACGCTCGAGGCTATGGCCTGTGGAAAGCCTGTTGTTGCCGCCAAGGATGGAGGTCTGCCGGAGATGATCAAAGACAAGCACGACGGGATACTAGTGGAACCAAGAGACCCACGCTCCTACGCAGAAGCCATTCTAAACTTGCTGGATGATCAATCTCTCACGCGAGCCATAGGGGAGAAAGCGGCGATCAAAGCAAAGGCATACACGTGGGAGAGCATGGCAAAAAGCTATTCTGAAATCTACGACCACCTGCTACAGTCGTGACGAATGCCATGCATTATCCGGGGGGGAATCTGGCTATACAAATAGTTGAGGAGATCCCACATTAACTAGTTGAATGGAAACCTCCACAATCACAATTCAACATATTCAACGCGCTGATACCTGCTATGCTTTGGGTACATTCTGTTCAATATCCCTGGGTCGAGCTGAATAGAAGGTGGTTTCTGAGAGCCCAGCCGACGGATGAGCCGCAGTTCTTAAGGATCGCC
>Ga0209725_1001916_pt1 | contig 11453 bp, 13 predicted proteins | sample I18A1metaG_FD_184145 | JGI IMG/M metagenome (GOLD analysis project Ga0209725, IMG submission 184145) | Lake sediment bacterial and archeal communities from Gulf of Boni, Indonesia to study Microbial Dark Matter (Phase II) - ​I18A1 metaG... | ecosystem: Environmental > Aquatic > Freshwater > Lake... | reverse complement strand
AAGAACCTAACCCGCCCCCAACTCATGTTCTCTTCATCGGATCTTGCCCTAGTCTGCGAGCTACTTTCTGATAGAGTTTGAGTGGCCGATCGTTTCCAGCCTTCTTGCGCAGGTAGTGAAGAGTGCTTTTCCCTATTCCGAGTTCTTTTGCCTCTCTCTGTGTCAGCTCAAGGATTCTCTTCCGAAGGACCTGCGTATCGCTTCTTCGCAGGATCGGACCTGGCTCAATGAAATCGATCTGTTTGGATTTGCCTAGGAGAAAACGAGCCAGTGCCTGTGTCTCGTTGGGGATAACTGTGTCCCACTTCCAAGCCTCACCCATGCTTTCTCAGCTCTCTCCCTGTCTTGTGTTGTGTTGCTTATTAGCGCGCCACGAGCATTTACAGGTGATTCGCGCATCGTTGGAATGTCAAGTTTGGCTTTGTAGAGGCGGAGTTCCCGAAAGGTGTCCCACACCCTCCCCCCTCAAAGCTGGGCATGATGGGCATCACACACAAACTCACTACCTTCACAAGCTCAGATTCTAATGGCCGCGCCAGGCTATACACGCAATCTTACTGAAGCGAACGACAATGCGCAAACCTTTAGTGAATAGCGGATGGACTTAACGGAGGATGTTGTCCATGTGCGATTACTGCTTAAAACATGGTGCTGGAAAGCGTTGGTATCTCAACGCGGATAACTATAGGAAGAACTTTGAAAGAGATGAGAAGAGGGAGAACTTCATTCAAGAATTCATGGATAGGTCTAAACGTGCGTATGAAGAACGATTGAAAGGCATAACACCGAAGCCTAGAAGAAGAAACTGGTTGACAAGAAAGTTTGCCAACCGTGATTTTGCAAAGCAACACGCTGGCCAAGTGGTTCCCTTCGAAGAGGCCCAAGCGGTTCTGGACATTGCAGGCAAGGTCTCCCTAATCCCTTGTGTCTGCAGGATGGCGAGTGAAGGAAGAATGGTGAAACTCTGCATGCCATTCATGACTGTTCCTGAAGGATATTTCAACAATTCGCATAGTGGGGGCCGAAACGTTGAGAAGCTGACTCTTGAAGAAGCGAAGGCTGCTGTGAAAGATTTCTATCTGAAAGGCTATGTTCAATCCATCTGGACTTTCATGACGCCTCACATAGGAGCTCTATGTAACTGCGACTTTCCGAGCTGCGCTGCAATTAGAGCCAGACGAACCCAACCCGGGACTCGATCCATGTTGAAGTCGGAGTTCATATCCAAAGTAGATCAGAATGCATGCACAGGTTGCGGAACATGCGTCAGAAGATGCCAGTTCGGAGCCATCAATCTCTCACTGACCCGTGGAAGGGCCTACATAAACCCAAGAGAATGCTTCGGATGCGGGGTCTGCAGAAGTGTCTGTCCAAGCAAAGCGATCTCTATCGGGTCGCGTCTTGAAGACTCGGTCGCAGCAGAGCTCTGGTAGAATCATACAGTATTCGCTGAAGTAAAGATTGAGAAACTAAGAATTATGTATTGATGGCTTTTCTCAGGTCAAAGACTACCGCTATAGGAAGAAAATAGATCAAACCGATTAGGCAGGACGATAGCAGGCCGTACAATAGAACTCCTATTTCTGCACCGACTGGAAACCCGCTGAAGGCTAAGGAGGTCAAGCGTAGCAGAGATATCAGCGGATAGATCATGACCCGCACGATCAATGTGAACCATGGTCGTTCGGCAACGAATGCAGCAACGCTTGGGCTAAACGAATAGTAGGCCGCGTTGAAAGCCGTCATAAACATCCTCCCGCCGAAGGATGACATCACCGTTGCATCCCGAAACTGTCTCAGAAATTGGACCTCAGGTGAGAGCTCTGAGCCAAAGGCAGCAGTAGCTATGAAACAGCGCACAGACGGAAGCGTCCATCCAGCAACACGAGTAGTCGAGGTGCTCACGGTCTGGGTTGCCTGATGCGTGGTCGATTCAGTTGTGGTCTGGAACGAAGTGGAGCTTGCCTCTGAGGTCCTAGTGGAAGTTGAAGAAACAGTCTGCGAAGTTGTGACAATACCTGTGTATTCTGTGGAACTCGAAGTTACTGTTGATCCACTTGTAGCGGTTACTGTTTGAGTGATGCTGGTTGATGTTGTAGCGGTGATTGAAACGACGCTTGTGGAGGTAGATGTGGAAGAGGTAGTGGTTCTGGAGGTTGTCGTCTGAGTTGGCAGGATGATGTTAAGTGTGGGTGAGAGTGTCTTTGTCTGGCCGCTTCCCCTTACAACAATATCGAACGAGTAGGCACCCGTGGAAGCGGATGCAGTGTCAACTGTCAGCACCGTATCAAGCGGAGTCGTTCCCGAGGACTTACCCAAGGCCCAAACGAGTGGAGGCCTCAAGTTCACGACCTCAATGGAGACACCTGTGGAAACGCTCGACTCGACATGTATACTGAAACTTGCTGTCTCGCCACGTCGAACTGTCGCAGTGATTGGATTGACGGTTGCCAAGAGCGTGATCTGTTGATCACGTGTGTGATAAGCGAAAACCTCCACATATATGGAAGAGAAGACAGACCCGAAAGTTCCTTCTGTAATGCCGATACCTACCTCATTGATGTCGGACGCAAGCAAGTTCTCCCGATGGCCATCGCTGTTCATGAAACCTTGATGGGCCGCCGCTGCCTTAGCAGGACCGGAAATGAGCGCGATATTCTCTCGAACTACAATCTGGCCATAATAGCCGTCATAGTATCCTGAGCGCTTTATCCTATCCCAGAGCGTCGAGCCATCAACTTGCGAAACATGGCTCAGAAAACCATGCTCCATCATCTCTCTGCTGTAATCCTTCGCAACCTGAAAGAGTAGGGCATGCAAACTCAGTGCGGCAATATTCCTAGAAGCCCTCTCTTGATTGATCAAACGCAGAAGCTGTGCTTCCTCGCTCGCTACATCTGCTATCGTGGCCGGAGAGTTCAGAGTGGCCACTAGAACAAGCACGAAAAGAGTGACCGGAAGCAATGCTGATCGCTTTGCTCTTCTCATGAATCTCAGGCTCGCAGATCAAGTGGATAGACCAAGAATCGGAGTCTTTGCTCCAACTATCAGGATATATGGGTTCAATCAAATCGATGCAATGATTACGCCGGTTGAAACATCTGCTTCATCAATTTCGCGCATGTACAGCCATTCTTCTCGATCATCTCAGTGAGAGATTGCAGAATGGAAAATTTGCTCAGGAATATATATGGCACTCAACAACGTATCCGGCAAGAACACATTGAGTTGAAAGGGCTTGGACATAAGTCAAATCATAGGAGACTCTTTCGAGTATGTGAAGAAACTCTTCAGCGACTTGGGCAGGTTAGCCATACTCGTGATCTTGGACATCATACCCATAGTGAGCCTAATAGTGCTGGGATATCAGACCCGAGTCGTCAAGGAGACCCCAACCTCACAGGAACCTCCGCCTCTGAGGGACTACGGTGACCTGTTCATTCAAGGTCTGAAGGTCACGTTTGCAGTAGTCGTTTACATGCTTGTTCCAATGATCTTGATAATGCTGGGAGCTATCGGCTTCATCCTGCCTATGATCGGACTTAGAGCAACCTTCCCGACGGCGATTGGTTTCGTATTGTTGGCTGTAGGCATAGTGTTGGCGTTCTGCATCGCCATAATAATGAGTATGGCGATCGTGCACATGGTGAAGAACAACAGCTTCGGGAAAGCCTTTGCAGTCGGCGAGATCCTGCAGATAATCGGCAAAATAGGCTGGGGCAAGTACATTGTCTGGCTCATCGTTATGTTTGTTATCTCCTTGGCTGTGGGCGGCCTGAGCATGATTCCCCTGATAGGATGGTTACTGTCACTGATAGTATCGCCAGTTCTCGGAGTGTTTGCTATGAGGTCTGCCGCCTTGATCTACAGCGAAGCAGTTCCAACGACAGAGGCTCCGCCAGCACCACCTCCGGTAGGCCCGACTTCAACCGTGAAATTCTGCGCTCACTGCGGTGCGAGGATGCCTGCCGATGCAACCTTCTGCCCGAATTGCGGCGCAAGACAATAACTGCCCTCCTTACTGAGACCAATCCGGCGCGCCACCCGCCATCTCCACTATGCATCCTGCACAACTTAGACGAATTCAACTCCCACGGTCTCCTTTCACCAAAGACCAAGCGATGGGCCCATTGAAGTGGGAAGGGGTCGCTGAGTTTCGCTTAGCTTCCTGAGAAGTGCCCGCAAGGGTGACACCCAGCCCCCTCTAGGTATTTTTCGCGAGATATTCGTGAATTGCTTCATGTATAGTGAATTCGTTGGAACACAAGCCTAGAGGCGAAAGCCAATTCTTCTGAAGTTTCTTCAGCAATCCCCTAGGTGATCAGGAATTGACGAGCGTCCGTGCTGCCGCTCTAGCACCGTCTTCAGCCTTCCGTACGCTTTCTGCACCGCATATCACAATCGCATCGGAGTCTTTGGGATCGAAGATGTCCATTATCCCTCGCGCAATCTCCTCCCAGCCTTTTCCCGCGAACTCCTTCATTGGAGGCATTTGCAAGCGTCCACGTCTGAAGAGAAGTGTTACAGCTCCGACAGCTCCCACTCTAACCGCAGCGTCTCTCTGCTCAATTCCACTCCGAACTTTGGTTCCGCCATTTCTGATGAGAATGCCGAAGTTGTGAAGGCCGACCGTAATTGGACTCTTAGGAACGATCGTTCCTTTCGGGAAACTGCGCTTGAACTCCTCTAAGATCGATAGACCGCTTCTCGTAAGCTGTATGCCTTTCCTAGAGACAGTTGCAAGGCCGCCCTTCGTCAGGCGACTTATGAGAGTTCGAGTTGCCCCCTCTCCGAGGCCCAGCTCCCCAGAGAGTCTAGCTCTTCCCACAGTTCTTCGACCAATGATCTCAACTGCCTTTGAGAGATGAAGCTCAGTGAAAGTAGATGGAGGTCCAGGCGCCCTCTCCTTGGCAAGCCGTCTAAGCACCGTAAGGGCCTTCAACGGTTTCCCTCACTGCATCTGGTTGACGACAAGATGCGAGTGTCTTGGCCGCCTGAGAGAAGAGGGGCCGACGCCAAGTTCGTCTCAACGGCCCTTTCCAATATTCGCTCTAGTTCCAGGCAACTCTCTTTGAGGACTCTCACATTTCTCACGAGATCCGATTTTCCGGGATGCTATCTTCGCTTTGTGCGACCTTACGTTGCAAGGAAAGGCGGTGGGCCTTCAGGAAGAACATGGAGTCTTTCTTCTCTCTGCTCGATTCTTCGATTCGAATGGACCCTGAGAAAGTCGGCCCGTCGAGAACCATCGTGTGGTATTCACCGTTTTCCCCACAACGGTCTATACCGAATTCACTCTGAAGATCCCCCAGCTCTATTAGACATTCTTTGTCAAGCTGGCGGCCAAGCCATTTCTCGTTGAACCACGGTTCCTTCACACATGTGAAGACCGCCTTGAAGCCTTGTGAGACAAACTCAGCTAGCAGCTGGGCGCGATCAGCTCCCCAAAGCGGTATAATCGGGACTACAGGTAACCCACTACAAACATTCTCCATCCACCGCCTGTGATCATCAATCCAAATATCTCCAGTCACTATACCTTCAATTCCCTCTTTCCTAGCCAAATTTGATATGACATTTCTATAGCCATCCAAATAGGGCTCTCTCACCTTGAATGTCAAATGCCTTGTCTCCAAAGCCTCGGATTGAAGCGACATAATTGAGAGAGGATGGCACACGCTCGGCCAGTCATCCAATATGAAAGTGATGAGAAAAGCTATCTCGTGGCCTTGGACGACAGACTTATGATGGGCAAGGCATGATTCTTTTCCTCCACTCCACGAGACCACAACTCTCACCTAACCCACCCCGGTGGGAGGCTTTCGCAGCATCCGAAGTGTAAGATCAGTTCCTCGACACGACTACTGAACGCCTTACGCTTGTTCCACATTGATCACAGTAAAGGGCATATGGAGAAAGATAGCGCCCACAGTAGGTGCAGTACCGCTGCTCCAAACGTCTAAGCAACTCAGATTGCGGGCTCTCTAGTGGAACGAGATCGCGGATTGTCCGTATGATTCTTGGCCCAAGCGCTGAGAACAACACCACGTTATTGATGAGTGCGGAGATGAGCGATGGCGCCCCTGAAACTATCGCGGCCAACACTGGAACCCCAAAGAAAAGCGCAACCCAGAGATTTTGCAGAATCTCACTTACGAAAGTGAGAAGGATCGCGGATACGATCATTATCCACCGAGAAGGCCGCACTCCCAGCATGTTGAGTAGACCCCCACCGAAGCCCACGACCCCGATTATCGCTGCTATGAACGGTGTCCAAGGGCCCGGAACCATGAACAGGTCGGAAATGACAATCGTAAGCACGCCCGTGATGAATCCGTGAATCGGCCCAAACACAACGCCACTCACAAACGCCAGAGTTTCCGAAAGCCCTACCTTGATTAGCACCCCATACACTGCCGTCGGCGACACGAGAGCGATCCTCCCCAGAACAATTCTCACAGCTGCACCGACAGCCACCAGCGCGGATATAGTACCAACTGTTCTCGCGTCGCCTCTCAACGCCAATCGCCTCAAGACATATTGGATGGATCATCCAACCATATAACCGTGACAAGCTTGCGCGGAATCAGAACCTCGGAAGGAACGCGCGTTCAGGATCTCCCTCTACTCCAGTACCTAGAAGGAATGGGGATCCACTTCGGTCAGCTGATCGATTCAGCAATGGAGTTGTTCGTTCCGCATCCGGGAGTTGAAAGTAAACAGAAAGCCGAGGAGATATTGATGAGGGAGTTGAAGGATGCCTTGGCTGACGTCAATGTTGCATGCCTGATTGTTGCCTGTGTTCGCGCTGAGGAAGATGCAGCACGTGGCCTCGTTCCAGGTTTGACCAAGGAGAGGTTCCTAGGACGGCCTGGACTTGTCGCTGACGAGTTGCTCGGGATGACTTTGGCAAGCTATATCGCCGGAGCCAGAGGAGTCTTCGAGTTCATCCGGTTCGACCAGAACAAACCCGGCATCCTGAAGAAGCTCGGACCCATAGTCAATGACGCGATCGGCGGTCTGATCGCAGGCTGCTCGTCAAATATGTATACAAATATGTTGAGACAAAGTCAGAGATGATTCAGGTGGCGATACTCCCTGTTCTAAAGGGCCTCCTTTCCTTCCTTACAATACTCCCAGTCGGGAAATGTCCGGGAAGAACGTGCACAGAATGCGACGACTGCTTCGTTCAGGCCAGTAAGCACATGTATCTATTTCCCTTGGTTGGAGGACTCATCGGTCTTATGACAGGCCTCATCGGATGGGCCCTTCTTCACGTTTTGCCAAGTCTTATAGTAGGAATGTTGACCCTCGGCTTCCTTCTCCTCATAACAGGGGTTCACCACACAGATGGGCTCCTCGACTTCGGAGACGGCGTAATGTCTCTAGGCACCCTTGAGCAGAAGATCAAAGCGATGCATGATAAGCAAACAGGCGCCGCAGGCATGGCGCTCGGGCTAGTAACGCTAGCAACAACCGCTCTCAGCATAGCGGAACTGGGCACAGCGATTATAATCCAAGCTTTAATCTCATCCGAGGTCTCGGCCAAACTCGCCATGGTGGTTTGCGCCTCGGTGGGCAAATCTGCGCATCCAGGCCTCGGGAGGCGATTTGTTCAAGCCATGCACGGACGTTCAGGACGTCTCCGACTTTTGTCAGCTCTAGCCATTTCCCTAGTCACTGTGTTCTCAGTACTTCGGATTCCGGGAATAATGGCTCTGACTGGGGGTTTTGCAGCGGCTCTCGCAATCGTCTGGATCGCACACATGAGTTTCGGAGGGGTAACAGGTGATGTCCTAGGGGCTACCAATGACCTAGCGCGTATGGCCTCATTACTGAGTGTCCTGGTGGCGTTCAGATGGGCGTAACTGCTCTAGTAATGGCTGGCGGAAGAGGGACGCGTATGGGTGGGTCAGAAGAGAAACCGTTGCTGAAGATTAGAGGCAAGCCTATGATCAACTACGTCCTCGACGCTTTGAAGAACGTCGCGGGAATTGACCGAATCATAGTCACAGTGAGCCAGAACACGCCGCAAACTGCGAGAAGAGTGAGAAGACTGTCCTTTGAAACTTTCGAGACAGCCGGTCTCGATTTCGTCTCGGACATGAGGCAGGCCATAACAGAGCTCGGACTAAGTGATACATTAGTGATTTCTGCTGATCTCCCCCTGATCTCCAGCGAGTTTGTCGAAGAAGTTCTGAGAAAGTACGAGCAATGCGGAAAGCCCTGCCTTTCCGTCATGGTTACCGAAGAATCCTATCGAAAAATCGGGCTGAAAGCTGACCTTGGAACAGGTGGCCTGATACCGGCCGGCATAAACGTAATCGACGGAGAGAAAATCGATGAACTCGAGCTTGAACAAGAGAACTTCATCACTGATGCCACAAAGAGCGTTGTGAACGTCAACACCCTTGAGGACTTGCAGAAAGCGGAACTCTTACTTGACCAGGCCAAAGGCCGAAGACACCACATGGATTCATGAGTGGAGATAGGATCTTCTTCATGATCAAATCTCAAAAGACGACTGTTCGGAGAGTCCCTAAGACACATAGAATCGCCCGCATCTCAGTATTCTCTGCTCTATGTGTCATAGGCTCGTTCATTCATCTTCCAAGCCCTGTTCAGACGGTTGCTTTTGATTCCGCCCCAGGTTTCTTCGTAGCACTATGCTTTGGCGCTATCGACGGATTCCTTGTGACAGGGATAGGGCATATGATCACATCCATCGTGAACGGGTTTCCGCTTGGCATCCTTCATCTTCCGATAGCTTTGGGAATGGCTTTGGCTGGAGGGACCATGGGCCTCGTGAATGGCATCAGTTGCAGATGGGGTTTCATCCTAGCGGCTGTCTGTGCGATAGCCATCAACACTGCGCTGTTCGTATTGACGGTCCCCACATTAGGCTGGGCTGCAGCAGTGACGTTTGCCCCTCTTCTGTTACTAGCATCGACTATGAACGGGGCCATTGGAACTTTGGCATACGTGAGTGTAAGAGGGAGACTGAGAATCTGAGTGCAGGGCAGTTCGGCGTCACCCGTGTCAAAACGCTTAGAGATGTCCTCATCTTCGCACTGGACAAACATCGTGTCATGGTCGTTGGCTGCGACTCTTCCGGAGGGATAGGCCCGAAGCCCACAGATGCAGTTAAGGTGGATGCGCATACCGTGGGAAGGTTTACTGCACGCGTTGCCTTGATGGAAGTCCTGTCAACCGGAGCCGAACCCGTCTGCTTAGTCAACACTCTTTGCGTCGAGCCTAAACCAACAGGGTTCGAAATAGTTCAGGGCATAAGAGAAGAGATAATGCAGGCTGGGCTAAGTTCGAAGGTTACGATCACTGGAAGTTCGGAAAAGAATGTTCCAGTTCGACAGACAGGCCTTGGTGTGACCGTAATAGGAATAGCCACGAGAAACAAGTTAAGGATAGGACGCTCAAAGAAGAAGGATATCGTGGTATCGGTCGGAATTCCACTTGTCGGAACTGAAGTCCTTCCCGGCGACAAGAAGGGGCTAGTAGCAGACGCCAAGGACCTTCTCAAGCTCCTCAACCTAGACTTCGTCCACGAAATCATACCCGTGGGATCTCATGGCGTCCTACATGAGGCCAAGACAATCGCTAAAGAATCTCATCTGAAGTTGCAGTTAGCTCATCGAGTTAGGGTGGATTTGCGAAAATCTGCGGGTCCAGCCACCGTAATTCTCGCGACGTTACCAGAGCAACAACTCCCCAAGATGTGCAATAAGATTGGCAAACCCATCAACGTAATTGGACAACTCCTCTAGACAATTGGGATTAGCTCATTTCATATTGGATGCTGAAATGGCGGATGATTCTTTGGAATTAGTCTGAACTCCGGTTGAAAAGAGGATGCTTGACTTGTATGACCTACAATGAGTCAACTTGATCTTTGATGCCACACTTTGTACCACTGGGCCAAGGTGCTCTGCCGTCTCTGGTCTGCAGACTTCGAGTAGAACGCTGGGTAGTTCTCGTTTCTTGTGATCTCCTCCGATGTCTTTCCTGCACGGATCATCGCGATCATATTGCTCTTTACAGTTTCAATAAAACCAATGTAGGCTTGGACCTCATGCATGTCGCATATTGGACCATGCCCCGGAACGATCGTTTTGACAGACATCCCTAGGATATCCTTCAGTGCTTGCAGCCATTCATCCGGATCCGCTGTGGGGTCCCCTCCATACGGAAAGGTTTGAGAGAAGATAATGTCTCCAGAGAAGAGAACCTGTTCATTTGGGAAATAGACAATGCTCGAATCTCTCGTGTGGCCGCCCACATGCCTGACCAGTATTTCCAAGTTGCCCTCCGCAATCTTGAATTCTTCGTCGAAGACGCGTGTCGGAAGGGTTATCTGAACGCCCTCAAACCTCGACGCCCTCTCCGGATCAGTTTTCCTCAGCTCCGCTATCTGCTTCTCCAAACTTTCCTTCGACCATGTCGTCGACAGAAGTTCCTCCATTCGATCCTTCAAGGACCTATGAGCCACGATCTCACAGTCCCGAAAAACCTCATTTCCAAAGACATGATCACTATGTGAATGTGTCAGGAGCAGGAAACGAATCTTCTTTGAAGTAATGCGTTCAATCTCTCGCCTGAGTTCTTTTGCGTGTTTCAAGTATTGTGAATCAACAACAACGACCTGATCCTGCAGCAGTATTGCTCCTGCGTTTCCGGCGCCCACAGGGTTCGTGTCTGCATATACCCGATCGGTTACCTTTTCAAGCGTCATCAGTCCCACCAAGAATCAATACTGCATCTCGCGCCGTATTTATAGCTCAGAGCAATATGCCACGTAGGTTCAGAACAAGCCGATTCCGTTCAAACCGACAACTAGGTTCACTGACCGAGGGGGAACAATCACCTCAAGCAAAGCCCCGTGTAGTCACGTAGTGCTGTCTTCATCAATGATTTTCACAATCTCTGCGAGTGATGTGACGCCATAGTCTGCACGAAAGTCCGGCGGAAGAAGGGTATGAGGCCAGCCTCTTTTGACTATGATTGACTTGATTCCGGCGCTCTTGGCTGCTTCCAAGTCGATTATCGTGTCACCCACGAAGAACTCAGCCCTATCTCCAAGTCGCTTGAGCGCGAGAAGAATGCCTTGAGGATTCGGCTTTAACTCTGCCACATCGTTTCGCGTGACCACCACATCGAAATACTCGGACAGACCATGTTTGGCGAACATGACTTCAGCAGCCTGCCTCGATGTATTCGTGACAATAGCCATGCGAATCCCTCGATCCTTGAGCGTCCTAAGCATCGGCATAGTGTCAGGGAGCAGCACAGATTCATTGGCCCACTTGAGTTCATATCCTAACAGGAATCGGTCCAGTTCCCTTTCCAGCCTAAGTCTTTCTGGCTCCGAGAAATTCTCATTTGCATATTGGCTCGCCTTGTTCCGCATCATAGTTGATCCCTCAATCCCAGCAAGGGTT
>Ga0209725_1001915_pt1 | contig 11459 bp, 8 predicted proteins | sample I18A1metaG_FD_184145 | JGI IMG/M metagenome (GOLD analysis project Ga0209725, IMG submission 184145) | Lake sediment bacterial and archeal communities from Gulf of Boni, Indonesia to study Microbial Dark Matter (Phase II) - ​I18A1 metaG... | ecosystem: Environmental > Aquatic > Freshwater > Lake... | reverse complement strand
TAAAAAGGGTAGACCTCCTTCTTTGTTTAGATATATACGGCAGTTCACAGATAAACTGTCCATTATGCCAAACTCTTATCTTAATCTCAGGCTGGATATGAATCTGAACTTTAAAGGCGACCATATTGTGCTCTCTGGGGATGGTATAGGTCGCTCCATCAAGGCTGAAGGAATTATCCTTAGCTACCTTGCGCACCTGCTTAAAGCAGAAGACATCATCCAGATATAGTCCCTGGGGAAGCGACTTTGTCACCGAAGGCTGAAGGCGAGCACAAGGGACAACATCTGTATCTCTGTTTATGTGGCAGTTGTTATACCACTCAATCCACTTCTGGAATTGCCTGTCTAGCTCCTCCAGGGTAATAGCAGCATGCTCAGGGATAAACCTTTCCTGGATAAAACGGAAGACCCTTTCTATCTTACCTTTAGCTTGAGCATTTCCCGGCTCATGGGGGATAAGAACGATGCCTAGCTCTATTAAGGCTCTGTGGATCTCAGTGATAACCTCACCAGCTAAGGTTTCCTCTTTATAGTCAAAGAAGCGACTCTCTCCATGTCTGATCACCTTGAACTTGGAGTCATTGTCCACGTAGAGCAGGCTAAACAATCCGTATTTCCTAATAGCCTCTCTTATTACCAGCATATTATTGTAGGTGGAGTCGGAGTCCATAAAATGCCCAGCTACAATCGTCCGGGAATAGTCATCCAAGATGAGCACCAAGGTAATCTGACGGTAGCCTTCCAGCCAGGCACCAGAGGTGGAATCCATTTGGTACATCTGGCCAAACGATTTAGCTTCAAAACGAATTGCGGGGCGTTTTCTTTCCCTAGAACGGGTGTATTTGCCTGCCTCAATGAGGATATTCCTCACTGTGGTAGGATGAACCTTTACCCCATATAGCTCATCTAGAAGTTCGGCGACAAAAGGGTTAGACCGTTTGGGTCTTTCCTCTTTGAGAGCTACCACTGCATTCCTGACCTGTTGGGGGAGCCTGTTCCAAGCGGGATGCTGGCGCTGAAATAAAAGGCAGGTGAAATCTCCTCTAGCCTCTCTCAATTCCCCGGCTAGTCGTTTGGTATGGCGTAGGGAAAGTCCCAACTGCTTGGCTGCTTCATTAAGCTTTACTTGCTTATGCACGGCTAACATTAGGATCTGATACCTCTCTATCACCTTGAGTAATTTCACCTCCACGGTTAACACCTCCTGGTCGGAGATGCTAACCGATTCCTCGAGGTGACATTCTTCCTTCAACGTTATGGTGACATTTTACCTTCAAGCCAACATCTGGCTTGACAAAGGGTTCTCAATAGTATTATAATGGCTTTTTTGTCTTGACAACGTCTACAGCTTGTTGTAGAATAAATTTACTATTTCTACCGGTACATTAACAATTGAATAGTGGTATTGCTCTGGGTGGAGAGATCAAGCTACTAAGGGCACGTGGTGGATGCCTTGGTGTCAAGGGCCGAAGAAGGGCGTGGCAAGACTGCGAAACGCCTCGGTGAGCTGTCGAGCAAGCTTAACCGGGGATACCCCAATGGGAAAACCCGCTCAAGGAAAACTTGGGCACACCTAGCTGAACACATAGGCTGGGGTGGGGGAACCGGGGGAACTGAAACATCTTAGTACCCCGAGGAGAAGAAATCAACCGAGATTCCCCTAGTAGTGGCGAACGAAAGGGGAGGAGCCCAAACCCTAAAGGAAGACAGGTCTTGGAGCTTATGCCTTTAGGGGGTTGTAAGGCGTAGCAGCCTGATCCAAGTTAAGGCACAGAGTAATAAACCTTCACCCTAACTGAAGGTTCCTGGAAGGGACAACCATAGAAGGTGAGAGTCCTGTAGGTGAAAGGGGGAAAGGCTCTGGCTATGACCTTGAGTACCGCGGGACACGTGAAATCCTGCGGGAAGCAGGGGGGACCACTCTCCAAGGCTAAATACCCTTGACGACCGATAGTGGACAAGTACCGTGAGGGAAAGGTGAAAAGCACCCCGGGAGGGGAGTGAAATAGAACCTGAAACCATGTGCTTACAAGCGGTCAGAGCCCCGATAATATCGGGGTGATGGCGTGCCTATTGAAGAATGAACCGGCGAGTTGATCTACGTCGCTAGGTTAAGCAATTGAAGTTGCGGAGCCGAAGCGAAAGCGAGTCTGAAGAGGGCGTACTCCGACAAGTCGGAGGGGTGGCGTGGATCAGACCCGAAACCGAGTGAGCTACCCATGGTCAAGGTGAAGCGGGAGTGAAATCTCGTGGAGGCCTGAACCCTTCAGTGTGGCAAAACTGTGGGATGAACTGTGGGTAGAGGTGAAATGCCAAACGAACTCGGAAATAGCTGGTCCTCCCCGAAATGCATTTAGGTGCAGCCTCAGGATTTGAGCTATGGAGGTAGGGCACTGGATGGGCTAGGGGGAGAGTATCTTACCAAACTCAACCAAACCACCAATGCCATAGCTTGTGACCCTGGGAGTGAGACTGTGGGGGATAAGCTTCATAGTCGAGAGGGGAACAGCCCAGACCATCAGCTAAGGTCCCTAAGGTGGGCTAAGTGGTAAAGGAGGTGGAGTTGCTCAGACAGCCAGGATGTTGACTTAGAAGCAGCCATCATCTAAGGAGTGCGTAATAGCTCACTGGTCGAGTGATTCTGCGCCGACAATCCAGCGGGGCTCAAGCCCACCACCGAAGCTATGGATTCTAGAGGTTGCCTTTGGAATGGTAGGGGAGCGTTCCCTTGGCAGTGAAGTCCCAACGTGAGTTGGGGTGGAGCGAAGGGAAGTGAGTATGTCGGTATGAGTAGCGTTAAGGTGTGTGGAAAACACATCCACCGAAAGCCTGAGGTTTCCTATGCAACGTTAATCGACGTAGGGTTAGTCGGGCCTAAGCCGAGGGGGAAACCCGTAGGCGATGGACAGCTGGTTAATATTCCAGCACCGCTATCCTCGTTAAACCACGGGGGACACAGGAAGGTAGGTTGAGCGTGCCTATTGGACATGGTGCGTTCCCCCGATTATATCGGGGGGGAAGTTGAGGGGAGACCCAAAGCGACTCAGCTAAACCTAGACTGTCGAGAAAAGCCCAGTGGTTTGAGGTGAGCGTCCGTACTGCAAACCGACACTGGTAGGCAAGGGTAAATGCCCTAAGGTGGACGAGAGAACCCTCGTTAAGGAACTCGGCAAGTTTAACCCCGTAACTTTGGGAGAAGGGGGCCCCCGATATATCAGGGGGCGCAGAGAATTGGCTCAGGCGACTGTTTAACTAAAACACAGGTCTCTGCCAAAGCGAAAGCTGAGGTATAGGGGCTGATACCTGCCCAGCGCCGGAAGGTTAAGGAGAGGAGTTAGACGATCCCTTTGGGAGAGTCAAAGCTCTGAACTGAAGCCCCGGTAAGCGGCGGCCGTAACTATAACGGTCCTAAGGTAGCGAAATCCCTTGTCGGGTAAGTTCCGACCCGCACGAATGGTGTAACGACCTGAGCGCTGTCTCAACGAGGGGCTCGGTGAAATTGAAGTACGCGTGAAGATGCGCGTTACCCGCGACGGGACAAAAAGACCCCGTGGAGCTTTACTATAATTTGGCACTGGATTAGGACTTAGCATGTGTAGCATAGGTGGGAGGCTGGGAAGCCCCAACGCTAGTTGGGGTGGAGCCAACGGTGAAATACCACTCTTGTTGAGTTTTGGTCCTAACCTTAGAGCAAGCTAGGGGACAGTGCCAGGTGGGTAGTTTGACTGGGGCGGTCGCCTCCCAAAAGGTAACGGAGGCGCCCAAAGGTCCCCTCCAGGTGGATGGAGATCACCTGTTGAGTGCATTGGCAAAAGGGGGCTTGACTGCGAGACCTACAAGTCGAACAGGGACGAAAGTCGGGCAAAGTGATCCTACGGTTCTGTGTGGAAGGGCCGTGGCTTACCGGATAAAAGCTACCCCGGGGATAACAGGCTGATCTTGCCCAAGAGTTCACATCGACGGCAAGGTTTGGCACCTCGATGTCGGCTCATCGCATCCTGGGGCTGGAGAAGGTCCCAAGGGTCGGGCTGTTCGCCCGTTAAAGCGGTACGTGAGCTGGGTTCAGACCGTCGTGAGACAGGTCGGTCTCTATCTGTCGTGGGCGCAGGAGATTTGAGGGGAGCTCTCTCTAGTACGAGAGGATCGAGAGGGACAGACCTCTGGTGTGCCAGTTGCCACGCCCGTGGCAGCGCTGGGTAGCTATGTCTGGATGGGATAAGCGCTGAAAGCATCTAAAGTGCGAAGCCCACCCCAAGATGAGATCTCCCATCGGGTTAACCGGGTAAGACCGCAAGGAGACTACTTGCTTGATAGGCGGCAGGTGTAAGCGGAGTAATCCGTTGAGCCAAGCCGTACTAATGGTCGAGGGCTTGATTTGCCCCCGGGGCAATACCAAAATATCGCGGGGTGGAGCAGTGGAAGCTCGTCGGGCCCATAACCCGAAGGTCGTTGGTTCAAATCCAACCCCCGCTACCATGAAAGTAAGAGGCAGAATGTTGACCACAGGTCCATCCTGCCTCTTTTGTTTTGGCCAGCCTTTCATTTGGCCCTCGGCTCCAAGTTTCATGTGTCCTGGAGCAGTAATTTCAAGTTTACCCCCCGTATCCCCTGTTGCTTCAACAGCATATGGCTTAATGGTGCTGCGGGGTTAGTAGTGCCGTAAGTAATCGAGCAGGGTTGCTTTCTTGTAATGAGTATCATCAAAACCAGCAATTCCTGGCATGAGTTCTGTGAATTGCAGGGTTGAGAAAAAGCGAGATTGGGTGAGACTGCAAGCCTATGAGAGCCGCTCTTTATACCTTGTTTTTTGTCGAGATTGGCCGACATTACCCCTCTAAGATGTTGACAGCCCTGCAAGGTGTTGTATGCTATGTTGATTATGGATTTTTGCACACTACTAACCATTAACGAGGTTAAGGAGAGTCTCTTTAACGGTCTCAAAAATTGTTGACATTGTTTCTTATTCCTACTATAATGAGGACATGCAATTCGTGAATAATAAGACATGTAAGCCTTATAAATAAAAAGATTTAGAAGGAGGAGTCGCAAGTGACAACATCGGCAACAAAGATGAAAAGCCAGGAGGCAAGCCAAGCAGAAGAAGAGCCCCCAGGTACAGACGCTGCAGCAAAGGCGTTGCAGGAGGAAGAACCTCCAAGTAGTAGACTGTTTACCAATAGAAAGAGGTTCTTCAGCCACGTCCCGGAGTCAACTTGGAACGATTGGAGATGGCATTTTCGAAACCGAATCACCACTGTTGAAGAACTGGCAAAATTTATTCCCCTTTCGGCGAAGGAGCAGACACAGCTTAAGCTGGTAACTGGCAAGTATCCCCTATCAATAACCCCTTATTACCTCTGCCTCATCAACCCAGACGACCCTGATGACCCCATCAAGAAACAGGCGGTACCTTCTTTCCAGGAGGTAACCCTGGTAGGCATGGGTCTTGAGGACCCCCTGGATGAGGAAGGAGACTCTGTGGTCCCCGGCCTTGTCCACCGCTACCCGGACCGAGTATTGATGGTGCTAACCAACCTGTGCCCTATGCTTTGCCGCCACTGTACGCGAAAAAGAGAGTGGCAACACGGTGGGTGGGTGCATACCCCGGCCGAGGTTGAGGCCATGCTGGACTATATTCGCCTAAACAAGAGGGTCAGAGACGTTATTATCTCCGGTGGAGACCCGCTGACCCTTTCCACGCATCGTCTGGAGCAGGTTCTCTCGGGATTAAGGCAGATAGAACATGTGGAAATCGTCCGCCTTGGCACCAGGTTCCCTGTGGTACTGCCTCAGCGTATAGACGATGAGCTGTGCGCCATGCTATCGAAGTATGGACCGATATGGCTTAACACGCAGTTCAACCACCCGCGCGAGATAACGCTAGAGTCAGCGCTGGCTTGTGATCGCCTACTGCGGTCCGGTGTCCCCGTGAGCAATCAATCAGTGCTTCTCTGCGGAGTAAACGACACTGTGGAAACACAGATGAAGCTATGTCAGGGGCTTCTCAAAATCAAGGTGCGTCCCTACTACCTTTTCCAATGCGACGAGGTCCAGGGCACGGAGCATCTGCGTACTCCGGTGGAAACGGGTATAAAGATTATTGAGGGGATGCGCGGGCATACCTCAGGCCTGGCAGTCCCTACCTTCGTGGTGGACCTGCCTCAGGGTGGAGGCAAAATTCCTCTCCAGCCGAACTACGTGCTGGTGCAAACACAGGAGGAGCTGGTGCTGACAAACTACCAGAGCCGCCTCTTCCACTACCGAAATCCTGGGGGGGCACTCCGGAAACGGCGTCGCAACGGTAAAACGATAAGTGAACCTCAGGCAACCTTTACTGTGTTACCAGAAGGTGAGTCCCAGCCGGCAGGTGTGAGAGATGAAGATAGGGCTGTCGTACGATCTTAAGGAAGCGGTGTTATTAGACCAAGGACAACCCGAGGACGCCCTTGAGGAGTACGACTCTCTGGAAACTGTGGAAGCTATTGCCAGGGCTCTCGAGGCAGAGGGGCACTCAGTGGTCAGGTTGGGTGGGGGCAGGGAGTTTCTCCTTGGCATTCTTCTGGAGAATGTTGATCTGGTATTCAACATTGCCGAGGGACGGGGCAACTATAGAAGCAGGGAGGCCCAGGTGCCTTCTGTCTTGGAGATGCTCCATATACCCTATTTGGGGTCAGACCCTCAGTGCCTGGCAGTGTGTCTGGATAAGCCATTGACTAAGAAAGTGGTGGCGGCGTCAGGCATCCATACCCCGAGATGGCAGGTGGTCTCCAGTTGCGGAGAGCTAAGGGAAATACCCTGGGACGATTTCCCTTTTCCTGCCTTTGTCAAGCCAGCCCATGAAGGCTCAAGCAAGGGCGTCCGTCTCAGTTCCAGGGTGGAGAACATGGAGCAGATGGCGGAGATGGTGACGGTGCTGCTGGAGCGCTACCAGCAGCCAGTGATGGTGGAGGAGTTCATTGCTGGGGATGAGGTGACGGTAGGAATAGTAGGTAACTGTCCTCCTAAGTTTGTGGGCATAATGCGTGTTCTGCCTAAGAAAAGGGGGACATACTTTGTCTATTCTATTGAAGTAAAACGGGACTGGGAATGCATGGTAGACTATGAATGTCCTGCCCAGCTTGAGGCGGGCATTCTTCAGGAAATCATGGATTCCAGTTTGAAGGTCTTTCAGGTTCTAGGCTGTCACGATTTTGCAAGGCTTGACTTTAGAATTAGCCCTGAGGGGGTACCCTACTTCCTGGAGATAAACCCGTTACCTGGGCTAAATCCCAAGAGCAGTGACTTGCCCATTATGGTCACCAAAATGGGCCTTACCTACCAAGCCCTCATATCAGCTATCCTCAATAGTGCCCTGGAGAGATTAGCGCAGTGTGTCCGAAGGTAGCCATTATTTACAACGAGCCGACCCCTGGTCGTTACCACTCCATGGGTGAGGAAAAAGCAGTGCTCGGTGTCCTTGAGGAAGTGGAGGCAGTGCACCGAGCACTAACGGAGTTGGGCTATGCTGTGGCTCTCGTTCCCCTGCTGCCGCCTCTGGAGCAAGTGAGGGAGAAACTCGAGTGTCTAGAAGCAGAGTTGGTGTTCAACCTTTTCGAAGGCTTTGATGGCTGCCCTGAAACAGAGGCTGTTATAGCTAGCATCCTAGCTGAGCTAGGCTTACCCTATACCGGCTGCCCGGGTTCTGTCCTGGCTCTGGCCTTGGATAAGGCAAAGGCTAAGACGCTTCTGGAGGCCTCAGGTATTAGTACGCCCCGCTACCAGCTACTAAATCCTGAAACGCTATTCATGTTCCACCTGAGTTATCCCTGTATTGTCAAGCCATGTGGAGAGGACGCCAGCCATGGCCTGTCGGAGGAGAGCGTGGTGGGGGATGACACCTCGCTGGAGGCACAAGTCAGAAGGGTGTGCCAGCTTTTCGGGGGGAAGGCGCTAGTGGAGGAGTTTGTGGACGGCCGCGAGTTCAATATCAGCGTCTTGGGAACTAGAGAACTCATGGCTTTGCCCATCTCTGAGATAACCTATGCCTTGCCGCCTGGGATGCCCAGGATCCTTACCTTCTCCGCCAAGTGGGACCTGCAAAGCATGTACTTTCAATGTACCAAAGTTGTCTGCCCGGCTGAGATAGGCACTGAGATGCGAGAGTATATTGTTGAGACTGCCCTGTCCGTTTTCAGGCTGCTGGGCTGCCGGGGTTATGCTAGGGTGGATATCCGGCTGGATACCGAAGAACGACTTCAAGTCTTGGAGGTGAACCCCAATCCAGATATATCCCCTGGCACCGGTGCCGCCCGGCAGGCCGAAGCTGCCGGAATGAGCTATAACCAGTTTATTGAAAAGATCGCGCTACTTGCCCTTGAAAGACACTAGCAATGAGCCTCAGGATATGGCCCATGACCAGCAGGGATAAACCGGCTATAATGCAGATATTGCGGGCGACCCCGGAATTCAAACCGGATGAGGTAGTTGTAGCCGAGGAGATTCTCGATAGCTATCTTAGCGATCCCTCTGGGTCAGGTTACCAAGTCTTGGTGGCAGAGGTTGGCTCGTCGGTTGTGGGCTATATTTGCTACGGGCCTACCCCTTTGACTGAAGGGACCTGGGACATATACTGGATGGCAGTGGCTGCAAAGGAGCAACGTCGGGGTATAGGAAGGGCTCTATTAGCACTTGCGGAGGATAAGATCAGAGAGGCTCAGGGAAGACTAGCTATCATTGAGACGTCTTCTAAGCCAGAATATGAGAGGACAAGGCGTTTTCACTATTCGCAGGGCTACCAAGTGGCTGGCCGGATCGGCGACTTCTATGCACCTGGCGATGACAAACTGATCTTTCAGAAGCGACTAAGGTAAGCGCTCATAACCGATGGGATAACTCTCATCTCGCTAATCTGTGGATGCTCTTTTATTGTTCCCCATACGGTTTTACCCAAATCCCTCTCCCTCTAAAGAGTTTTATAGCCAACCAGGAGAGGCTAACTCGAAGGTGTCGTTTTTGAACGTGTCCCCATGGACTAAGGGCCTAGAGGGGACACTGGGGGTAAAGTTGGTGTCCTGCATTTCCTCGAGCCTGCCTCTTGGGGCTCATGGTTCTGCCAGTCCTTCCTGTGGACAATTTTAGTTGCTATCTAAGGGGATTATACAAGTCATAGTCGAAAGGCACGCTAAAGCAGCGCTATTTCTGCCATTTTGCCCTGCCTTTGTGCCCTCATATGTTCTCTGCCAAACCTCGACTCTCTCCGGAAATCCTTTTGCCGACGAATTCAATGGCGTAGTCCTTGGATGACTTCCTGACAACCTCCTGCAGATTCCTTACCTCCACTGGTTCCAGATTGGAACAGCCCAGGCTCACCTCCTGGCCGTATATCACCACCCCCTCGCCCTTAGTGTGCCACAGTCGACCGCCAATGAGGAAGCTAATGGGAATACTGGACTCTATCTTGATTACTTTAACTTGCCTCAGGTATTCCCTTATCTCTGGCAACGACTGGCTGCCCAAGTACTTGTCCTCTGGGACCTCCTCCCTCTCCACAGTGATCAGAAGGTAGCTTGACCTCGGGCTTGCCTTCTCCCCATATGCTTGTGAGACAAGCTCCACTAAGTCCAGATAGGCTTCCATTCTGGCATGGGGGTCATTTATGTTGGTTACTATCTTACTAACGGCGGCTTCCATCTGCGTGAATTACTTGATTTTATCAGAAGGGGACAGGTTTCGCCACTTCAATAAGGAGATATTGTTTAGCCACCTTGCTTCTGGCATTTACCCTTGCTGTAGTGTGGCCCTTTAGGGTTGCCTTTTTGTAGTGTCCCGATTTATCGGGGCGCTACAGTCATAAACAATCTAGTGCCTTACGGTATTGACAGGCCGTGGAGGGACGCTATACTTATCACGAAAGTGAGGCGTGTAAGGCCACCTGTGACCAGGATACATATGCTTAATAGGTATCCTCCCAGTTGGTATCCAGCCGGCGGGGCGAGCCGATAAGAATTGAAGGAGCGGGCCTAAGCTAGGTTGTCGTCATGATATGGCTTAGACGTCTCTTAACCATTCCACTGATAATCAGTTTTGTCGTCTGGCTTGTTACTGCGCTACTGGTGACTCAGGTGAACGACATGTTTGCCAGCCCAGGGTTCTACAATGCCCAAATGAAGCAGGCGGATATGTACAACTTCATCTACGACAAGCTTCTGCCAGCGGCGCTGGAGGAGATAGATGCTGACGAATCAACGGATGTCCCTGTGGAGATGTCACCTATTGAGGGCGAGCTCATCTCGGCTGCTAGGAGGATACTGCCGCCTGAGTGGCTTCAGAACCAGTTTGAATCAGCAACCAATACGGTAATCGCATCATACATTGTAGGTGACACCGACCGCTTTGCGTTCACATTAGTGTTAAGAGACAGGATTGAGTTGGCCTCCGAGGTAATCAAGGAGGACATACTCCATGGCGATGCCTTTGCCAGCATCTACGAGGATGGAACGTCGTATGTTGCTGACGAGCTGCTGAATGAACTGGACGAGCTGCCCTACTCCGTTACATTCACCAAGAAACAGGTAGAAGACTCGCTTAGGACGGTGGTCACTGCGGACTGGGCAATTTGGCAGGTTGAAGCGGCCATCGACTCAGTGATGCCATACATGACCGGCGACTCGAATTACTTTATCATCACTGTCTATCTGCAAGACCGAGTGGACACGGCTGCAGCTGCTACCATTGACCTTTTCAGCGAGCCGGAGACATATGACTACCTATTGGATGAGATGATAACACCCACCGTGCAGGCGAACCTGGGGTCAGTGGTCAACCTCCCGTTTGAGGTCAGCCTGAGCCAGGAAGAGATTGTCTCTGCCATCAAGGTGGCATTGCCCGAGTCCTGGATGCAAGCACGGCTGAGTGAGGTTGTCAACGGCATCGCGGCCTACGCAAAGGGGGAAGCCGACAGCATCGTGGTAGCAGTGGACCTGGCTGACAGAAAAGCAATTGCCCTCTCTGATCTCACAGTGTTAGCCGGCGAGAAGCTGCAGGAATGCTTTCTCAGTTTGCCTGAGTGCAGTATGGAGCAATTCATGGAGATTATAGCCACTCTGCCCCCGAACACCCTGCCTGACTGCCGTCCATCTGGCGGCTCGTATCAGCAATTCAAAGATGCGCTCAATATCAACATCGCTGACTCGATTGACCAGATGGTCGGAGACCCATTACCAGTCCAGTGGATTTACACCAATGCTGACCTGAGGCAGTCACTAGGCGAGGGTAATGAGGAATTGCTGGACGACCTCCGTGGTTGGGTCTCCAATGGCTGGACCTTCACCGATGCTGACCTCTTGGATGAACTGGGTAGCGCTGGTGAGGAAACCCTCGAAGATGTGCGCGGCTGGATAAAGAGTGGCTACACTGTTACTGAGACAGACCTGAGAGAAGCGATTGAGGATGCAGGAGGAGACCTCAACTTCTTTGATGAT
>Ga0209725_1001914_pt1 | contig 11459 bp, 16 predicted proteins | sample I18A1metaG_FD_184145 | JGI IMG/M metagenome (GOLD analysis project Ga0209725, IMG submission 184145) | Lake sediment bacterial and archeal communities from Gulf of Boni, Indonesia to study Microbial Dark Matter (Phase II) - ​I18A1 metaG... | ecosystem: Environmental > Aquatic > Freshwater > Lake... | reverse complement strand
CTACGGGAGATGCCCAGCCCTCCTAACCATGACAGGCATACCTCCCTACATCCTCTGGAGCGAGGTGATCAGGGACTACTTAGGGTCTTCCGCTCCTGAACAGTTGTATCGAGTGATCGGTTTCTACCCGGGCGAAGTCTCAAGGCTGATCCCTGAAATCAGGCAGAGGCTTGGAGCGATCCCTCAGTCTCTGCCAATAGACCCGGAACATGAACGGGATAGGCTCTTTGAAGCGGTCTCTTAATTCATCACCAATGTCTCCAGGGAAGGACCGTTGCTGGTGGTCCTTGATGATTTGCAATGGACCGATCAGGCATCGCTCTTGCTGCTCCATTACGTGGCCCGTGGAGTCTACAAGGAACACCTACTACTAGTCGGCGCCTATCGGGATAACGAGGTCGACGAGAAGCACCCTCTCTTCCCAGTCCTGACAGAGCTGAACAGGGAACGCCTACTCCAACCTGTACCATTGAAACGCATGTCTCTCAACGACGTCGCCGACATGATCAAGCAGATTCTGGAGCAGGACGATGTTCCAACAGAGTTCTGCCAGCTAGTCTACGAGAAGACGAGAGGGAACCCATTCTTCGTTGAGGAAGTGATAAAATCCCTCAAGGAAGAAGAACTCATAAATCGCGAAGAGAACAGATGGAAGATCAAAGAAGTCTCCAAAATAGAATTCCCGGAAACAGTCAAGAGCGTCGTAAAGGCCAGAATAAACCGGCTAGACGAAGAATGTAAGAGCGTCTTGACTACCGCATCTTTCCTCGGATACGATTTTACCTTTGAGGCGATCCGGGCGGTCACAGGCTTTGAAGAGGACAAGCAACTCGAGTCATTGGAGAGAATACTCAAGACCGGGCTGATCAAAGACAGAGTGGTCGGCGGAGAAGCTGCATACTCGTTCGCCGACGCCATCGTAAGGGACGTCGTGCACGAGGACGTCAGCGTCTCGAAGCATGGGCGACTTCACCAAAACGTAGGATGCGCCCTAGAGATCGTTTACGCCCAAAAGATTGACGAGCATCTGGCCGAGCTTGCGCACCAGTTTCTGGAAGGCAATGATAGGGATAGGGCGTCTGGCTATTTCCTGAAGGCTGGGGAGAAGGCCGAAAAAGTCTACGCCCATGACGAGGCCTCCACCTGCTTCCAGTCTGCGCTAAGCTTACTCGAAGAGACGGAAGGTGAGCCCAGGAATAAGGGCTACGTCCTGGAGAAGCTGGGAGATGCCAAGAAGGCATTGGGAGAACACGACGCCTCGATAAAGCGTTGGAACGAGGCGCTGCTACTGTGGAAGAAGCTTGATGAGAATGAGAAGGTCGCAAGGATCCATCGAAAGATGGCGAACGTTCTCTTCTGGGTGATGGGCGACAAGGAGAAGGCAGAAGAACACTGGCAAGAAGCTTTGAAGCTTCTGGAAGCAATGCCTGAAAGCGTCGAACTGGCCAGTCTCTACTCCGATAAGGCATGGATGCAATGGTATGTCGGAGACCTAGATGAGGCTCATTCTTCTGCTGAGAGAGCGATTACACTAGCTGAAAGACTGAAAGCTCAAAATATTGTCGCAGATACGTATCACAAACTGGGCGTAATCGTTCGCTATAGAGATGCCAAAAGAGCTGTTGAATATGAAGAGAAATCGTTGAAAATAGCGCTCGATGAGGGCTTTCTAGATGTGGCTGCAAGGGCATACAACGGACTTGCGTTGTCGCTTCCCCGAAGAAAATGGAGGGAGCTTTTCGAGAAAGGGTACGAGCTGGCACGAAAGGTGGGTAACATCTGGTACCAATGCAGGATCGGCGGCAATCTGGCTACGGTAATGATTTCCGCAGGAAACATTGACAAGGGACTTTCATTTGTAGAGGAGAATCTTGCACTGGCTAGGAAGGCTGGCCATTTGAGCAATATTTCCTCTCTACTGATGGGAATCGGATTTGTGCATCTCCTCCTTGGAGAATTGGATAAGAGTGAGCAGTACTTCGTGGAAGCATTGAGCATTTCTCAGAAATCGAAGGATTTCCAAGCGACATCCCACAACATGGGAGCAATCGGAATGCTATATCTCAACAAAGGAGAATACGCCAAAGCTGCAGAGTCCTTTGAACAGCTATCTGCGCTCCTAGAGGAAGCCGGCGCACGCGCAGAAAGGGAACTTCCGATATCACGTTTCTTCTCATGGCTCATTACGGCATACTTGGAGCTTGGGGAAATCAACAAAGCAGACAATCAGGTCGATATCCTCCGCAAGTCAGCCCTTGAAATGGCGGATGAAGAGCTCACCGCCGTCGCGAACACGTTGAAGGCAATGGTGCTTCGCGCCGAGAAGAAATGGGATGAATCCATTGAGCTTTTCGAAAAAAGCCTTCAGGAGTGGGAGGCTCTAGATGCATGGGAGTGGGCTCCATACGACTTGGCTAGATGGGTTCTCTGCGAATGCGCTCGAGTCTATCTTGAAAGAGATCGGGAAGGAGACAGGGAGAAGGCTCACAGCCTCCTCAACCAGGCCCTGGAGATATTCCAGAAGATAGGCGCCAAGAAGGACATAGAGAAAGTCATAGCGAAAAAGAAACTACTCACAGCCTGACTGTCAGAATTAGGCCGCCGTTGACGACATTCATTCTGACCATTCCAGCTATTGCAGTCTGCACCGCAAAACGACTTCAACGGAGGATACGATAAGTAACTCAATTTGAAGCGCACGCTTGGATTGTCTACGAGATCTGAGATATCAGTTCGCAAAGCTCGCGTTATTTGGCAGACTGAGCGTGCGTTCAGCTCTTCGGCGCCTTCAGTCCTACGCGGACCGCCTCTTCAACTCTATCCATCGCCTCTGCAATGTTCTCGATCGAGTTCGCATACGAGAGTCGAACGTACCCTTCTCCCTGTGCGCCGAAGGCGCTCCCTGGGACCGTGGAGACCTTTGCGCGATCGAGCAGCGCCATGGAGAAGTCGAATGATGAAAGCCCGAGTTCTTGGATGTTCGGGAATGCGTAGAAGGCGCCGTCCGGCACGACACACCTCAAGCCAGGAACACGTCTGACCCTCTGGAGGAGGAAGTCTCTTCTTCGCAGATACTCCTCACGCATCCGTCGGACACAGTCCTGAGGCCCTCTCAACGCTTCGACGCCGGCTCTCTGCGCAATCGAGCTTGGACAGCTGTTGAGTCCTGTGTTGAGTTTGACCATCTGGCTGACTATCTCGCTTGGCCCCCCGGCGTATCCCAGCCTCCAGCCGGTCATCGCGTATGTCTTCGAAAAGGCGTTCACAGTCAAGACCCTTCTGGCCATGTCTGGGAGCGAGCCTATGCTTCGATGTGCGGCGTCTCCGTAGATGATCTTCTCATATACCTCGTCAGAGATGACCATCAGGTCGTATTCCTGAGCGATCGACGCCAACTCCTTCACGTGCTTCTCCTCGAAGACGGATCCGGTCGGATTGCTTGGACTGCATATGAACATCGCCTTCGTCTTCGGAGTTATCTTCGCTCTCAGCTTCTCCGAATCCGGGTTGAAACGATTCCTTTCCCTCAAAGGATATCGTGTAGGAACGCCTCCTGCCAGTCTCACCAATACCTCATAGTTGGCCCATCCCGGGTCAGGCAGAAGAACCTCATCGCCAGGATCGATAATCGCCATGAGCGCCAAGTAAAGAGAGTTGACCGCGCCAGAAGAAACTACAACCTGCGTCTTCGGATCATACTCCAAGGAATTATCTACACGAAACTTGCGCGAGATCTCCTGCCTCAGCTCCAAAATCCCGGCGCTCGACGTGTAATGGGTTTCACCCTTACCCAAGGCCCTGACTGCCGCTGCCTTGATGTGTTCAGGCGTGTCAAAATCAGGTTCGCCAACCTCAAGCCTGATCACACCGGGAGTGGTCTGCGCCTTCTCAAAAATGACGCGGATACCTGAGATGGGCGTCTGCTTTGCCCGCTCAGAAACGAAAAGCCTCATCACGATCCCGCCGCTAGAATACAGACCAAAGTTAATAATTGTTAGCGCCCAAGGCTCTGTTCGGTTTCGGCCGCTGTAGCGCACTTTCTACGCTGGTATGTTTTAGCGTCGAGCTTTGGCCAGTTTCCCGGGCAGCATCCTTATTTGACGCGCAGAAAGAGATTCGATATGTGGCATACTTTGGCGGGTATCCTCCGCAAGGCCTTCACGCTGCTGAAGAGGGCTTGGAACTGTTTCGTGAATCCCGATCTCTCAAGAATTAGGAACGACCCAGTGGCTCGCGCAACACTTGGCTTTGTCAGGTCGCCCTACACACAGATGCAAATGTACATGCATGGAAAGACTACGGGAGGCCTCGCTATTCCGTTCGTATTCGGAGATGGGTATTATACCGCTGAGGAGATTCAGGCAATCCTTCGAGAGGCGGAAGCTGATCATGATCGGCGGCGGAAGCTGGCTAAGCAGAAGAACGCCAGAGAAGCCCCGCAGACTGAACAGAACCCTTGAAGGGTCATTTCTGGGGCAACCCGGTGAGGGACCCGTGAAACATTCGACGAGAGACACGGCAGGCGTTGTGTTTCTTCTTGCCTTCTTTTTGACGATCATTGCGCTACTTCTCGGAATCAAGCTGCCTCCATGGGGCAGGCCCCTCTGAAAATGGGAGCTACGTTCCGAGATCACGATTGGACTGCCCGCCTATGGCGAACAGGCTCATTGAACAGCCACGAACCGAACAGAGCCGCGCTCATGTTCGAATGAGCCTCAGTATGATTCATTCAGATAACTCATTCATTCTGCTCATATACTCTCGCTCAGGTTGTCTTCTACTAAGGAAACGTTGGAGGTGAAAAGATGAAAAAGTCAAGGGTTATCCCAGCAGTCATAGTTGTGCTGCTATTCGGGTTCTATTCTTTCGGAGTGACCACGGTCGCGGCTGATGAACCTGCACAGAGATGGGTCAAAGTCGGAGACTTCATTGAAATCATGTCCAGGCGAGGCCTGTCGATCTCCGCAGAGAACAGCAAGATATCGAGAGAGAACGCGTCCCTTACACTGACAGTTCAGGTCACAGAAGTAGGAGGACGATCGTTCAAATTTCGACTACAAGGCGGGGCGATCGCGATAGAAGGGACAGAGTTCGTCATCAGCTCGGCTGAGGGAGCAGTCAGAAGAGAGCGTGGAGGCGCCTCAATCACTGTCAAAGGCGGCGTCCAAGCCAACAACGGTGAGTTCGTTCTGAGAGGCAGAGTCACACTTCGGGGCGGTCGTATGATTGTCATGCTTGAAGGCCCGCTCGCTGTGGGTGACACTCTCTATTGGCTGAGATTCCTTGCAGTTGCAAGAAAACTTTAGACGAAGGGTATCCAACCAGAACGGACCTGATCCTTTTTTGTTTCTGCTTTGAGCAAGCTCACGCTCCACATGTCACATCTATGCTCACATGCTCACCGGGACTGGCCTGGCACTCGAGCAAGCAACAATCTATCAAATCTGCGATATCAGTCGAGATGACTCACAGACTGTCTAGGTTTCCTTACCTGTAGCCGATTGGCGGAGGACGATCAGGCTGCCCGCCGCGCCACCCGCGAGAACTACGAACATCTGCGAAAAGTATTCTGTTCCTCTCAGAATGATCGCGGATGCAATAATCACAGCGGCCCATATCATCGCCACTCCAATGCTGCCAGAACTAGATCTTCTCATTCGCCTAACCTTCGAAGTGCACCCTCCTCTTGCTGGCGCAATATGAAACTGCTCCTTCCACAGACCCTTGCCACCCAAGAATCACCATGCGCTGTCAGTTGACAGAACCGGCGTTGGCAACATTAATAAGTTTCTCGGGAAGCGTATTCACGATCCGTCATCTGAGATGAAGATGAAATCATGGCGAAATTCAAGCTGATAGTCTCAGACCCGAAGACACGCAAGGCCTCAATCCATGAGCTCGAGGGATCTGCAGCGCAGCCTCTTGTCGGAAGAGAGATTGGAGAGATCGCCGACGGCTCCCTCATAGGGATGGAGAAGGCCAAGCTGGAGATAACGGGGGGCAGCGATAAAGACGGCATCCCGATGAGGCCCGACATCCACGGAGGAGGAAAGAAGTACACTGTTCTCTCGGGAGGGGTGGGCTTCAACCCGAAGGCTTCTGGAGAAAGGCGGAGGAAACTTGTCAGAGGCAGAATGATCACAGATCAGACGTACCAGATCAACATGCGAATCATCAAGGAAGAACCGGCGAAACCGACCAGAAGGAAGAAAGCGGGAGCGTGACACGGTTGGAGACGAAGATCATCAGCGACAGGCGGAACCCACTCTTTGGTCGGAGGGAGATAGATTTTGAGGTTCTACACGAGGGGTCCGGTACTCCAGATAGAGCCCAAGTGAGAAAGGCCTTGGCTTCAAAGACAGGGGGCAAGCTGGACAGCATCTTCATCCTCGATCTGCTGAGCGAAACGGGGACGAACAGGAGCTTAGGCAGAGCCGACCTGTACGAGAGCCCACAAATCGCCGAGAAGACCCTGCCGAAATATCTCTTGATCCGCAACATGTCTCCCGAGGACAAAGCCAAGATCGAGCAGCAGAAGCAGAAGAAAGCCGAAGAGAAGAAAGAGAAAAAGGCCCCAGAGAAAACCGAAAAGAAAAAGAAGGCGGCCAAGTGACCCATGAGCGAAGAGAAGCCCGAGAAGAAGACTCGCGTCGCCAGACTCGGCAAGGTCTATGAGTACGACTACGAGAAAGGAACGATCAAATTCCTCAACCGGAAGTGCCCGAGATGCGGCAACATAATGGCTTACCATAAGGCTCCAGTCAAGCGGCACACATGCGGCTCATGTAGCTATACAGACTACACGAAAGTCTAGAGACACGCGTGCAGTTTCGCACCTTTCTCCGATGCAAACAAAGAAATAGGTCATCGAGAGTTATCACGTGCGGGGAAAAACAATGCCCATAGGCGACGTCACTATTTCACGTCGGAGCTCTTGGGAAGACATGACCCTTAACACCTCTACCAAAGAAGAAGAGCATGGAAGATAGGCTAGCGTCGCAGCAATCGTTATGATTATTTGCGCTGAGCACATCTATGTTGTTGTAAGGGGATTGTGCATATTGGATCTGCTGGAGCTGGCTGCCCTAATGCAGGCTGGAGGAATCATCGTAGGTATTGTGATCGCTTTGTTGCAGCTCAGGGATCTTGGCAAAACGAGAAAGGCAGATCTCCTCATGGAACTCTATGCGACTTTCAGGAACAAGGAGCATAATCGGGACTACATGGAGGTTCTTCAGTCCACCTCGAAGGACGTCGATGACTGGATAGAAATACGGGCCGGCAGGCCGACCGTAAAGAACCTTGAGGCATATTCTATGTGGCTATCGGTTGCATTATACTTTGAGGGAGTGGGCGTTCTTCTCTACAGAAAGATGATTGACATTGCTCTGGTGGATGACTTGCTATCGTCTGAGATACTGCTCCTGTGGGAAAATATAGAGCCTGCGGTGAAGAAGATGCGGGCCGGCATAAACCGCCCCCAACTGTTTGAGTACTTTGAGCACCTCTACGAGCAGATAAAGCGAAGGGAACAGAAGCTCTCCAGCCGGCAGAGAGAATCCTAGCGAGCGCAGGGAGGAAATCGAGAGAGATTGTGGATTCACCCAAGCAAACTGAAACGATTCACATCACGTGAACCGTCGCAGGCGACTAAGAGACATGCGCCATCATCAAGTGACACCCATGGCTTCACCCCCAAGAAGACGCAGAACAACGCCTGATCCGCAGATACTTTGAACACTGACGGAAAACCAAACGTTCGCCCATCAATACAGACGCCGATTATCACGCCCAAAAATCACCACAAGCCATAAGTAACGATCTGAGCTAACAAAGAGTCAGGCTCTAAGGTGGGGAGCCATACAAATACCAAGAAGGAAGGAGGAGTGATTAGGTGGGAAAGAAAGGGATAGTAAGATGTGCACACCCCAACGATACAGCTATCACGCGAAAAGTCCATGACGAATTGTGGAAAATCTATCGCGAATATACTACGCCCCGGACAATGCTCAAAGGGAGACTGAAAGGACGGAAAGTGAGGAGAGTGAAAGTCATAGAGGGGCCCTATAAATATACGGAAGCTGAACGGGCTTTACTGAAAGGCGAACGCCATGGTTCCTGGGTTATCATAGACTTGTACGCGCCCTTCAATACAGCTGTTGGCTACGCAAAGGAATTGACGCGCAAGCTAATTGCAGCTGGTAAGAGGAAGAGGGTGAGAGTGACAGCAACCGTCGAGATTCTAAGAGAGGCGTCTCCGCCGCGCGTGTCCTAGGCGTTCCAGACTGCTAAATTGACTCGTTCTGTGGACGCATGCACAAGTGAAGGTAAACCAAGACCGAAGCCGCAAACAATGGGCGAAGGCGCTTCAGTCTTTTGTACGGTTCGAGCCTACGCTTCCGTCCTTTACATCAACCAAGCCTGAGAAATAGCCTAAACACACTTGCCGTCTGGACAGATTGTACGGAAGTCTAGACTGGGCGGCATGCTTCTCCCCGTCAGAGATTCTAGCCAAGCAGCCTTTCCTCAAAGCGTTCTCCGAACTACCTGCGTTCCTCCCTCTCGCTAGATTCATTATCTTCCTCCCGACGTATTTGTTGATGAAGAGGGTTTGACATTGAAGTTTCTGATAGTTCAGAAGGTGAAGGCAGGAACCCCCATCCAGAGAATAGCGAAACTTCAGCCCGCCCAACTTCAGTACATTGGTCAGCTCAGAGAGAAACACAAGATCGAAACGTACTACCATCTGATCGGACAGGAAGGACACATGATGGTCTGCGACGTTGCGTCTGAAGTGGAGCTCTCCGAGATAGTTGGAGACGATCCGTTCTTCTTCGACAGCCGCAGAGAGATATACCCCCTGATCACATATGAGAAGCATGAGCAGAGATTTAGAAAGCTATTGTCCGAAGCCCCATGATCCGACATTTCGCCCTGATGTGCTGAAGGCAGTTCGCAAGCCGTACGATGTCCCGGAAACTTGGATCACTCCAACGAAAGAACCAATACGAAAATCGGGACAGTAAACAACGACTCAGACGGAGGCAAGGGAGGTCGCTCAGATGACTTTGGATGGTTCATGGATTGAGCGCGTCATAAGGGAGTTCACTGCATCTCCGGCCAACATTCTGAAGAAGGAGCCCCACGAGCCAGCTTGGGACCAGCCGATCGTTGGCTATTCGAGCGGAGCCGACCTTCTGTACGATTTCTTCAAGAAAGACATCGGAAGCTTCTACGTTACGCCTATCGAGTTCATGAGGCAGACGTATCCCAACCTAGATCTGAAGTCGCAGGAGTTGACGGTGATAAGCTGGGTTCTCCCGCAGACAAGGGCAACGAAGGCGGATCACCGGAAAGAGACCCGGTGGCCATGTGAGCGATGGGCAAGGGCGCGCATCTTTGGGGAGGAAGTAAATGATTAGCTTCGCGGGCACCTCGTGAAGGCCCTAACCGACTCAGGAATAAAGGCAATGGCGCCGATGCTTTCACCTTTGTGGCGTAGAGCAGACTCCGAGAAGTATGGGTTCTCCTCGACCTGGTCCGAAAGGCATGCGGCATACGTGGCCGGTCTTGGCACCTTCGGGCTATCCGATGGCCTAATTACATCCAAGGGAAAGGCACATCGCGTCGGGTCAGCCATAGCAAACGTGGTCATCGCCCCAAGGACACGACCCTACAGGGGCCATCACGCGTACTGCCTGTTCTTCGCGAAGGGGACCTGTGGTGCGTGCGTTCAGAAGTACCCGGCAGGAGCCATAACTGAGAAAGGACATGACAAGAAGAAGTGTTCCGCCTATCTTGACGAGACTCGCGCGTATGTAGCGGCTCACTACGGCTTCAAGGGCCAGGGGTGTGGACTCTGTCAGGTAGGGGTTCCATGCGAGTCCAGCATCCCTGAGGGCATCGACATCTAACCTGAGGAACTAGCAGATGCAATGAGGGAGCGTCCGATCATTCTCTTATCATTTGAGATACGATAACTTTCACTTCTGATTTCTTTGCTCTGTCAACCCTAACAGCCACCATGCCCTCACACGGTTGGCCGTATACGACCAATGCGCCCTGCGGGGCTAGTGCTATCGCCGCTAGGGCCAGTAGATCCTCCTCGCCTCTCACTATCAGTACCGACTCCGGCTTCTCCATGGCTTCGCTGACAGCCGCCCAAGCAGACATCTGTATCGTACCCGCTGGGTTGCTGGCCCAGAACTTGTTCTTGGCCTTCACTCGCGAGCCCCTCGTCTCTTCTCTCATCACGCGGTTGTCAATGATGCTAAGGTCGACAGGTATGGAAGACTCCGCAACGAGCTTGGAAACAAAGTCCCCGACACAGATGATCCTTGATGGATTGGCAGACCTAACAATCTGCTTCAGACGGGCTATGCTGCTCTCTGGGGGCCCCAGAATCAGCTCGCCCATTGGCGCCTTCAGTTTACCTCTCAGGTCCTCTGGCAGTCTGAGCCTGCGCAACTACCTCACTCGAATGGCGTACCTACCTGGGCTCTTGGCTCCGATTTTGCCAGCCACCTCTGAGGTCTGAGGCTGGACAACTATGAGCAGGCCAGTCCAGTCATCACTCAGATTCGTAGATTTGCAGTTCGGACAGAACGGTCCATTGCTCAGCATGTGACAGTTCTTGCAAGCTTTTTCAGGCATCGCCTTTCTCTCCTCTCGCCTTCTTCACGTCTTCCTTGATCCACTCCAGCTTTCCCAAGAACGGCTGGCGCATCGTCACTCCTATCTTTCCGCCAACTCCTCCCTTGGGGAAGCTCACAGCTATCACTCTGGCCCTCACCTGGTCCCCCTTGGCCAGCTTCCTCTGGCTCTCCCTTCCAAGCAGGATCCCATGCCTCTCATCGTACGTAATGAAGTCATCCATCACTTGGGAGATGTGGAGCAACGCATCCTCGACCCCGATCCTCACAAAGGCGCCGAAATCTGTGATCTCTATCACCTCGCCCTCGACCACCTCATGCATCTCCGGGTAGAAGGTTAGAAGCTGGAACGTAGCCCTGTGATACGTGGAACCGTTCCCTGGAAGGACTTTCCCGACGGGGTCGATCTCCACGTTGACAACAAGTACGACGTACCCAAGCTCTTCGTCCACCATGTTCTCGTACTTCATCCTGATCTGCTCTATGGCGACCTTGTTGAGGGGGTTCCCAAACTTCTCAGGAGGAATTCTGACCGTGTCCTCAACTGAAAAAAGTTTGAACGTTTCCTTCACATCTCCTTCTTGCCCTCGACACATGCCCCGCAGGCTTTAGACATAGGCCGGTTCGATACCCTCGATTCTGACACGTAGATCCTTTGTAAGATAGATCACCGGAATATTAGCGTTCCTAGCTCTCTTCCGAAGTTCCTTGTCGGCTGTGGCGACTATCCCTCCGACTTCTCTGGCGATTCTTGTGAGATAGTCATCCGTAGATTCTCCCGCGGCTGGTTTGCCCTGCCACTGCCTA
>Ga0209725_1001912_pt1 | contig 11463 bp, 8 predicted proteins | sample I18A1metaG_FD_184145 | JGI IMG/M metagenome (GOLD analysis project Ga0209725, IMG submission 184145) | Lake sediment bacterial and archeal communities from Gulf of Boni, Indonesia to study Microbial Dark Matter (Phase II) - ​I18A1 metaG... | ecosystem: Environmental > Aquatic > Freshwater > Lake... | reverse complement strand
AGTATGAACGCCTCCGGAATCGTGAAGCGTTCTGCCGCAGACTGGGTCAAGTCTCTCTCATGCCATGTGACAACCGACTCGAGAGACGGCTGAACAAGGCTGCGAACAACCTTGGCAACGCTGGATATGTTCTCCGAAATCCTCGGGTTCATCTTGTGGGGCATCGCTGAGCTTCCGATCTGAGCCTTCACGTCGAATGGTTCACGCGCCTCATCGATCTCCGTACGCTGCAGATTCCGAATCTCCGTCGAGAATTTGTCGATCGAGCTGGCAAGGTTCGCCAGTGCACACACGAGCTCCGCATGTCTGTCTCGCTGAAGAAACCTTGGCAACGCTGGATATGTTCTCCGAAATCCTCGGGTTCATCTTATGGGGCATCGCTGAGCTTCCGATCTGAGCCTTCACGTCGAATGGTTCACGCGCCTCATCGATCTCCGTACGCTGCAGATTCCGAATCTCAGTCGAGAATTTGTCGATCGAGCTGGCAAGGTTCGCCAGTGCACACACGAGCTCCGCATGTCTGTCTCGCTGAAGAATCTGTGTGGTCACCTCAGCGGAACCAAGCCCCAAGTCTTCCATCACGAGGTTCTGAATCTCGATAGCGTGATCACCCAACCCAGCCATCGTTCCGACGGCCCCCGTAAGCTTGCCAACTACCACCCGTGGCGTACACTCGCGGAGCCGGGAGATGTGCCTTGAAACCTCTCTCAGCCAAACCGCAAACTTGAGACCAAGAGTGATTGGCAGCGCATGCTGGCCATGCGTTCTGCCGACGCACAGCGTCTCCGCGTACTTCTGAGCTTGGGTGAGCAGCGTCTCCTCAAGCCTGTCGAGCCGTTTCATCACGAGCTTAAGAGCGTCTCTGACTTGAAGCGCTGCTACAGTATCCAAGATATCGCTTGAAGTGGCGCCTAGATGCACATACCGTCCGCTTCTTCCGCACGCTTCGGACAAAGCTTCGACGACAGCAACCGTTTCATGCTTCGTCTTGGCTTCGATCTGTTTCACGCGGTCAAGCCGCACGTTTCGAACTGATGCCTTCTTCGAGATCGCCGCAGCGTCGCTTGCAGGGATATCCCCAACCTTGGCCTGTGCACGCGCAAGGGCCGCCTCCACATCGAGCATGCGCTGCAGCCTATTCTCCTCGTCGAAGATCTCTCTCATCTCCGGTGAACCGTACCTGCCTGAATCGATGGGTAGAATCGTCACCGAACAACGCTCCAAGGACAGACATATCAAAACCATGTCAGTATAAAGGCCCTCCCAGCGCGAGGCCGGCCATTGGGCGGAGTTGCTGCTGTCTTCTCTAAGTCGCGGATCGACGCGCCGGGCCTAGTGGTGAAGATGCTATATGCGATGCAGCATCGGGCACAAGATGGTGCCGCTGTTGCCTGGGATACAAACTTTGAGTCAGCGCGTTCCCCAAGCCGCCTTAGCGTTTCATCATCCATCCAACAGACGGCAGTAGGCTACGCTCTTACCAAGATCCTTCCGAGCGACAGTCTACAGCCGGTTCGAGCGGGCGATGGATGGCTTTGTCTTGACGGCAGAGTTGTTGGGAATCGGACGCTGGTCGGGGGAGAAGAGGCAGCTCAACTTCTGGAAAACAAGTTGACCCCAGCTGAGTTGTCGCTAATTCAACGTGACACAGACGGAGCGTACTCACTCTGCTTCTGCACGAGGAACCAATTACTTGTCACAAGAGACCAGCTAGGCCTGAAGTCCCTGTTCATTGGGAATCGTGATGGTTTGGTCGCCGTTGCATCGGAGCGCAAAGCCCTTTGGGCCATAGGCATACGCGACGCAGCCAGCTTCCCACCTGGGGGCTGCTTGAAGGCAAGCTCAGACAGTTCAGTCGTGAAGTTTCCCGAGCCGCAGATCCCCAAAGCCTCCTCTGGGCGGCACGAAGAAGTGAACGCGGAGGAACTGTCAGCAGATGCCCAAAGCCCCCTCTCGGCGGTACGAAGAAGTGAACGCAGAGGAACTGTCACAATTGCTGATCGAATCGGTCCAAGTTCACACGGCCGGGCTAGGACCGATTGCTGCAGGATTCTCAGGAGGCCTCGACAGCACAGTGCTCGCCAAGATAGCGATGGACGGAGGAGTGGACCTACTGCTGGTGACCGTGGGGGTTGGCAGGACGCTAGAGACGCGTCTGGCTGAGTCGGCGGCGCAAAGCATCGGATTGCCCATCGCTGCAAAGCAGCTCTCAAGGGATGATGTGGAGGAATGTCTGGATCGTGTGCTTTGGCTCATCGAAGAACCAAACTTGATGAAGGTCAGTGTCGCGATGGCGATGCACTGGACCGCAAAGGCCGCCCTCGAAAACGGGAGACATGTAATCATGCTCGGTCAAGGGAGCGACGAATTCTTCGGGGGATACAAGAGGTTTGCAACGATCTTGGGCGAACGTGGGCCTGAAGGATCTGTAGAGGCCATTTCGGAAAGCATCCGCGACGCGTACGAACTCAACTATCAGAGGGACGAGCAAGCTGTCTCCTCACTTCGAGTCGAACTCAGGCTTCCTTTCGCCACAAGGAAAATGGTGGAGTTTGCCTCAGCAGTTCCTCTGCGCATGAAGGTCCGGTCACCTACTGATAATCTCAGAAAATGGATCCTTCGAGATGCGGCCATCAAGCTCGGGGTTCCGTCCGCGATCGCGCTGAGGCCTAAGAAAGCAATTCAGCACGCATCGGGTATCGAGAAAGCAATTCGAGAGATCGCTAGGAAACACGGACTCAGCACGCTGGACTACCTCGAAGACAGGTTCGGAGCGCTGAAGAATGGCCACGTCGCTGGTCATGCGGAATGATCGTGGTAAGCTATTAAGGGAATGGCCTCGGATTGCTTTTCATAGCGCTTCCTGAGAAGTGAGTTGTTTGTCCGACACGGCTCGCCTCTTGCCAAGATGCCCAAGGTGCGGCTACGGGCTACGCTTGGTGCGAGGATACTGGTGGTGCGATTTCTGCAGGGTGCCTCTGGTCCAGCAGAGAGTACCCTCGCTTCGCGAGGTCTTTCGGCAGGTGGGCGAGAGCGTCCGGCGTTTGTTTGCAGGTCGGCCACCCAGACATGCAACTATGATGTACCCGAGGAGTCTTAGCCCCTTGGAGCGCGGCGCGACGCTCCTGCGCTGTCCCTCGTGCGGGGCGCTTACCCCGAGAGAGTACCCATCCTGCGTCCACTGCGGAACCGCCTTCAGCCAGCCAGCAGATATCTCCCGGCCAAAAGTGACTGTAGCTGCGCAGCTTCAAGACGATGATCTCGTGTACCGATACATTGTCGAGAACAGGGGCGAAATATCGCTCGCGAAGGCTTCCGCGGATCTTCGGATAAGCAGAGCACAACTTCAGGCTTCAATACGCAGGCTCGAAGATTCAAAAAGGATCATGCCGGACGACTCAGGGCGAGAGCAAGAGACCCGATAGGGGGATGTCTGCATGGACGAGATTCGAGATGAGGCTCGTCATCCTCTCTACTACTTCTTCCTTCGACTCGAAGTCTTGGTTCGTGCCGGGGCTTCGGCGAATTTGGCCATGATCCGCGCCATCTCCCTCAAGTGCTGGTCTACCTTGTAGTTGACAGTGTTCGGCTCGAAGCTACCGTCTTTTCGTCTCTCTCCGCCCTTCACCCCCGTGAGGATCTCTATGCCTTCGTCGATGTTGCCTACAGGGTAGATGTGGAAACGACCTTCCGACACTGCCTTCACTACTTCCTCCTTGAGCATCAGGTCTTGGACATTGCTTTTCGGGATCATCACGGATTGATCACCTTTGAGGCCCTTTGCTTTGCAGAGCTCGTAGAATCCTTCTATCTTCTCATTGACTCCGCCGATGGCTTGGACCTCTCCTTTCTGGTTTACAGAACCCGTGACTGCGATGTTCTGCTTCACAGGAAGGTCGGCCAGAGCGGAGAGTGTAGCGTAGAGCTCAGTGCTGGATGCGCTGTCTCCCTCCACCCCTTCGTAGCTTTGCTCAAAGACGATCCTCGCGGACAGGCTCAGCGGCTTGTCTTGGGCGTACTTGTTAGCCAAGTACCCGCCTAGAATCAGAACTCCCTTGGTGTGTATGGGTCCGCCCATCTTTGCCTCTCGCTCTATGTCGATGACACCTCCCCTTCCCAGGCCTATGCTTGCGGTTACCCTTGAGGGTCTGCCAAAAGCAAAATCGCCTAGGCTTATCACGGATAGCCCGTTCACTTGACCTGTCTTTGTCCCTGACGTGTCAATTAGTATGAGGCCGCGCTCTATCATCTCAAGGATCTTCTGCTGAATGAGGTTCGACCGGTAGACCTTCTCCTCAAGAGCCTTAGTGATGTGGTCGGCTTTGATGTACTTCGATCCATCTTGGAGAGCGTAGTAGTGGGCTTCTCGTATGAGATCGGCGACTTCTGCAAAGCGCGTCGATAGTTTCCTCTGATCTTCTGCGAGTCTGGAGCCGTATTCCACGACTTTGGCTAAAGCTGACGATTCAAGATGCTTCAATCCTTCCTTGCCGCATAGGGTGCACACGAAGGAGGCGTACCTTCCCAGGTTCTCTTTGTTCCTCTCTATCGTAGTGTCGAAGTCTGCCTTGACCTTGAAGAATTCCCGGAACTCAGTATCGTAGGAAAGCAGGAGCTGGTAGATCAGTGGGTTGCCTACCAAGATGACTTTCATGTTAAGCGGTATCGGCTGGGGGGTGAGGCTCTTTGTGGAAATGAAGCCTAGACGTTCGCCCGCCTCCTCAATGACTATTCGGTTGTTTCTGAGCGCCCTCTTCAACCCATCATAGGAGAGCAGGTTGCCCAGCAGCTCCTGCACCGGAATGACAAGGTATCCGCCGTTCGCCTTGTGCATGGAGCCTCCTTTGATGAGCGTGAAGTCGGTCGTGAAGCTTCCGAATTGAGCTTCTTTCTCGATTCTTCCAAAGAGGTTGGCGTAAGTAGGATTCTCTTCAAAGATCACCGGCGCCCCCTTCAATTCTGAGTTGTCCACAATCACGTTGATCTTGTACCTTCTGAAGGGCAAATCTTTCATCCATGGCGCCATAAGCTGCGATTCGGTGTGCGCATGCTCCTCGCGCACACCAGCAAACAGTTCGAAGTTCTCGAGGATGTCGGTTCTGAAGTCCTTCAGATAGCTGATAACTTCGGGAACATCCTCGTACGCTTTCACCAGAGCATCCATCAGGAAACCTATCGCATAATGGATGGCGTCACTTGTGAGTTTCCTAAGTGCATCTCTGGTCTCCTTGTCTAACGCGGCTATCTGTTTCAGAGCCTCCCCGAATCTGCTTTCGACGTTCTCACGCTTCTTGTCGATCTCTTTCCTCACACGGTCAGGTAGGCTCCCGAGCTCTTCTTCACTGATTGGTCTTCCATCAATGATCGGAGCCAACATTATTCCGACAGCTGTTGGCTGGATGGAGAAGCCGGAGCGTTCCGCTTCTCGCCCAAGGTCGGATAGAATCCTATTTCTACGCTCTTCCGTTGCCTTGATTAGCCCATCTCTCTTGGATTGAAACTCGTCACTCTGCAGAGCTCTCGGAACCGCTCGCCTCGCTTCGTCGATGAAATTGTCAACGTCTTTCTGGAAAGTCCTTGCTCTGCCAGTAGGGAGCCTAAGGCACAATGGCTCGTACGGATTCCGGAAGTTATTCACATAGCACCAGTCCGATGGAGGGGCGCGGCCCTTGGCTAAGGCTTCGAGAAAGTTCCTCACGGCCGTAGTCTTACCTGTCCCGGATGGGCCTGCCACATACACATTGAACCCTCTTTCTCCTATTCCAAGCCCGAGATTGAGGGCTCGAAGAGCCCGGTCTTGCCCGATGATTCCATCAAGAGGTGAAAGATCGCCGCTAGTACGGCATTCCAGCGGCTCACATTCAATCCGCAAGTCTCGCGGAGAGAGTTCAGAAACTGGCATCACGGATCCCGCGTTGTGTCAGCGTTCCCCGCGTATATAGGGTGTTGGTGTTGCGATTCAACAATCGGTCGCATCTTGGCATGGAATTCTAGGCTGACAACGATGCTACAGATTTTCGTGACCGAAACGACTGGGATACGCGTCGGAGAGCTGCTTGTGGCAGCTGAAGTTGGTGGCCCTCAAGAAGGCCGAAATTATCCCATTTGTGCCGCAAGGTTGTGTCTGAGGTTAGGGGACTTCTGAGTTAGGAGGACCGTGGTGATCCAAGCGGGCTGCTTTTCTCGAGACAGGAACATTTCTATACTAAGTTTCATAGAATTGAAGCGCGAGATAGTTGGCGACGCTTAACGTTCTTGAGATAGCGCGGAAGGACCTGGTCGTTTGCGAGACATCCGACAGCCTACTCTCCGTAGCGAACGCCATGCTGAGTAGGAATGTGGGTTCTGTCCTCGTGGAGGATGGCCGCGACATTGTCGGGATAGTCACAAAGAATGATCTTCTCAGGGCATACCTATCAGGCAAATCATGGAAAGACACCGCCGCTCAGACCGTGATGTCTCATCCGGTCGCAACCTGCAACGCTGAGGACACGATCGACGCGGCCCTTGAGAAGTTTCAGAATACCCGCTACAGTCGTCTCGCCGTGAAGGACATGACTGGAAAGATCGTAGCCGTCGTGAAGAGGAAGATCGTGGAGCGCTTCGTCCGAGTTTCCGCAGCTCACGACATCGTCAGCAGACGAGCGAGGGCGAGCGCTCTCCCGCGCCCAACCTGACGGCTTCAAGATATGCTTCCGCGCTTATCGGAAGCTCACTGGCCCTTTGTGCCCGGCCTTAGATTACCCATGGAGGTAAGTCACCACCACTCGCGGTCTTGTTGAAAGCCGAAAAGAGGACTCAGGGTCAGACGCTTCCCAGGGTGGGTTCCACCTAGACAAAGGTGGGTGCGGTGCCACCTTAGGACCGATCTACCCCTCGCATAGCCAGCTCGTACTCGGAACGGATGTGTAGGAATGGTACACTGTGCCAATGATACATACTGCGAAGGCTCTAACTAGGGGGGATACCCGCTTCTGAGCGCTTCCTCGGATTGAACCTTCCATCAAGCGAGGCCCCGTCTCTTACGTGCTATGGCCACGGCTTTCTGGTAGAAGTCCGTCTCCAGTATCTCGGACACCTTTTCGCTCAGAGCCCTTTCATCTATGTGAATTTCCAGATCTTGAATGCGAGGGGCGGGAAGTCCTATGGGAATTCGCCATTTCGTGTCAAAGCTACAGTAAGGGTCCTTGCGAGCGATGCACTCGGTTTCGACTGAATCGACTTTGACATTGGCGAATCTGGACAGGAAGGCCTCTACTAGCCCTGCGAGGAAACCAGAGACTAGGTGACATACTACATGATCTGACTGGACAAACTCGCAGATAGGACATGCGTAAACAATAACTCTGAGCGAGCACAAGTCGCGGTCTATGAGATACTTCACGTCCGAGAATTGTAGCCCAGTCCCAAACATCAGATTGCCTGCAATCTTGACGAGTTCACTTGTCAGCTGATATAGCGTGGCGCTAAAGTCTACCTTGAAGCCCTCGTCCGCCAAGGCTCTGTAGACTATGTCGGAGCATCTCTTGCCAACTGAGGTCTGCATCGCCGCATACTCAGCATGCGAATGGGTGGAATAGTCAGAGGATACCAAGAGACCAAGTATCCTGACATCCATCCCGTGCTTTCGCATCGATTACTCCCAGCCTAACTGCACCTTGCAGGCGGCATCTCCACATGCCTTGCAGTTCACTTCGACGGCGGACACTGCGAGAGCTTCACCCTTCATTTCCCCGAACGACTTAGTCAGCCCTCTGGAGAAGCCCGCGATCAGCCCGCATGTCGGCGAATCGCTAGACACGCCCCTGCAGATTACGCATTCTTCTATCGAAATGATCCTGCTCTTGGAATCGGGTCCTTCTTCGACAGAGCATACGGAGTTCATCATGTAGAGCATGACGTGCTTCACGTAGTCGTCTATGAAAGTCTGCACTCTGACTCTTCGTAGCAGTCGGCCGAAATTAGGTTGCAGCGTCTTTGAGAAGACAAGGGTGCCCAGACGTTCTCCTGCCTCGTCATCAAGAACATCTGTCTTTAGGACATCTCTGCGGGAGGCGAGGTACACCTCTAGAGCCCTGGCATCTACCGATCCGCTGCCTATCAGGATTGAGAGTATTCGATTCTTTACAGAGTTGGTTGACACAGATACGACACCCAGAACCCCTGCTACGAAGAAAAGCACTCCTACAAGATTCCCCAAGTAGTCTTCGGACCTACCTATCTTTCCATACACGTTGAACACGATCGAGAGATTGTAGCTCACGAAGCTGAGGACAACTATTAGGAAGAGGGAAGTGAGAAATCTCTGCCTGCCTCTCTCTGTCTCAAAGAGCCCGAGACGATCCTTCCAGAAGAGTCCTTTCTCTGAGAAGTATCTGAAGGATGCCACTATCAGTGGACCGGCAACTAGGCTCATCGCGAAGTCGTTCGTCGCTATGATTGTGAAGAGGCTGCCCCAGAGCGCGTCTTCACCCAGAACTTGGACTGGTGGGGGAACACCGCCTACGACTGGTATCGGATATGTAATCCCGGCCGACAAGACCAGATCGAATAAGCCGACAATCACATAGGCGCACATAAGCGTCGAGCCTGCGGCAACGAAAAGAAAGTATCTCAGAACTGCATTCACTTGCGTCAGCGGAGGATCAGACAATACTCTGTAGGGTATGTAGGCTAGTATGAAGTTGCCTAGGAACCCTCCCACGCTCGCGACACTGTAGTATCCGCTGAACGAGTCTGCCAGAAGATTCCCGGCGGCAACTCCTACGCATCCTGGTATCCCGAAGACGTATCCCAGGAGCGGGGCCATTACGTTTCCAGGCCTGAGCCATGTCAGACCTTCAACAAGTGTTATCCCCGCGGTAGAGGCGAGCGATCCAGCGTAGACAACCGCGGAAAGGAACATCGCCTGAATGCCTATCCAATCGAACACAGACCCGGTTTTCACAAGTGAGGCACGGAACTTTGTGAACTTCATCTCATAGCCGAGCAGTCCGGCTACGAATGTCAAAAGCGAGAACGCAATGATTGGCAGAGACACAACGATGTTCAGATTCATTTGCGCATGAAATCCTATGTCACACCTTATAATGAAATCGATACAACAACCGTAATCTCAGGTTCAGTTATGTGACATTTCATGTTTTGAGACAAGAAAATCCCAATCGAAGGAATTGTTCATTCGGTCCTCGCTAATGGCGGGTCTTAGAAGGTGAATGCGGCAGCTGCCGCTGCAGAGATGCATCCGCCGGATACCGAGGCCGCGCCTACGAGGAAACCGAGAACATGCCGGTGGTACTCACGCTAGGGGCAGATACCGAGCACTAGCCCAAAAATCTCCAATGAAGACATCAGGCGGTAGTAGAGTGTAGGGATCCACAGCTAACGGCGTACGCATTCAGCGGCCGCACCAGAGTTGTGGACGGGCATTGTAAGCCGAGGCCTGCGCCCCTGTCGTGATTTCAGCGGCAAAGGGGCTCGGATAATGTTTTGTGGCGGGCCCGGTGGGATTTGAACCCACGACCTCTGGCTTTCCGCCGTGAGTCATCCGCAGGCTTCCGCGAGGAGGCTTCGTCTCCCCTCAACGTCATAATCCGTGCTAGACTACGGGCCCGATCAATCTGAGATGCCGAATTCCGTGCACATGAAGCTATGTAGCTTTCGGAATCTCCTTCAGTTGGTCTGCGCTCTCGGAGTTCAGCGCTCGCTCTAGCGCGTCAGCGACATTCTCGCGTCCCATGGCCTCGATGTAGGGGCCCAGCCTCGGCCCTTTTGGTGACCCCAAGAGTATCTCATACAGAATCTTGAAGAATTCCGGCGGGTCCACCCCGTGCTTCTTTGCGACCTCGAATATTGAGTTCTGCAAAGCGTCTGCCGACGTCTGTGCTCTTATGACCGCGGTCAACTCGCGAACCGCGTCTGCCTCCGCGCCTGAGAGCCTCGGTGGATGTTCTGGAATATCGGCGAAATCCTCAGCCCAATTCCGCGCATAACTCAGTCGTGCATCGATGCCCATCGGCTCCTTCCCGTGAAGGTAGCTGTACTCTTCGAGTTTCTCAAGCGCGTACTCTTTCTCCTTGCCTTTCGGAGAGACCTTGGCAAGATATACGAGCAGATTGTAGGGAACATGAGTCTCAGGGTGCTGGGGTGGTTTCAGGCGCCAGATGTACTCGTAGAGGCCCCTAAGCTCCGCGAGTTCGAACTTGTCTTCCACTGGTTTCGTTCCGAAGTAGGTGTCCTCGAGATTGTCAAGTTCCAGCATGTACGTTGGAATGTCGTCAACGGAGAGTGTTCTCGCGCCGACGATTCGTTTCAACATCAGGAGGATCAGAGACTCTGGCGACGCATAGCGGAACCACACCTGAGGCGTGAAGATGTTGCCCACTGATTTTGATATCTTCTTACCTGTCTTGTCAAGAAACATTTCATACCTAACGTGGTACGGCGGAGCGTAGCCCAATACGTCTTGGCAGAGGCGGTCATTCACTCGAACCGAATCCAGTATGTCCTTACCATATGCCTCGAAGTTAATCCCGAGCGCTTGCCACCTGGCCGCAAACTCACTCTTCCAACTGAGTTTGCCGAGGCCCTCGAGCACATTGACCTCGCCCCTGAATCCGCATCCCTCTAGCTCCTGCCCGCGAATCTCAATCTGCCCTTCGCAGCTGTAGAGAACCTCGTGTTCTTCTGGGAGATACTTGTACGCTCGTGTGGTGTAGATTCTTCCACAGCCGCCGCATATCGGGAAGTAAGGGAGGACCTCAATGTATTTCTCCTGGCCCAATTCCTCTTTTATGATCTTCGCGACCTTGTCAGCATTCTCAAGGATCTTCAGTATCTGCTCGTTGAAGAGTCCCTCGCGGTACGCCTTCTTAGCCGAGAAGAACGTGTACTCAATCCCACACCTGTCTAGGGCGTCGCGCAGAAGCGAACTCATGTGATCCCCGTAGCTTTCGTGGCAGTTGAAAGGGTCCGGAATGGATGTCACGGGATAGCCTAGGTACGTCGCAAGCGACGCCGGCATGCCTGACGGAACCTTTCTCAGCCCGTCTAGGTCGTCCGAGAATGCTATGTACTCGGCTTTCCTGCCCAGCGATTCAACCGCAAGCTTGACGCCATATGCTCTCACACAGTCGCTTAGGCTGCCAACGTGTGGGATTCCGGAAGCGCCCAGTCCGCTCTCCGTTCGGATCACAGCCGGTTTTCTGCCAAGCTGATCCTCTCTCCCGAGGACTCTCTGCGCTACCAGGTCGAGCCAGGTCCCCCGCCCGATGATCTGCCTCGACATGCGACGCGCTCCCGACCACAATCATGTATCATCTTAGCTGATCATAAAGGTTTGATACAAACACAATGGGCAAGACCCGACAGCTTGCATCTCGTCGGACGAGAGCAAGAAACGCTTTTTAGCACAACCCGGCGGCTAACTGCGGAGATCCCGCAACCGGAGAAGCGAGATGACGA
>Ga0209725_1001911_pt1 | contig 11465 bp, 8 predicted proteins | sample I18A1metaG_FD_184145 | JGI IMG/M metagenome (GOLD analysis project Ga0209725, IMG submission 184145) | Lake sediment bacterial and archeal communities from Gulf of Boni, Indonesia to study Microbial Dark Matter (Phase II) - ​I18A1 metaG... | ecosystem: Environmental > Aquatic > Freshwater > Lake... | reverse complement strand
CCTGCTGCGCCAAGAACACGCAGCAGGTCGGGATTCTTGCTTAGACGCAGCAGTTGATCCAAAAAGTGGCTTGACGATACGGCTATTCCACATCCCCACTGCCGGACAATCTCGGCAGCTAGCGTCCTTTCTCTTACCGCTACTGGAAGCCCGCAGGCCATTGACTCAAAGAGTTTGACCGGGGTGAGAATATCGGAGTTCGGACCAATCGAACGTGTAACCGCGAAACAGAGGTCACTAGCTATGTAATGCCACAATACAGTTTCGTCACGAACCCAACCCCTGAAATCGAACAGGTCTTGAAGCCTATCTACTCTGGCCGCATTGGCCAAATATCTCACTGTTTCTGGGGGACCGGTGAACAGGAATTTGAAGTAGGATAGGCCTCTTCTCTTCATTTCTCGGGCGACTTCAAGAATCATGTCCAAATCATAATCCTGCCGTAGCCTACCAGCAAACAGAATCACAAAGAAGCCCGAAAGACCGAGTCTTCTCTTTGCTTCTGTTGGCGAGACTTCGGGGATTTCGTAAGCACTTACGCAGTTGTAGACGGAAACGGCTGGGACCGCGGTCTTTTGACGTAGATGACCCAGGATAGCGTCATTCGCTGCCACAACCGCATCAACTCCGTGAAGCAAAGCGAACTCGATTCGCTCAACAACTCTTGATACCACGGGGCCATACCATTCTTTGTATACGCCCGGTGTCAATTCGTGACAGTCGTAAACTAGCCGAACCCGGTTTTTCGCAACCCACCTCGCGGCCGCGGACCCTAAGAGTGTGTTGAAATCATGCGCATGCAGGAAGAGCGTGCGAACTGTCCCTATTTTTCTGATCACCCAGAGGAAGACGATGGCCTGAAGAAGAAGGGCAGCGATCAAGTAGTGCACTCTAGATGTGGCTAGAATGGTCGTCCTCCCCAACCTCATGTTGCGAACGAGGGTTCCGTCAACCTCCTCTATGGATGGCCGTCGTCCCTGGCGATCCCAGCAGAGAATCTCAACGTCAAAACCTTTGAGTGATAGTCCCCGCGCTTCGCGCCGAACCCTTGTGTCCGTTGCGAACGTATTGGATAACACCATTGCGACAGAGTGATGGTGCTTCATGTCTCCCAACCGAGTGAAACCGCAAATACGTACGCTCGTGGCGAACTACTTCTTCACTCCTAGGAAGAGCAGCATCAGCGGTGAGACTATTGGCCACCAGTCCTTGAGCGGTTGTATCTTCGAATAGCCCCCTCTATTGCCGAAGGGATACGTCTTTGAAACAGGTACCTCCTTCACCCTGTAACTCAACGTTAAGACTTTGTAATGAAGATAGTACTCGAGGCTGTAGCCGTTGAGCCAACCCTGATTCAAGTCTATCCGGCGATCCCTGAGAATATCAAGAGCATAGCACCGGAAACCATTCGTCACATCAGTGCATCTCCTGCCGGTAAGCAAAGTCCAAATGAATGGGTAGATCCGGTTGAACACAATCCTCAAGAACGGCATTCTGATGCTCTTACCGCCAGACAAGTACCTAGAACCTTGGACATAGTCACACTCCCCCCTGACGACAGGCTGAACAAGACGGCTAATCTCAGCCGGATCGTCCTTGCCATTTCCAGCCAGTATGACAGCTATGTCATGTCCAGTTCTCACGAGGTATCTCAAGCCCTGTCTCAAAGATGAACCTACACCAGTTCTGCATCTATTCTTGACTATGTGGACTGTAATCCCACTTTCCTTGGCAGCTTGTCTGGTGCGATCCATGACTCCCTTCAGAGGAGCATCCAAGATCAAACAGATGGTGTCAACCGAACCTGTTCTGAAACGGCTGAGAACCCAACAAACGGAATCTCCCTCACCGTAAACTGGTATGACCACACCTACTCGGGGACCTCGCTGGGCGAATTGTAGCTCGGAAAGCTGAGGTGTCATTTCACCAGCGGCCTAGCGGGATTGCCGTAGACGGTCGCACCATCAGGAACACTGGTGGTCACGACGGAACCTGCTCCCACCGTAGCGTTTCTGCCAATCCTCACGCCGGGTAGAATGACTGAATGTGCACCTATCGATGCACCTCGTCCGACAACAGTCTTGAGGAGTTTCCAGCTGCCTTTCGCATGGGGATACTTGTCATTGGTGAAGGTTACATTTGGGCCCAAGAATACTTGGTCCTCGATGATCACCCCAGTCGGTATGTACACTTGGGGCTTGATCTTACACTCATCACCGATGGTGACGCCTTCTTCGATATAGACGAACGATTCGATCCTGCAATTCTTTCCAATCCGGCACTTGTATAAGTTAACGTGGTCTCTCACAATAGTGCCTTCACCGATTTCGACGTCCACGATTTGTGAGAACCTCGCGGAACCCAAGACCGTCTGACCCTCCTGCTCAGGTTTGATGGTTTCGGTCTGGAGGTCATCTAGTTCAGAAGCGTCGCTGTCTTCTGGGCTGGGAGGCGCAGTGAACATAGTATAGCCTACCCAAGCTAGCACCCCCAATACCGCTAGGACAACCGCCAAGACCGTCAGCTGCAAGATCAGGACTGTGGCGTATGCCAGTGCCAGGGTATAGACAATCATTAGGAACAAACTGGCCACTAGAACGATAAGGCCAACATGTTTGCTGTTAACCAATTTGTTCCATGCCCACCAAATCATTCCAGGATGTCTTTCCTATTCTCCAGCTACCGCGCATTCCTTTCCCTTGACGATCAAATTCTGACATCAATCAGATATGTTTTTTCAGCCGTCGCACTCCATGCCCTCGTTTTCGTTGCTAAAACGACCTTCAGCCTTGGTGTCTTCCAAGTGGAGGAATGTTCCCCGGCCCCCCTGATTGAGCCTTCGCTCCGTCTTCCTAGAAGAGCACAATCTATCTGTTGGGTGGATTCACAGAGGAATCTTCGGTTTGACTGAATGGGTCTCATAGAGATAGAGCGTTGCATCGTTCTCTCTCAAAAGGCCACGTTTGTGCCGTCATGCGAGCACTTGTCACCAGAACAACACCGAAGTCCTTTCTCAGGATCGACGACAACCAGATAATCCGCTCATTTCTCTCCTTGCCGCAAACCAAGCTTTAACCTGCTCGCAAACATCAGCTCGTTCCGAGAGCGTTGCACAACTGGACTCCGTTTGACACCTACAGAGAACGCAGTCATGTCTCGGGAGAGACATGGTATGCTCGCGCCAAGCCCTCCCCACACTCCACCATACCAGCAGTCGAAGACGAGTCCTTACGCAGATGTCAGCACCGTCGTTGCAGCGGGCTTCTCTTGACGCCCATCAAGCCTACTTCTCGTCAATCATCACTCTTCAACTGAGATTTGAGACGAGAAGAAGGTTCAGCGACTTCTTCCCGGATCTCCTGAGGTTCCAGGCGTTCCGGGGCGGGGACCTCATTGCTCAAAGCCTGAACAATCGGAAGAGGCCGGACCCATATGGATCCGAGCATCTTCTCTAGCACTTCCACGGTTCGTGCGCCTATCAGGCCAGACTCACTTGAGATCGATCTCTTGACGACGCAATCGACAAAATCGTTGATCTCGGCCTCAATCGTGTTGTTTGCCACAACCCGTATCTCTTGGGTGTTGCCAGGAGTGCTCTTGAAGACCCGCTGTGCGATACAGTCGACCACCAGTTTTCCTTCAGAGCCTATGATTGTGACTTTCCTCACCTTTCCGGGGTCTAGCCAACTCATCTCAACATGCGCAAAGATCCCACCTGCGAATTCTATGATCCCGTAAGCGACTTCGGGATGTTCTTCCGAGTTGCGATACGCCCTCGCGAAGCCGCTTACTTGTGTTGGCCAAGCGTCGAGAAGCTGGTTCAGCACATCTATCGAGTGGGGGCCGAGATCGAAGATTATGTCTCTGTCACCAAATATCGGTGCGTAGTCGGTCCATTGAACTCTCCCGTAGCGGACCTTGCCCAACGCTCTGCTTCTTATAATCTGCCTTGCGATTCGTAGGGCGTTATTGTATCTGAAAATGTGGCCGACGTGGAGTACACGCTCTGATGAGAGAGCAAGATCGACCAGTTCGAACGCCTCACGAGAGTTCAACGTCATCGGTTTCTCGATGAGGACATCCTTTCCACCCTCTAAGAGCATTCTCGCAAGGTTGAAGTGAGTATGGTTTGGTGTGGCAATGTGAACTGCCGATATTCCCGGGTCATCGATCAGGTCTTGGACTTTCTGCGTTAGGAGATCGTCAAGAACTGAGAATTCGTCTCTGCCCGCGAGAAGAGCCGGCAATGAGGAGTCGCAAATTCGTGCAAGCCTGACTGTGCCTCGGCTTTGTGCAGCGAGATACTCGCGTATGAGCTTAGTGCCCCAGTATCCAGCGCCGACCACTGCCACACCGATAGTTGAACCCATCAAACTACCTCTCCGCGGATGAAGCATCTTGTCGGCTGTGAAATTCGTGGATCTTCTCACTCACGAATCTCACTTGTTCTTCAGAGAGGCGTGGATGCATGGGGATACTGAGAGCTTCCCTGCAGAGCGTTTCGGAATTCGGGAACTCGCCGCCACTATACCCGAACATTTCACGATAGATTGGTTGAAGATGGATCGGATCAGGATAGTGAATACCTGTCTCTATTCCTGACGAGTCCAGCCAGGTCCTCAGCGCGTCCCTACGCTTGCTTCGAATAACGTACATATGATAAACCGGATGAACATTCTCGTTTTCCTTGGGCGGCAAAATCAGACCATCGATATCTGACAGAAGCCTGTCATATGATGATGCAATATTCCTCCTGCGCTCATTCCACACGTCCAAACGTCTAAGCTGTACTCGTCCAATGCATGCCTGAACAGTATTCAACCGTTCTGTGAAACCCACTCTGCTGTGGAGGTATTTGCTGCCCTTTGCTCTGCCGCAGTCGCGAAGGCTCGCCACTGTTTCGGCCATCGACTCGTCGTCGGTGACTACCATACCTCCGTCGCCTCCCACCGTCATGTTCTTTGACGGGAAGAAGGAGAAACACCCCGCGTCACCTATCGAGCCGACCTTCTTTCCGTTGTATACGGCACCATGAGCCTGACAGGCATCCTCAATGAGCGCCATTCCGCGCTCGGACGATATATCGCGAAGTCCGTCCATCTGGGCCGGAAACCCAAACAAGTGAACAGGTATGATCGCCTTTGTTCCTTCGTTGACTGAACTTCTGACTCTGGTTGGATCAATCGTGTAGTCTCGCAGAGTGATGTCAGCGAATTTGGGAACGGCACCTGCGTGAATGATCGAGTTAGCCGATGCCACAAACGAAGCGGGTGTGGTTAGAACCTGTCCGCCGGCCACGCCTTTCGCGATCAAAGAGAGGGCCAGCGCCGCCGTACCCGACGCTGTTGACACTGCGAATCTTGTGTTGCAGTATTGGGCAAATTCCTCTTCGAACTTGTGTACGCTTTCTCCTCCGACGAAGCGTTCATTCTGCAGAGCGTGACTCGCTGCGTCCCTCATCTCCTGGTCCAACACAGGCATTGCCAGCGGTATTCTTGCCTGCATGGATTCAAGCTGCATCACAGAGTCACGTTCCGTGAATGTCGTCCTCTCCCCTTTGCTGGGGTCTCCATGCTCCATCAATGTGGTGTCACCAGTCTCACTTCCTCCACGGAACGTGGGTCCGCCGAATCCTCTAGACGAATGTGACCGCTCTTCTATGCTCAGGGCGACAACCCTTCTATATGATTGCCGATAGGCATTGACGCGAAAGCCGACACTCTGCCAGCTGCATAGGTGCTAACTCTTCACCTTCACACGTGGGACTCCGTTCCTCTCAAGCCTTCTTCACTGGCTACCTGCGAGCTCGCTTTCTCAGTCGCCGATACCGGTTCGGCCAGAGCTTGTGAATCGTGACCGATTCAACCAAAAAAGTGCTGTTCTTGTTCTGGTAGAAGAATCCTGTCAAGGGATTTGGCCATTGTGACACACAAAGCCTAACTTGCTTGTGCATTCGCATTCCAGTGATGATCAGCCTCGTCCCAACGCGGAAAGGATCCGTGCTTCGTAGGTGAGTACTGGCTTCGCCAAAGTTGCGACTGTTCGCGTCTTGCATAGGATAATCTCTAGGTTGTTGATATCCTGCAATACGACGGCGCCTAGAATTGGCGCCAATGTCAGATAGGCCGTTAGATAGAGGGCCCCGCCAATGACCAAATTGAGTATGCCCGTTCCCGTGGCATCCAGTAAGATCAATGCTATGGTTGGCACGGCTGCTCCCAAAGCGGCGAGCAGAATCCTTCCACTCGCTTTCAGATCAGGACGAGCGCCAAATCTGAGGGAAGCCCGACTCACTCCGTACACTGTTGAAGTCGCATTCGAGAGGATGTATGCGACGAGTAGCCCTAGAGGCCCCCAAAGCCATGTGAGCGCCGGGCCCAGTGGCAAGTAGATCGCGAGCGTCAGGATGCTCATTCTGAGGACGGTCCCAGTCTCGGCAACTCCGTTTAGAAAACTCCCGAGGATCACGTATCCGATACCTGCCAAGAGGTAGAGCGCAGACAGTAGTACGAGGTACTGAGGAGCGAATCTGTAGCCGCTGCCGTAGGTTAGGTAGATGAGGTCTCGTGAGAAGATCATGACAGCAACAGAGGCCGGGATCATGAGCAGCGACGTGTACTTGAGCGCCAACCTAAACGCCCTCGCAAGGTCGCTCCTCTGACTCTTGGGATCCATCTTCGAGAACATGGGAAACATCGCCGCCGTAATAGGGTAGGCAAGAATCATCATGAGCGTCGTGAAGTTCCAGGTTGCACCGAAGTTCCCTATCTCTACATTGCTCGCAAAATGGGCGAGCACGATATTCTGATACTGAGTCAGGAAGACGCCGAAGATCGCAGCAAGATACAGCGGCAGGCCATAGCCTAGGAGCTCACGCAGTTCCGATGACGCCTGGTCGATTGCCCGGCTTGGAGATCGCACATGTCTTGTGAAGAGGAGCGTTGCACCTGTCAGTCCGGCAGCGGCTACGGCGAACACGTATCCCAAGATCGCGCCCGTAATACCTAAGCCAATCAAGACAAATGCAGGTGCGAGCGTGCCTTTCAAGATTGCTTGCATGATCTGCATGCTTGCACTGTGCTGCATCAGATCTTGTCCGATGAAGGAGTTGCTTGTGGCATCGAAGATAGCTTGGAAGACTATAGTCAGCGAAGCAAGCCGCAGGAACGGCGCCAACTCCGGCCTGTTCATTATAGCAGTTGCGATTGCTGCGAGTTTGAGTAGAAATCCCAGCTTGACTAGCCTATTTGCTCTGGCGTGGTCGCCCTCGGCTCCAAGCCTCGCGGGCAATCTGACAAGCGCGTAACTAATGCCCGCGTCGAAGAGCGAGATGAGAAGCGAGGGGACGACAAAAGTCAACGTGTACAGGCCATAACTGGATGGCCCGAGGAGACGCGCAACTATGATTATGCCTATTGCTAGGATTACGGTTGAGGAGGCGTTTCCAATGAATAGGAATAGCCCTCCACGCGCCGCCTCTTGGACGATCGTAGTCAACTCATCGGAGGACATGGACTTCAACTCATGGATTCAGGCGCTTGGCGCTGCATGATCGGAGGAGTCGCGTATACAAGGACGCGCCGTCTTATTACTCTCATCCGATGGCTCTCTCAACTTGTCGGCGCATCGCCGACTTGTCAACTGCCCCGCATCGACTTTGCGGATCGCTGCAGACCTACAGGTTCTGCTACCATCGCTTCACTTGTGAGGGCGACTACCCCGAACCTCAGGGTTCTCGCAGCCAAGATGTTCTTGGCTGCGTTCACATCACGGTCGACCGCATATAGCAACTGGGACATCGTGACATTCGGTTCTCTTCGGGCTTCATGCGTTCCCAGCGTATCGAACGCCTACCCGTCGCCCAACGGTATTGCAGGTGGGAGCCCTCAAGCCGAGAGTGCCGAAAGACCTTAGTTCTGTCGACCCATCATGACGCGCTGGGTGTCAGGACATCGAAAAAACTGTGGTCGTTCTCATAATCGTCTGCGCGATACTCCTATGGGCGATCTTCCCTATCTTCATGGCAAATCCTGACTACGTTCTTGCCTTGACTGTCAACCCTAGCACGAACAGCGACTGTCCCGCTGGGTCAGCGTGCTTCACATTTGAATTGCGAAACCGTGGACCATGGCCCGTAACAATCGACATAATAGAATTGCAGTTCTATCCGTCTCTAATCGGTCCCAGTGTGAAGGTGAACTGGTTGGGGCCCGGACCAGACAAGCTCGTCGTGCTGATACCATTCACAGGACACACGTACACTTTCTGGATCAAGATCATGGCTGGTCTGCGCCCTCCAGATAGAGTCTACGTGATTTTGACAGCCAACGCCACTTTGCTGTACGCGTCCCATCAAGTGGTGCTACACAGCGGCAAACGCTAGCATGGGTTCATGCTCCTGCTGTATCAATCAAAGCAGGCATCTTCATGGATGAAAGCGAAGACCGGCATCCGTCTTTCCACTAACACCCAGTTGAGACGAAACGGCCTAGACTTCGCGTCTCTCCGCACTGATTCTGTACTGTCTGGCGAGTGCGATCACAGCGAGTCCGACCGTGAGGATAGTGAGCGAGATCACCATGGGGGTGAGTCTGATTCCCCAGGGCGTGTAGTTGAGCAGCAGGCCCACCAGTGGAACCAATGCCAGACTCAGTCCAACGCTTAACGCAAAGCGTTCGATCGAATCTAGCTCCCGGCCTTTAGGAAAGAGCGCCTCGACTGTCACGTACCCCGGGATGAAGAGGACGAAGACGAAGCCGAGTACCCACCGCAGAGCCAAGAATGGAAATTCGGCCGGCATCACATAGATTACGAGCACTGTTGCGAACGAGACTACCAAGGATGTGTAGAGCCACAGGTTCCTCTCCCAAAGCCTCAGGTACTCCGACAAGGATTTGGTGGCGGGCGGGATATCCTCCAAGGCTACTTTGTCTTGCTCAGCCAAGCGCTGAACCAAGTCCGCCACCTCGACCTTCGTTACTGAAGCGTTTCTCTCGATAAGGGCATCATATAGTGCCTGTACGTCTGCGGCACCATTCCTTTCGAGGTATCGCAGGGCTTGCTCGTCGAGGCTCGCGTTCTCTGACTGAGGGTTCTGCGATTTCCTGTGCTTCAACGATGGCACGCGTCCCGGCGCTATCGCTATATCCTCTGCAATTGCGACTACTTGAATGAATCCCAATTGCGACGCATCCAAAGCAAGCTGGCCATAGTCGCTGTGCTTGTGATAACGAGCTTTGTCGCGATGCAGCCATTGTTGGTCAAACCCAAGACGATCGAGACTCTGCAGCCACGTCTTGGTCAAACGCTCACCTTGGTACATCAGGCTGAGTCCGCGGGTGCAACATCGACCGAAATCGGAGCACTGGTGGCTCTTCTCAACAAGGCACTCGAACTGAACAGAGAAGCCGCGAAGCTAACCGCGCCTGACCAAGTGCAACGACAGGCTGAGCTTGTTGCACAGATCGATCAGATCCTGATGACCGTTGAGAATCGAGCAGCAGTTCTCACAGCCCTGGCCTCCCAAAGGTCATACACGAACGAGGTTCTCGCCTACGTGTGGGGAGCAATAGCGGCCGTTCTCGGAACCATCCTCTACGCGTTCACGATGTCGTTCTATCAGAAGTATCGGATCAGACGAATATTCCAGATGAGGGTCACGCGCAAATGAAAGTCATATCTTCACAGAATCGCCGAACACTCATTGCAGTCCTCATCACCCTACTGGTCATCTGCGAGATGATCGCGTACGTGGCCACAACGCCGCGTCCACGTGAGCAGTTCTTCCAAATATACGTCTTGGGCGCGAAGCATATGGCGGCAGACTACTACCCCAGCAACGAAACGGATATTCGCCTTCGAGAGCCAGTCACATGGTATCTCGGCGTGACTAACAACATGGGCACAGTGCAGCTGGTTGCGATACGTGTCAAGATCGGCAACCAGACCATCAAACCGCCCGACGACCAGCAGGCGCTAGAGTCGGCGGCACCGGTTGTCGCCGAGTTCATGCGTTTCATGCAGGATAATGAGACATGGGAAACTCCGTTCGTCTGGAGCGTCTTAGACGCAGTCTTGAGCGGCAGCGCGACACACATTCTTACGCTGCAGATCAACAATGAGACATATCAGATACAGGACTCTTCAGCAAGCGACGGCCATAACTTCCGACTAATCTTTGAACTCTGGACGTGGCAGACGGAGGCTAGCACGTTCGAATTCGGCTGGATGGCGGGCGGCGAGCATCGGGTAGCGTGGTTGCAGGTGTGGTTCAACATGACAAGCCCGAGGTTCGCCTAGGACTGAGTAGACAGCGAACAGATCATCTTGTTACTCTCATCCGATCAAGGGCAGGTTCTTGATGCGGGGAGTTGTTAGGCCTGAAGCAGCAGCGGAGTGGTTTCGACTACCTCTCCCGGCGCAACACCTAGCGCATCCTGTTCTGTGAGATGTGGCTACGCTAGAGCTTGCATCCGATGTTAGCTCCGGCTCAAACAAAGGCGTGGCAATTGGTTCCATTATGTTGTTTCCCTCGGGCTACCAAGATACCTGTTAGCAGCCACCTTAGGGTAGATACTCGGGCCACATACGCGTGTTTCTCCCTCGGCCCGTTCGTTGTGGTTCAGGTCTTTTGTGCCTGTCGTGGCTGTCCTGGTGCATCACAGAGCAGCAACTCTGGGAGCTTAACCAGCACAATTATTATCCCCACTGAGCTTGTCTTACAACTGATCGGGAAAGTCTAGGTTTGGTTTACTGTGACCGATGTGGAGTCGAAGCACAGCCCCACGACAGATATTGCAGAGCATGTGGGCGACTGCTGAATCGCCCGTCGATGCTTTGGTTCGACGTATCTACAGTTCGACCTGCGACAAGCACGCCTCTGAGATCATTAGAGCCGGTTTCCGCTGGACTGCTTCAGAAAGCTGCTGAAGCGCCCTCGGCTTCGGTGTCTCCAAGTGCGGCATTCCACAGTACAGTGACAGAGTACCAAGAGCTTCAGGAGTCTCTTTCAAGGTCGACTGGGCCGTCTTCCCATGAACTGCCACAGGACGTGGTCGTCTCGTCTTCGACTGTGGCGGCCGAGAGCCACAAAACCTTTGTTCTAGAAGAGAAGTCCATGACGAATAGAAAAGGCCCCGCTCAATCCGAGTTGGACTCCTCAACTAAGCTCGGGGACACTATGCCCAAAGTCACGACCAAAACACCGATTGCGCCTGGCACGCTGGACGCGAACTCAAAGCTGGAGCCTGTGGACTTGACTATCATGGGCGAACCCGAGAAGACGGAGGCAAGCATTGACAGGCACACCTCGGAACACCACCATAGAAGTTCATCAGCACTGGCTGGCTATGCGCTCGCGGGTTTCGGTGGCCTCTCGCTGATTCTCTCGGTCGTGTTCACGTCAACTGTGCTCGCGTTCATAGGCCTCGGGCTTGTCTTCTGGGGTGCGCTACTATTGTTCATCA
>Ga0209725_1001907_pt1 | contig 11472 bp, 9 predicted proteins | sample I18A1metaG_FD_184145 | JGI IMG/M metagenome (GOLD analysis project Ga0209725, IMG submission 184145) | Lake sediment bacterial and archeal communities from Gulf of Boni, Indonesia to study Microbial Dark Matter (Phase II) - ​I18A1 metaG... | ecosystem: Environmental > Aquatic > Freshwater > Lake... | reverse complement strand
GTTGGAGTTCACTATGGATGGAAGTTTTGGCGTAGACATGAGATTGAACGGATGATGCGGATGAAGATCAAGAAGGTCAAAGAGCCTGAGGAGGAGAAGTGATGCCGCGATTATCAGAGGATATGAGAAGGGCTGTAGCCGTCTTCATATCAGCTACAATCATCTTCTCCGTGATAGCGTATGTGGCTGTCACGCCTAGGCCTAAAGAACAGTTCTTCCAGCTCTATGTTCTAGGCGAGACGAGAATGGCTGAACGCTACTATCCTGACGATAACCCGAACATTCCTATGGGGCGATTCGTTCAATGGTATCTAGGAACGACTAACTTCATGGGCTCGGTTCAGTATTTGGTGATCAAGGTTAAGCTGGGAAACTCTAGTATCAAGGCGCCGGACGATATCAACTGTATCCCTTCGCCCGCACCGGTCCTCATAGAGTTTAGAAAGGTTCTGATGGATAATGAGACTTGGGAGTTCCCATTCGCATGGATTATCGGGGAGACAGCTGAGGATGGTGAGATGACCTACGCTACTGTGCTTGTTATTAACGTCAAGGACGGCGTAGAGGTCCAGAGAGGTCAGGTGGGTGCACTGAACGGATACAACTTCCGTATAATCTTTGAGCTCTGGACCCTTGATCCAGCAACCGAGGAATTGATATTCGGCTGGAAGGCTGGCGGGCAGCATAAGGTTGCGTGGCTTCAGGTGTGGTTCAACGCCACTAAGCCGCTGACCAGCTGATATGCATGAAGCGTCGTGAATCTACGTGGCGCCTAGCTACCATAGTTGCCTGATTCTAGAAGACGCTTTATGTTCACGACTAAAATGCTATTTTCCTAGTCTTTCCGGAGAAGCTTCTTCATCACACCTCTAGGACCGCCGTAATATACGGATAGAGCTAAGGCTATCAGAATCAGCCCTAAAGCTATTCCGCCTGCGGTGAATAGCGGGGCGTCGAAGCTGGTGAAATATCCGTTGTTGTAAGGCTTCTCCAACACTTCTAGGCTCATAGAGACGAATGGACGGCTCTCTATAAATAGGGTAGACTGGAAGACGAGTTTATACGATTTGGAAGAGAGGGGAAAGAGGATTGGGGTATGGCTCTCGATGAAGTCGAGGAAGCCATGTGAGATCCAGGTAAGGAAAACGGCTAGGAGAGGCATCTTGATCCTTGAACTTTTCCATATGAGCGGGATGGCAAGAAGGAGGAAGAGGGGAGGGAGCATGCTATGGCTTACCGAGCGGTGCATGAAGAATAGTACGTCTAGGTCTGGTAGAATTCCAACTAGACCTAGCGCGAGTGCCCATTTCAACCTAAACCTTAAGACGGCGGCTAGGGTGAAGGCGATGGCGAAGTGTAGGAGAGGCTCCATGCTCTAAGCAACCCTTCTTCTCAGGTTTTATACTTTTCGCCAATCTCGCTCAGTAATTCTTTGGTGTGCTTAAAGCGCAAATGGATTAGAGTGAGAATAGTATTTCATAGACGCGGACGACGACTGTTAGCATGAACAAGATTCCAAGAAATAGGGAGACGATTCTTAATCTTTTCTTGTTTATTATTATGCTCGTTCTTCCATAGTAAGGTGAGAGAAGCTCAGATGTCACTAGGAGGATTATCGCTGTAACCGCTAGCCAGAGGCTGAGGTCCCAGAAGGATAGAGGAGATATCAATCGGTCAACTCTCAATTATTCGGTATCGAGCTTGGATTTCTAGACCGTTACTCGAAGGCTTATCTCCCTCAAACGCTACTGGATTGCCTGTTACTTTTGCCAACATGCATCCTATTGCACTGCACATTGGGCAACCGGTAAGAAGACAGATTTTGGATAGCTTCTTAACGTCTTGGCACAAGTCTCGGTAGATACTGCCTACCATTTTAACTTCGACAAATTCCCCTTCCACATCCATACTGAATTCTTCAACGACTTCTAGATCTTCGACTAGGAGTTTTGCAAGATTCTTCTGCAAGTAGTCTAGATCAACCTTGGAGAAGTCAACTCCCAGTTCTTTCTCGAATAGTTTCGCGAGGCCGTATCCAGGTGATAATAGGTACACGCCTTTAGAGTTTTTCGAGAAGATTTCTTTTCCAGTTATTTCTTCTATTGATGGTGTGACGACCTGATTGCTTGAAGGTATGAAGACCATTCCGTCCCTACACCCTTCCGTAGACTTGGGAGGGAGATGCAAACCTTTCCCTTGACATGCCTCTTCGCTAAGTATCTTGTCAACTGCCATAAGCGATGGAACTGCGGTCGAGTCTAGGAGCTTCGCCCTCACGTAGGCCACTGGCTTTATGAAGAAGAGTAGGGCGCCCCAAAAAGTGAGGCCTAAGCCGATAAAAGCTAGAATAGATGAAGAGAATAAGATTGATGATATCAGAGCGACTGCGCCTATTGTCAGGAGCGAAGACGTTATTATGAATGGCTCAAGCCTCTGCTTTCGAAACTTGAGCTGAAGGGCTTCTTTTTCATTTTCAAGTTGCTGAATCTTGCGGATCAAAGCTTCAGCTTCGACGTATGGGATTTGGGAAACTGTTTCAATAAGTGAAGTAGGTAATGGCTTTTCAAGTTGTTTTGGCATAAGAAATGCGAGGATTTTTTCTTCTATGCTTTTTACGGTGTTCGCAAAAACTCTCAACCTGGGTGTTGGTCTTAACATATTCCAGTTTCTTGATTTACGTCGTAAGGCTCGCGTTTGTTCTTCTCCTCGTGATGTCAGTTGGGCGCCACATATCCTGCAAAATCGATCACGTTGATCCGCTTTAGCACCGCACCTCAGGCAGCAGCGCTGAGACTTGGTGGTCGTCCACCAGTGACTAGGCAAAGTTCCTTCCTCTAGGAGTATTCTTACACTGTTCTTCCTATTGGAGATAAACGCTAGAGTTTCACGCCTCTTCAAATGGAATGAAGTTTTCTCTAATCTTATGAAAGAGTTGTTCCCTGTCCAACATTCCTTCTTGGACTCCTTCAACCTGCCATATGTTGGAGCATTGAAGCAATCCAGCTTTCGCAGCATTAATGATGTCGTGGCCTTGCGAATATAGGGCGAGGTATCCAGCTGCCATTCCGTCGCAACATCCTACGCTACTGATCCTTTCTTGAACATATACAGGTCCGATTTTCACCGGTCTCCTACTTCCTTTTTGATGTACTTCGATCGTGCAGGCTATCTTATCTTCAACTATTATCGTCAAAAGATTAGGCGAAATGTGGAAAAGTTCATGAATGTCGTTCAGGTCAAAAGTCGACTTCACTAAATCTATCTCATAAGTGTTTCCGAGGACTGTGTTGCATTTTGGAATGACTGATCTCAAATATTCGGTTGTCGTTTCGTAGGCTGCTATATCAAAGAATACTTCTTTTCCACGTTGATATGCGTAGTCGATCAACCTTCGATTGAAAGCTGGCTCGCCGCTCGTGACAAAGACGCCATCGTATCTATTTATTAGCCGTTTGGGTATTGGGCTACTCGTAGCGTATACGTGTGCGCCCTTGACATCGTCGATGAAGTAGAAATCGATTCCATATGAGTCTCTTATGCAGTAGATGGACGACGTTTCCTTGGCTCTAATAACCATTACCCCGTGCTCATGTTCCTCCTCGTTTATGCTGAGCAGTTCATCCGGCCGTATGACGAGTTCTCTGACGTTCACACCTGCTTTCTTTAGGTGCTCTCTATATGGGCCGTCGAAAAAGCCAGGGTACTGTTTGTCAAAGTCTTCTCCTACGAAGCCTATTAATTCGGTATGGGCTCCTAGAAGTGCTGCACCATAGGCGACATTAGGCCCTCTTCCGCCGTAGCTGTATGAGACAGGTTCTGTTGCGTTATCCTTTAACACGTCGAGTACGTGTTCAAACGACCACCGCTTGTTTATAACATCGCCTATCATTGAAACGGGAGTAGAAATTCTCAACAGTTTCTTGAATTCGTTTGGGAGCTTATTGCTGTCACCTATTTCAATGTGTATATCCTTTGCAATGTGTCCGGCTACGAGCAATTTTTTGGCGTGCAGGCTTTACCCCTCTTTCTGTAAAAGGATTACTTCCAGTGTTTTGTCAATTCCTTGATAAACCGCCCAACCTGCTGCGGAGCCAGTACATGTACCAAAGATACGCGCCGATATGGTCGAAAAATATAGAAAGTCACGGAATAGTACAGTATGTCTTCGAGTTTCACTATTGAATACGCTGGTAATGTCTTTTGCTGGCGCTTCCTTGGTCAGATTTCCGCGGCCGGCAACCGAGGAGAACCCGCAACAAGGAAGAACCAGCAAGGGAATACTTCTTTTCAGACGGAATAAGTCTTTTCATCCATATGATTCTGCGCGTTTGTATGGTACGATGGGAAAGATCGATTGCGAAGAGTCTATAGATATGTGCTACAGAGAAGCGGTCTCATATGCCCCGATATGTCAAGAAGCTTATCTATGTGCTCAGGTGTATAATGAATATGGCGGAATAGAAGAAATTAGCCTGGTTGGAGGGTGCACTGTTTTGAGATTTCAAGATCTTGTTCATGGGAGGCGTATATGGACTTAATTCAGTGTTGCCTATAGTTCTTGTCTTTGGTTACACTTCACTGAAATAGTTCATGTAACCTCTGGATAGCGTGGAGAGAGGAAGAAACTCTTTCTCTCTGACTCGAATTCCGCGGCCGGCAACCGAGGAGAAGAAGCGTGAGAAAAAGGATACTGCTACTGACGTTATTACTTATATTAGTAATGGTTGGCTCTATAGTCGACGGATCTTACTCGATAAGTAAAAGCGCAGGGAGAAGAAGTACAACTGTAGCAAGATTATCGACAACATCAAGAAGATCAACCGACCTAACAGTAACTGTAACCGTAACCACAACAGTAACTGTAACCGTGACCACGACAGCAACTGAAACTGTAACTACAACATCAACCACAACTAATCAACTTCAGCTGACTATTGGAGTACATTCGGGTTCTTTGATATGGAGTTTGATGTATCCTGAGTCTGGTTCTTATCCTTATTGGCAGCAAATTAAAGAGCACATTAAGTATTGTATTGTTCAGTTTTATGCTGATTTAAACGATGATGGGAGTCTTACGCCAACGGCACCCATTCATTTTCCACTTGAGTGGGGATGCGAAGGAACCGACTTTGACAATCTTATGCTCTATTGCCAAGAAATAATAAGAAATGGCTTTTACCCAATCATCGACCTGTTCTTAAACAATTTTGAAACTGTGACGGAGTCTGGTCTACGCGTTTTCCTAGCCAATTGGTCGATAAATCTTGGAGAGAATAAGGTCATCTGGGTTCCTTGCTGGGAGTACAATCAGGTTAAGGCCCCAGGATGGGGCACTGGAAGTAGCAGATCCTATAGGATTGAGCCTACTGATTTTAATCGTGTCATGATGATGATTCGAAAGGTAAGGGATGATCTTCGAATAGGCAACATCCTCCTTGGGGCTTACCCTCTTTTGTGGCCTCTTGATTCTTGGGATTATGCTCAGTACGGAGATCGGCTTTACGAGGATTGGCTTCCAGGAATGAGAATGGCTGACATATTGGGAGTATCATCGTACAATGCGAAAATCGATGAGGCATGGGAAGAGGCCAGAAGGCTTTATTACTGTATTAATCAGCCTGAAAAACCCTTCTTTTTCTTTGAGTATGCAAATGATTACCCACAGACAGGAAGTGTGGTTACAGCAGGATTTGTGAATGACTCCTACGCTGAAATTCCCAGCCATTCCTTTGTTAAGGTCATTATTTGGTGGCACGGTACAAAGTATACTCCTGAAACCATCGAGGCTATTGGAATAAACGCCGCTTCATATGAAGGATAAACCTCCATATAACAAAGTTGTAACGCGCGTGTCTTTTTCGAGTAAGAGTGGACTGTGGCTAATTGAGGAATGCATTTTATCGATTAGATCTATCAAGATCGAGCGAACTTAGTATAAGTGGAAATATGTCTGTAAAGCAAAAAGGTCGGCGGTCATGGGAGCTGAATTGTGTCATATCTTTGTTGATTATGAGCATAGGTGTGCCTTCATCAGTCTTTGTGTAGGCATATCCATGCATGCCATTGACTCTTTGCAATCTATGGAAAAAATCTGGATGTATAACACATCCTTCATTGATAGCAAAAATTGTTTCACCGTACTTTTTGTCTAAAGGTAATTTTAAATTTCTCTTTTCTTCTTCTGAGAGTATGTGCCCATCGTTTATCTTTACTAGAACATTACTAATCTCTCTCTTCGCTTTTTGGTTATGGAACCAAAATCGGGCAATAGTTGAATCAAGAAAAACGACATAATCTTTGTTTATTCGAGATTGAAGCTCCTTGAGTATACTGAGGATGTCGATGCTCCTATCGACCCTGCTCATTCCATGATCGGACAAAACTAGAAGTCTTACACCTTTGTCTACCTTTCTTATATTATTAAGAACGAGTTCTATGTTTGAGTCTATTTGCTCAACGTATTCTTTTATGGCTAGGGAGTTCGGTCCATGTTCATGCCCTGCTGGGTCTAGGCTGCTAAGTTTCATAAACAAAAAATTGTATTTATACTCATTTTTCGACATCTGGATGGTATTACGAATAATCTCCTTGTCAGTCATAATGAAGGGTGGCGACATCAATATGTATGGGACCGCTTTCTCTCGAAATACATCAAAGAGGGTTAGAGCATTACTTAGAGCTTTTTCTTCAAAGATATTCTTCTTCTGTGATAATTCGAAGTGGCTGAGCATATTAGCCGGTATGAGATTAGATGCAGCGTTAAAAGGATTTCGTGCAAAATACTCATTTATAAGGTACCTTAGCGCAAGCCTTAACCTATCGTGTGGAATCGAATCTGTTATCCTAATAAATTTTAGAAAAATATTTCCGTCGTACTTATCAAATTCATGATTTTGTCTTAGGCTAAATTCAGTCCAAGTGCCATGTTTTTCAGGCCATAACCCTGTGAAAATCGTTGTTTCTATCCCCCTAAAAGCAAACGCCGGCCGTATTTGGCACGAAAACCCCTCTCTAGCAACATCGTATAGAAATGGTGCGCTCTTCTTAGACAGATAACTGCTTGAAAAACCATCGATCAATATCATCACTGTTTTGTTCACGAAAAAACCCTCAGAAAGTTATTTCTTTGAGTTTTATAGTAGAGGATATGCTCTTCAGAAGGAGCTATTATGGAGTTTGTAAGCTTCTAGATACAAGCTTCTTAGAATATCCCATTCTGACATACTCAAGCTTGTGAAACCTGAGGGAATGCAGTATCTTAATTCTTCTCTTGCTTTCTCTAAATAATCTTCGTGGAGACTGCCATTCCTACTTATTGAAAAGAGAATTAAGGGCGCTGCAAGAAAAACCTTGATTGCGGGGGCTTGTGGTCGAAGAAGTGGATGTAGATAAAGCGTACCGTTACGTCTAAGAATTTGATGCATATAATTAATATTCATGATTATCTGACTAACGATATTAGAAATAGCAATTGCTCCTTCTTGTTCTATTCCAATTTTTCGCGTAAAGTTTCTTATGAATGGTCTTAAATAATTATGCCACATAGTTGATCGAGCTTTCTCAGGAAAACTAATCCAATCTGAAAACGTACTGTTAAGAAACTTTTCCAGGTAATATCTTAGTACAATTTCGAGGTAATTCCTAGTATCAAACCATAAGTCAATAGGATCCATCTTAACTAGACTGAAATCGGGTCTAAGTTTGAATAATGTTGCTGAAGTCACTCTTTCGGGAAGATCCGGTAACTGCTTATAAAGACAAGGAAGATCAGTTTTGTAGTGCTCTCTAAAGATCTTCATTCTTCCTACATATGTATGTGTGTATTTTCTCATCAAGATGCATAAAGCAGTGGCTATCTCCATGAAAGTCTTGTTGCATTCATAAATTATACCTTCTTTCCTCGGTCCCTCTAATTCTACACTTCTTAGATAATTGTAGGAAAACTGTCCTATAAGTCCGGTTGCTTTTTCGAAAAGAAGACGTAGACCGCTTGATAGGGGTATGTCATCATAGCCCCATGGATTTAAATTCCGTATATCCTCTCCATACAAAATACTGCTAGCGGCCTTTAGTTCGTAGTCTGAAATGTCAGGCGATGTTAAACTGTTTTTTGTATTAAACATAATGTCTACGACAAACTTTGAGAAACGAAATAAACTGCTTTCAGGATCCTCAATACCAAGCTTACTGTAGATCTTCCGTTGAAGCTTTCTCCGGTCTTTTTCACTAGGAACTTCTTCTACTACGACTACTATGTCATAATCTTTCAAGGGCATAACCATTTTATTTCCAATAAATTTGATGCTTCCCTCTCCCCTCCCAAATCCTCCGGTCAAAATGATAGATTTAACTCCAGCAATATTTTTCAGAATTGTTTCAGTTATCAGACCAAGTTGTGAACTAATCTGTTCATCAATCCAGTCTTCTTCGTATACCGTATAATGCCCCATGTCATCACACAACGTTGACAAGAATATGTGCGGGCGGTGCGAACGGGTTAACTTACATCTAATAATTTTTTCGTGGTGTGCAGTTGTAGGATAGAATTATAGGTTTACGCTCAGCCTCCTTTGTGCTAGCTAGCGCACAATAGGATGCTACCGGTCAGATCACGCAATGTCATGCGGATAAAAATGCCTTGAGTAACTCTGCACTAGAAGTTGCGCGATTCTTTATGATCCTTGTCGTCAAGATTAATTCCTTTTTTATCTCATTTCTTAGTAGAAAAGCGTTATATATCTTTGACACAAGTTCATCATAATTTGTTTCAATATCACATACCCATTTCTCTTGACCAGCGGTACTCATCAAGGCCTTGATCTTAAAAGTGTAGTCTATCCCAACGGATGGGATGCACATAGAAATCGCGTGAATGAGAGAGTGCATTCTGGCAGCTATGAAGAAATCGAGCTGTCCAATTATTCCTTTTAGTACTTCCGGAGTATATTCTGCAGTAATTATTTTAACTTTTTTGCGGGTGGATGCGCTCATGAATCGATAGATTTTCTTAGCTATTATTCTATCGTCATTCTCTCCAGGGCCATAAACGTGAGGGATCAAGATCACAGTGACATTCAGCTTTTCAATTAAATGATTGATCACTTTTGACATTAGGTTAATGTATGCGTGTAGCTTTGCCTCTAAGCTCCTGCAGTTTGAGAAGCCATATTGGTATGCTAGTGCGCTCACGTTTATACCTACAAGCGGTTTACGGCAACCGGTAATACCTTTTTTTTGCATGATCTCTTCAACCTTTTCACGTGCTATGGGCTGCAAGAGGAAAGCAGTATCTGCACCGAGATGGACAGACGGGTTCTTAACTCCGATCTTTTGTAAGTATTGCATAGAAATAGGATCTCTTACAGTTATCAAATCAACTTTATTGAGAGTTATTCTTGTTAGAAAAGTTAAAATCTCGCCTTTCAGATTGTCCCTGAACGGTCCTATTTGTGTTGTGTAAATAGCTATTGGTTTCCCTAGTAATATCGCCGTCCAGATATGAATTAATACCATGATGTATGAATCAATGCCATAACAATCTGAGATCACGTCTGTGCCACACACTATGATGTGATCTGCTTCAGTGTATGCTTCTAGCGTCTTCCGCCTCTTTGATTGAACCAGTGCGTACGAGGTAATTCCAAGAGTCCTTCGCAATATTGCCCATAGCATTGGGCTAGCAAGGAGATAAGTAGTTTTTGCGAACCTTGTAATTCTGTTAGACGACGTTAGTGAACTAGGAAATAAATAATCAGACACTATCGCGGCACAACGTTTAGAGCCTATCTCCGGCCACATAGACAAGATCGTCAAAGTTGCTTGTGGGCTGAGTTCACGTACGATCGCAAGCAACGAATTCACAACAGTCGCTGTTCCCTTATTTTTGAGGTTAAACCCTCCACCGAAGATCAAGATATTCTTTTCAAGTCGATTTCCGTCTAAAATATCTCCTCGTTTGTCTATGTACTGAGACTTAATTTTATTAAACATATCGCTGTAAAGCTTTAGGATCGTAAGTGGAATATGTTTCAGCATCCTTCGAAAGGCTTGTTTCGATGATAGGTAAATGTTAAGGTAAGTTAGTATTGCAGCTACATATGATATTGGTTTTGATTTGAAAGATCTCGTGCTACTTTCAGGGACTTGGATTCCAAGCGACTTTAGAACGGAAATGCGTGCAATTAGGCCTCCTTTCTTAAAAGCGAGCTGCAATTTTTGAGATTGAAGTACCTCATTATCATTTGTTTTCTTGATTTTTATTTTTCCACTTTGTGTTACTTTTTTCAAGAGTTTGTCGCCGACATCACTTCTCGTCATGATGATCGACTCGGCATCGTTATGCTTCATTAATTCGGGTAACCAAGCATCGCCTATCGATATATCTGCGAGTTCATTCGTTTGATCTTGGCATAGAGTGCAATGTATTGGCGTGAAGAAGTATGGGCTAAAGAAGTATCTCCAGTAGAACGATGAAGGCAAAAACATCTTTTTTCCATCTCGTAATGTAACTGTCATGCCACCGGGCCACCCCTCTCCGCGGTAGTCTAAATTGATGACCTCGTTGACTTTTACATTCATCCTTTGAAGTAGAAATTCAGTTCCCAAGAAGTTAACGGTATGCGAGCAAAATAGACCAATGTGTAAGACTATCTTATTTTTTAACTCCTTCTGAATCATCTCAGCTTTTCTAATTCCTTGGATGTGGCATGGAAGCCCCACAACAGCAAACTTTCCATCTTGGTTCGATATATTTTTCAGGGCTATGTTGAGAGGAACAGGGCAGTATTTAGATTTGGCTGCAGAAATAGTCTCTTCCCTGCTCCTCGAAATAAACACTTCGGGTTCCAAGGGGTTAACTCTGCTCATTCTAGTTACTATCGCACCGTCTATCATCTTTCTCTCTAAGGCAAAGGCTATTAGTGCAGTCGCCAACCCACCGGATGCTGATCTGTTACGTATCATCTCATCTGTTGAATGACCGACGTAGCAGTTGATGAAGTTGCCAAGAAGTACGTTGTTAGGACTTGAACCGAAAATAAGCCGGTCAAGTTTGATCATATCTAAGGATATGTTTGGGCACACCTTTAGGCAAAGTCCACATTCTCGGCATTTTTCTAAATCTTTTACTGTTGGAAGATAAATTCCTTGGCAATTTCTGTGCATCTCAATAACACTGTGAGGGCAAATTCCTGCACAAGTCCCGCAACCAGAACAAACATTCCCTACTGGGGGAAGTTTCATAGGTGGATAAACGTCCAATGCTAAACACTCTGGCGTTTTTTCAGAAAGCGTTTATTAAGTATCAAGATATATGATTAAATAATCGGAAGCACTGAAATGCTTTGAGTCGATTCCCGATAAACTCTCGCGGTTACTGTTGTGGTCGTGTTATAGTTGTAGTTTCCACTGTACACGGTTAATCCTTGCCATGTGACTGTGATGGGCTGAGTCGTATTCGTCCAGTAGACCGCG
>Ga0209725_1001906_pt1 | contig 11477 bp, 9 predicted proteins | sample I18A1metaG_FD_184145 | JGI IMG/M metagenome (GOLD analysis project Ga0209725, IMG submission 184145) | Lake sediment bacterial and archeal communities from Gulf of Boni, Indonesia to study Microbial Dark Matter (Phase II) - ​I18A1 metaG... | ecosystem: Environmental > Aquatic > Freshwater > Lake... | reverse complement strand
TCGAAGGCATACACGATTAAGCCGAAGATCTACTTGGGCAGGAAAGCCTTCACAGCCATATCTGACGTTGTGAAGCTTGCAGGAGGACATTACTTCAGCGCCGGAAAGGCAAGCAAATTCATCATACGAAAGAGCAACAGCTAGAATAGTCCGAACTGTGAGGAGGTGGCGATGCGGAGGAAGCTGTATGAAGACAAGGCCCTCTGGGAGAAGTTCTACGCCATTGAAGAGGCGCAAAAAAAGGAGGGCTTGGAAGAGCATTATTGGGTTGAGGGCGAGGATGGGCGAGAGCTCTTCGATAGAATGGTCATTGAAGCTGTCAAGGGAAAAGAAGCGCTAGACGTAGGATGCGGATCCGGCGAATTCACACTGGCATTGGCAGCCTCTGCAAAAAAAGTCGTCGGGTTAGACTTCTCTGAAAAAGCCATGGCCAAGGCTGTCGAGAACAGATCAAGCAAAGTTGTCAGAAACGTTGAGTTCAGGCTTGCCGAAGCCCACGAACTTCCCTTTCCAAGTGGATCTTTTGATGTAGTGATAAGTAGGAGGGGGCCAGCCACTGACAGTTCAAAGACGATCAGAGAAGTTTACAGAGTCCTCAGGAAGAGCGGGCAGCTTATGGAGATAACGATCGGAGAAAGAGACAAGTTGAACTGGAAGGAGATCTTTGGCAAGGGCCAAAACTATCCTTTCAAGGAAAAAGTTTCAGCAGAGAAGCAGAGGCTTCTTGCAAGAGTTGGGTTCACGAAGATAAACATTCAGGAGTTCGAGGCAACAGAGTACTTCGGAAGCATCAAGGATGTAGTAATGAGACTGGAGACCGCGCCGATACTCTCAGACTTTGACAAGGAGACCTACAAGCCACAAGTTAAGCAAATAGAGAAGACATTTGCAACTGCAAAGGGCATTCGGACCAACAGGCACAGAGTCATAGTAATAGCGACAAAATGACTTCATGTAGTCCCTAGTCATCGAAGGCTATTGACCACCCTAGAAACAGTAACAACGAAAATGAGGTCAACAACTTACTTCCCCTGGTTCTTTGTTCTCTTGCGTTCGCTTAAGCGCCGAAGACGCAGGCAAATCATACCGAAAAAGCAACGGCCAGAATGGTTCGTATTGACGCTAGGATAGGATCTGTGTGACTTGACGGACTCTGAAGCATAAGGTGCTGCCGTCGCGGTACAGTGTGCCTCTCGCCTTGAACCGGGCTTCCCTCTTGATCATGCCTGTTGGTCCTTCGAAGTCTTGCGCTGTCATTCTGGCTCTCCACTTGCCGTTTACTAGGACGACTGCGCTGCCGGGATAGATCTTCTCCACGGTAACCTCATACACGTCTCGTTCAGGCATGGCGGGTTCCTCAAGCGCCGGAACGCTTCCAGCCGTGACTACTCTGTCCCATCCGACTTTTCCTATCTGCCCTGTCTCTTCGAGTCTCTCTATCGCAGCTTTCGCTGTGGCTGGTGTTATTCCTTCTTCAACCGCGTCTTCTGTCAGATCCTCGATTAGTAGGCCTCGGCTTCCTGCCTTCATGGCTTTCATCCACAGGATTCTAGACGCCTTGTCGATCTCCCTCAGGAACTCCTTAGCTTTCTCCTCTTCAGGCTTGATGAGCTTCGGCTCCAGCGCGATGATTTTTGCGCGTTTCTCAAGGTCGCTTAGTTCCTCGATCGTCATCGGATTTGGTTCTGGTTTCGGTCCAAGCCTCATTAACGGGTTGAGTTCGCGGTTGAGGGTTGAGGTTATCTTCCTCATCCTTTCGACTCTGCGCCTGCTCGCGTACAGGTAAGCGATGTCAAAGGTGTTGTTCGCAGCTAAGATGGTGGCTTTGCCCGCTGTCTTCCTTCCGGTTCTTCCTTTGCGCTGTATGTATCTGATCTCGCTCGGTATCGGCTCATAGAAGACGACTAGGTCTACGCTTGGAATATCCAAACCTTCCTCGGCTATGCATGTTGCCACAAGCGCGTTCGTCTCTCCGTCACGGAAGTTTCTGAGGATCTCAGCCTGCTGATCTTGGCTTAGCCCTGGGTCGTCTTGCTTTGAGGCTTGACCTACGAACCGTTCAACCGTAAGAGCACTGTTTTCTCTGAGCTGGTTGACAAGGTGTGACGCTGTATCCCTGTACTGTGTGAAGACGAGCACTTTCGAGTTCGGATGCTGCTTAACCTGGCTCTCAACCACTTGCGTTAAGAGGGGCATCTTTGGGTGTTCGAGCTTCAGGTGCTGGCTGAGGAGCCTCTTCAGCTCGGAGTATTGTTGGTCGTTGATTATGGTCTTGTAGCTTTTCTTCTCCTCGCTCTCCTGCTCCATCCTCTCCAAGAAGGATAGTAGCGTAGGTATTCCTTGGGTTTCAAGAAGCTCCAAAGCGTGGAAGAGAGTCAGCGAAGCAGACTGCGCAACTATAGCGCTGTAGATTGGCCCTCTCTCCTCCTCAATCGTCTCTTCCAGTCGATATCTGAGCTCCTCACCTGCTTCGAGAAGATTCCTTCTGCTCACATATTCCGGCTTTGTATGGATGACACCTATCCTGTTAAGCCAACTCAACCTATCGTTGAGCATGGATCGGATCATGCGACTGAGTTCTCTGTACTCGACTGGCAGGTTGACGTGCTTCCATTCAACCTCGACCGGGTTTATGTATGGAGTGACATCAGGGTCTTCTTCCGATCGGTACTCTATCTGCTCTATGAATAGGGCTTGGCAGGTTTCGCCGATCTTGTTCTTGTCGGCGCCTGGGCTTGCTGTCATTCCAAGTATCATGGGCCAAGGCGACTGCTCAACATAGTTCTTCGCAACGTCCGTGTAGGCATACTCTTTTCTTGCTCTGTGACATTCATCGAAGACGAGTAGGCTGAAATCTTTCAATGTGAGGTAGCCGCTCTCAAGATCGTTTTTGACGACTTGAGGCGTCGCAAAAATGATTCGAGCCTTCCCATCCCAGATCTGCTTCCTATACGCAGCCGGAGTCTTACCAGTTAAGGCGACTGCGTCATCTTCCGTGAGCTTCAGAATGCTCATGTAGGTGTCCTTGTGCTGAAGGACCAGCGGCCTAGTCGGCGCCATCACTAGGACACGCATCTGCTTGAAGCTGTAGAGGAACTTGGCGGCAGCCAGTGCTGAGATAACTGTCTTGCCTAGGGCAGTCGGCAAAACCACAAGCGTATTCCTACGACACGCCTTCTCAGCTATGGTTTGCTGGTAAAGCCTAGCCTCAACTCTGCTAGGCCAAACAAGGGGAGACTCAATATGCTTCGTTGAGATGCGCTCAGCAAGCGACATTGGCTAACTAGATCTCGATGATGTCGGGTGTGGGCTCTTCCTTCTTCACAGGCCTCGGGCTTGACGCGTCAACGTTCTTCAGTAGCGAGGCAAGCCTTCCGTCTTCAAGCAGTTTCTTGTACTCAGCCAGCTCCTCAGAAGATCTCAACAGGACTCCTCTCTTCTTTGTCGGCCTGCCCAGATCATCAACGGGATTCAACTCCACAGCCAATCTCGCAGGGCTGCCTCTGAACGGCGGCATCTTCAACACAAATACGCCTGGAACAGTAGTAGGCTTCCTTTCCCAATCCCTACCAGACTTCAAGAAATCCGCAAGCTTAGACTCCAATCCTACAAGCACCAACCAAAGAATCGGTGATGAGAACCCAAAAGCCTTTGCATGATAGGTCATCTCTGCTCATGGGCTGCACAATTTATTTAGTTGGGGGAGGTTCCAGCTTATGATCTTGGCCGGCTTGATCACCAGGATGTAACTCTTGTTCTCTGAAATCGGATATTCTTCTTCCCATTTTGGGTACTTCGCGTAGATACGTTCTCTTCCCCTCTCGAAGAGGGGACCGCTTGTCTTGAACGCAGCTTCTCCCTGTGCGATGACATACGATGGAGTTTTCTCCCAGCTGATGTACTCGTCGACGATGAAGGCGACCTTGCTGTTCCTTTGGATGTTTCGTCCTTTCTTGCTTCCGTAGTCTGTATCGATGTAGAGTAGTTCCTCGTCGCTGGCGTAGCATACTACCGCGATGTGCGGAACTCCATCCTTTGTCGCTGTCGCGAGTCTTCCCACATGATGTTCGTCAAGATATCTCTGCTCGACGGGCGAGAACTTGGGCATTCGTGCCTTCGCCTCGAGTCATCTTTTTTGACTGCTCTTATCTACTTTCTGGATAGGATCGATAGTCAACAATTGGTCTTACAGTTTGATCAGATACAATGTCTACAAGCGATCGCTAGAGGTTGAGAAGCAGCTTCGTCAATCAACTGTTAGCCCAATGTTGTCTGCTCAAGCAGCCCTGCTAGCTTCCTGAAATCCCTCTGCATGGTTGCTTTCAGTTGGGCTGTGTAGAGCGCTGCCGCTGGGTGGTACATGGGGACGATCTTCAGGTTGCCAGCCGAGCATATTTTGCCGTGCATCTTCGATATGCTACCGGCTTTGAGCCTATACCTCTGAAGGATGAATCGAGTGGCTGTGTCTCCGAGTGTGCAGATGACCTTCGGCTGGATTAGGTCGATTTGTCTCTCCAGGTAGGGGGTGCATGCGTTGATTTCCTCGCTGGTGGGCCGTCGATCCTTTGCTTCGTGGGGCTGCTGCTCTGCGGGTTGGCTTGCAGTGGTAGGTCGGCATTTCACGATGTTCGTTACATATACTGATTTTCTATTGAGCCTTATGGAGGCTAACAGCTCGTTGAGCAGGTCTCCGGCTCTTCCGACGAATGGTCTTCCTTCAGTGTCCTCGTTTCTGCCGGGCCCCTCTCCGACAAACATGACTTCGGCTTTGGGTGGGCCTTCGCCGGGGACGGGTTTGGCCCTCGTTCTTGAGAGAGGGCATCTTGTGCATGCTTCAATCTCGCCAGCGATTCTGCGAAGCTCCTCCTCAGAATTGGGCATGCTATTCCCTTGTGGTCCTGCAATCTTGATAGAATACGAGCTGAAAGCTCTTTCGAGCAATAGACGTTCCAGACTGTTGGCAAGGTGAGAACATCGATAACGCATCGGTTAGAAACAGGAGGATCGATGCTCTCTGTGTTTGCTTTCTTCCACCGGTTCAGATTCCGCCGGCCGCACCAAGTGAGCGGGGATATAACATAAGGGCTGTTTTTCGATGTGCACGTGGATGTGGATGAGGGGACGTGGAATTGCACGTGTACATGGGTTGATGGCCACGTGGCTGCCTATGGTGGCAGATTCAACGATTCTGCGGGAAAAAAGTATATTTGGTTTCTGTGTTGTGTAGAAAACAGCTGCAGCATAATGTCTCTGCTGAAAATACTAGTGTCACGTGGCACAAAATAGTATATGTTTCTAGCCCCAGAAATATACGGTATAGTAATTGTAGGTTAACTCTAGTTTCTCCGTTTCTTAGCGGCCAGCGCGCGCGCCACGGCTGCGGTGGTTGCGACTAAGCCGATCATAGCAAGGTAAGGTGCAAAGACAGCAAGCGTTGTGGTTAGCCATCGGGGCTTCTCGGTCAGATAGCCTTTAAGAACAGGGAGAGGCAGTTTAGCTTAAGGGTTGAACTGGCGGGGTTAGTTGCCGTCTCTTGAACAACTACAGAACGGCAGATACACCGTTCTGAAGAGGCTAGGCGAAGGCGGAAAGGGCATCGTATTCAAGGCCAGAGACACCGTTCTGAACCGTGTTGTCGCCATCAAGATGCTGAAAACCCCCGTCACAACCGGAGAAGCATACACACGCTTCATAACGGAGGCTCAGTCAGTAGCCAAACTCAACCATCCAAACATCGTCTCCATCCATGACATTGGAAAGGAAGATGGAAAACAGTTCTTTGTGCTGGAGTTCGTGGAGGGCCATAGCCTCCGCGACCTGATTGAATCATCTCCAGAAGGCAAATGCGACGTACCAACCATTCTAAGAATCGGCATAGACGTTTGTAACGCGCTTCAATACGCGCATTCTCAAGGCATTCTGCATCGAGACATGAAGCCTGAAAACATCATGATCACTGAGCAGGGCGTTGCGAAGCTGATGGATTTCGGCCTAGCAAGGATGCTGGGCCAGCCACGTCAGACGCAGGACGGAGTCATAGTTGGCACAGTTGCCTATGTGGCTCCTGAAATAGCGTTAGGGAAAGGCGCTGACCCTCGGTCTGACCTATACTCCTTAGGCGCGGTTTTGTACGAGGCTGTGACAGGCAAGCCTCCTTTCCCCGGAGAAGATCCTGTAAAGATCATTTTCAGCCACATCCACGATTATCCGGTCTCCCCGGACAAGTCGAATCCAAAGGTTCTGCCTGCGTTATCTGGATGTGTGATGAGGCTTCTCGAGAAAGACCCAGAGAAGAGATACAAGTCTGCTGCTGATCTGCTCACAGCGTTAGGAGATATCGTTCAAGTGTCTTTCGCAGAAGTCCGTGTTCCTCCTCAGAAGCCAAGTGCCATTGCTACCCCCGATCTGCGTCTCTCCGGTGTCAGAGAGGTTCGGCTGATCGATAGAGTTGAGGAGATGGGTCTTCTCAGGGCGGCTGTGGATAAGGCAGTCCGGGGAGAGGGGGGGCTTGTCTTTGTGTATGGGGAACCTGGAATCGGCAAGACAAGGTTGGCTAGAGAGATAGGAGCCTACGCACGTCTGCGCTCCATGCAGGTCCTGTCTGGAAGATGCCCCGCCCTGTTCAGGATGGATGGGGTTCCTCCATACATTCTCTGGAACGAGGTGATCAAAGACTATCTGGAGATGTGCACGCCTCAACAGCTGTACAAGGCAATTGGTCCCTATCCAAGTGAGGTCTGCAGACTGGTTCCACAAATCAAAGAGAAGATTGGTACAATTCCCATGTCTCCCCCGCTCAGCCCTGAAGATGACCGCAACAGACTCTTTGAAGCCGTTTCACAGCTTATCACCAATATTTCAAAGGAAGCTCCATTGCTTGTTGTTCTTGATGATTTGCAGTGGACAGATCAGTCCTCGCTTCTCCTTCTACATTACCTGGCCAGAGGGGTTCAGAAGGAGCCTATGCTTCTTCTAGGCACCTATCGCCACACAGACATAGATGACAAACATCCGTTGTCATCGGTGCTAACCGAACTGAACAGGGAACGGCTGCTGCAACCCATCCGACTAAGACGCATGTCTCTCAACGACACATCGGAAATGATCAAACAGATGCTGGAGCAGGACGATTTGCCAAAAGGCTTCTGCGAACTGCTGTATGAAAAGACAGGGGGCAACCCGTTCTTCATTGAGGAGATGGTAAAGTCTCTGCAGGAGGAGGTCATCTACCGGGAGGAGAACAGGTGGAAGATCAAAGATGCCTCAAGAATCGAGTTTCCAGAAACCGTCAAGAGAGTCATAAAGACAAGAATAGGTCGACTGGACGAGCCTAGCCAACATGTCCTCACCATGGCCTCCTTTCTCGGCAAAGACTTCATCTTCGAAGCATTGCGCGGAGTCATGGGATTCGAAGAAGACAAGCTGATTGAATCAACAGAGAGAATACTCAAGACAGGATTGATCAAGGAAAGAATCGTCCGTGGGGAAGAGGCCTATTCCTTCGCCGACGCTATAGTCAGAGATGTTGTGCATGAAGAAATCAGTCTTCTTAGGCACAAGAAGCTTCACGGCGTTATTGGACATGGGTTAGAGAAGGTCTACTCTGATAGGATTGATGAGCATCTCGGGGAGCTTGCCTACCACTTTCTCGAGGGAGGCTACAAGGACAAGGCGCTTGAATACTTCTTGAAGGCAGGAGAGAAAGCTGAGCAGGTGTTCGCCCATGAACAGGCTTATTCTTACCTTCAACACGCCATTGAGATTCTTGAAGGAAAGGAAAATAGCCTTGAGGAGAAGGCCCGCGTAATCGAGAGGCTTGGAAATCTGAAAAGCTACATGGGAGAATACGACAGTTGCCTAGAATACTGGAGCAAATCCCTGGCGCTGTGGAATCAGCTTGGAAATGAGTGTAACGCTGCCAGGCTTCATACGAAGCTGGCCCACGACTTCTGGAGCTCTCTAGGCGACAAGGACAAGGGATCCGAGCATCACCGCATGGCCCTGAGCATACTGGAGAAGAAGCCTGAATCCGTGGAATTGGCCGACCTGTATGAGGACATCTCGCGTAAGCTTTGGCATGGCGGCCAATCTGCTGAATCCAAAGGATATGCGGTGAAAGCCTTCGAGCTGGCAAAGAAACTAGACGCCTACGAGGTCCTGGCAAAATGCCACTATGATCTAGGACTTCTGAGTGAAATGGCTGGAGAAGAACCAAAGGCAAAGGAGTACCTTGAACAGGGACTGAGAATAGCTCTTGAAAACAACTTCATGGTAACCGCTCGCATAATCTACAATTCTTTGTGCCTATACCACTGGCAGAGAGGAGAATTCGAGAAACACTTGGAGCTCTGCCAGAAGGCACTGGAAACTGCAAGAAAGGCCGGTGACCTAGTTGGCTTAGGTTGGATGAAGTGCAGGCTCGCAGGTGGCCGTCTTGAGGTGGGGGAAATGCAGGAAGGCCTCGCGCTTTGCGAGGAGGGTCTCGCAATAGGGAAGAAGACCAAACATACCAACCTTCTTTCATATGCGATGCTGGTCTTTGGAGTTTACTATATGTATCGCGGAGAATTCGACACAGCTTCCAAGTGTATTAAGGAATGCTATGAGCTGGCCAAGAAAACCGGATACTATCAGTTCCTCGGATATTCCACCTTGTACCTGGGAGCGCTTTTTCTGGAAAGGGAGGACTACGCAGGGGCCGAGGAGTATCTCAAGGAAAGCAGCAGCATCTGGGAAAATGCTGGAAATGTGTATTTGCAGCACATATACGTGCTTCCATACCTGGCAAGGGCATACCTGATGAGAGATGAGATCAAAGAGGCGCAGGAACTGATCGAGAAATGCTACGAATACGCGGAAAGGACCGAAAACAGAAGAGGCATCGCTCATACAGAATTGCTAAAAGGAATGTTCTTCAGACACGAGAAGAACTGGGAACAGTCGCTGCAGCATTTCGAAAGAAGCCTTCAGGAACATAAATCTCTTGGCACGGACAGGTGGTGGGTTTACTCGTTTGCCGACCTCCTGTACGAATATGGTTTAATGTACTTGGAAAGAAATGAGGAAGGGGACAGAGAGAGAGCCTACTCACTTCTGGATCGAGCTATGGAGATATTCGAGAAGCTGGGGCTAAGACAGAGAACTGAAAGAATAATAGCGAAAAAGAAACTACTCACAGCCTGAGCTTGCTTCTTTCGGACCCCGACGTTGTCGCAAGTGAGCGTCCGCTACTGGAAAGGCATGTTAGCGCAGAGATTGTCTTCTCACCTTCGCCTTTCTTCGGCCACAGGCCGGACATGATATTTCTCCGATTTCTAAGTCAGCCTTAGCTGGGCGTCCGCAAAAAGGACATCACACGGTCACCAGATGAGCCTTCAACATAAGTTCTGTCGAACTGTTTGATTCAGCTTTGTCCCTTCCTCTCAATAGAACACGTTATTACCTTGTCGAATTGAGAAAGAGGATCGGCCCTGACATCTTCCTACCTGACGAAGGCATTGTCGTGTACTTAGTTGACGAGACTAAGCAGACAGGCGAAGGAATTGTGAGGGTTGCTCTCCGGCCAACCACCTACAAGGCATTGAAGGGAGGGGAAGCGTTTGAGGAACCAATCGCAGGCTTGTACTCCTTCAGAATCATCTCGCTTGGTCCGTGGGATGCCAAGCTTTCAGTTGCATCAAGACTCGTGACTCTGCGGATGGAGCAGCCATTTCAATGGATCCACCCAGTTGTCAATGTGGGGGCGACCGATCAGAATCTCAAAGCGGTTGGTGGAATAGACATCGAACTCTCGATAGGCGATAAACGTTATGTTGGCAGAACAAATGAGAACGGGGCAACTCAACTTGTCTTGGATATTTCGATCTTCGGCTCACATGATGTCATGATTACTTGGCCAAATTCTGCAGAAAGGAACCAACCAAGACGGATGTTTTTTCTTGGACCGGCAGTGTTCTACGTGCTGCTCCCTATTGCGGTTGCGTTCTTGATCTGGGAAAGCAGAAGACGAAAAAGACCGATAACAACAGAGCGACCCAGAAGCCGAACGTACAGGCATTATGCTGCTTCTTGTGACAACGCTTCATTTGCTATGAGATCGAGTTTTGGATCGGGCTTCTGAGTGCGTGGTAGCCGACAAGAAACGCAGAAACTAGAATACGCTACTCTGCCAAACACTAGGAAAATGCGCGAAAACCAACATGTTACCTTACTATTCGCCGCGAGGGGGACTAGCGAGCGCAGTCACTTTGCACAACCATTCCTTTCATGCTTTCCTCAGCTTTCTAGCAGTCTTCTGATAAACCGTGAATGATCTTTCTCCTGTTGCATGCTTCCGCAAGTGGTAGAGAGTACTTTTTCCGATTCCTAGTTTCTCGGCTTCTGATTGAGACAGGGTGAGAATACGTTCTCTGAATTTCAGACTGTCAGGTCTTTCAAGGTCTGGCGATGGCTCCAAGCGCTCCAGAACACTCGAGTCATACCTAACCCAAAACTCTGCGCAGGGAATCTTGCCAAACTTTTCCATGAATCCCTCAGCCTTCAGTCGCTTCTCCGTGTCCAAGATCGCCTGTTCGATCACACTCTCACGCCTTGCTGTCCCCATCGACCGTAAGACTCTCCGGAAGGTCTTCGGCCCATCGCAAATTTCCACAAGGGTGCCTCCCAAATCAAACAGAACCGCCCTCGTCTTCAAGACACACCACCCTTCGCATTTGTCTGTTGGGGTTTACAGCCCTTTCCTGTAGAAATATTATATGTCAAAGAGACGTTTCCATGTTGACTAGATTTGCCCACTTCAGACAAGACGAAAGATGAGTACGAAATAACTAGAATAATCCACGATTCCTTCGGATGGGCTCTGACCAAAGATCGAGCACTCTTTGAAAGCATCTTTGCGAAAGATGATGACTTCTTTACATATTACCCAGACTCTAAGAGCACCGTCATAGGATGGAACCAGTTTGAAAAACTCTTGAATGGATGGATGGACCCTCGAAACAAAGCCAAAGGATTTGATATCAGAGACCTAAGGATTGTGATCTCGAAGACGGGGGAGGTAGCCTGGTTTTCAGCTATCGTGGATGATGAAGGAGAATTCGACGGAAAGCCTTGGGGCGCGAAAGACATTCGATGGACGGGTGTTCTGGAGAAACGCGGCGGGAGCTGGAAAATATGTCAACAGCACATGTCAGAAGCAAACGATAAGTGCTCAAAATAGCGTCTGAAGTATGGCACGTGCACGACCAGCGAGATATTTTTTCCTCATCTTGATGCTGTGGGGATCTGGCAACTTGCCAAGACCGGGTAGGGATGTTTGCCTTTGAAGACACCCTTGCGCAGACTTGACGGGGTAGCCTACTGGGTCATCGAAGACCCTGACGAAATCTACGATTTCATCAATTCACAGATCCGAAAGGAGTGGACGGCTGACGCCAAGGATGAAGGTAGAAACCCGCAAGAAGATCCGTGGCTGCAAG
>Ga0209725_1001905_pt1 | contig 11485 bp, 9 predicted proteins | sample I18A1metaG_FD_184145 | JGI IMG/M metagenome (GOLD analysis project Ga0209725, IMG submission 184145) | Lake sediment bacterial and archeal communities from Gulf of Boni, Indonesia to study Microbial Dark Matter (Phase II) - ​I18A1 metaG... | ecosystem: Environmental > Aquatic > Freshwater > Lake... | reverse complement strand
TACTCGCTCTTCTTATGGTCGTAGATAAGCGACGAGAGTTCAAGTAGCGTCTAGCTTGGTCTCCGGTTCAACCTCCTCTTGAATGCTTGGCAACGCGGCAGCTGATGGCATAGGCAATGATATCGGTTATCCTGCCTACTCGGAACGAGCCCGAAGTTGAGAAGCTCATAACAAAGGTGCGTGAGGTACTAGCCGAGGTGAACGAGCCGTTCGAGATAGTTGTAATCGACAGATCTGACGATGATACAGCCGAGAGAGCAAGAACCGCAGGTGCCGAGGTCTTCAAGCAAAGTAGCAGCGGTCTAGGAGGAGCCTTGAAAGAAGCGTTCAAGGTCACGCAGGGTGACACAGTAATTACGATGGACGCTGATTCTAGTCACGACCCACGCTACATACCTGACTTCCTCAGGAAGATTCAGGAAGGTTTCGACCTAGTTGTTGGGTCTCGGAAGGTTCCTGGCGGAGAGGTCATAGGTTGGAACAGGAGACGTAAGCTAGTCTCTGCTGGTGCGAACTTTATAGCCCGATCTGTCGCGGGGATCAGAGTCCCCGACCTAACATCGGGGTACAGAGCTTATCGCAAGAGTATGGTCAACACCCTAGACATTGAGACTATCAGGTCGAGTAGCTACGCCTTCCAACTTGAGGTTACAGCTAGAGCGGTCAAGCAAGGGTTCAAAGTTGGAGTCTTTCCCATAGTATTCGTGGACAGGCATAGAGGAAGATCGAAACTTTCCTACAGAGATATGATCGATTTTTTCTATACAGCCCTCAAGATCAGGTTCCTCTAAGTGGTTCCAACTTGTTCCTGACAACGGGATCTGCCTAGATATGAGCAGATCTTATGTCGGTCTTTGGAGTTCTGAAGAAAGGCGCCTTTCACCTCGCAAGTCCCGCAACTACAGCACGAGTATCGGACAGGAGCTCGTATGAAATGGCTCCCAGATAGGCTAGCCGCGCAATCTTCCTGAGCCTTCGATCTTTCATCTAACAATCGGGAGAAGGGCGGACCCTAGTGGTGCCATGAAGATAGCCCACGTCATATATGACATGCTTCGCTGTAAAGACTCTCACTAGCGTGAAGATGAGAAATATCGTCTGCACGATCACAGCCCATCCCATAGCCGTCAGAAGTTTCGGAGATATGACCAACGCCGCTCATCGTGCCGCTTACAAGTTCTCTCGCGTACTTTCACTCAGCTAGAGTCCATCGCTTTTTTCCTGCTGTTACTAGCCACATCCATAAATATCCTCATCTGAGCACGTTTTGCGTTGGTGGCGTAGCATCTTGGACATGAGATCAAAGGCTTCCTACCTCTGCTCCATGCCCTAACCATCTGAAAACCACATTTGGGACAGTTGCCCTCGAGTAATGTGAGCTTCCCGAACTGGGGGAGTGGAAGAGAGAATCTACATCCGGAAGCTTGGAAACCTGAACATGCTATGAACCGCTTTCCAGTTGCTTTGCTCTTCTCTACATATAGTCTCGATCCGCAACTAGGACATGGACTTGTAAGAGTCCTTTCATCGAGTACAGCCAATCTCGCCGAGCGGCTTAGAATCTTTCCTATCTCTGACTCATGAGTCTTCAGCTCTTCCATCGCTGGCTTCAAGGCCATTGCAGCTTCCTGAACCACATCTTCCTTGCTAGTTTTCCCAAGCTCTATCTTCTCCATTTTCTCTTCCAGTTCCCGTGTGAAATTGACCTCAAGGATTCTTGGACAGTATCTCAGCATCAGGTTGATAACGTCGAAGGCCAGTCTGCTGGCTACCATTCGTTCGTTTCTGATGTAGCTTCTCTTGTAGAGCGTATCGATTATCTCGGCTCGCGTGGCCTTCGTGCCTATTTCTTTTTTTTCCATGAAGCGAAGGAGACTGCTTGGGTTATATCTGGATGGTGGCTGTGTGAATCTCTCGGTGGCTAGAACCCTTCGAAACAGGAGTTGCTGTCCGAGAGATAGCGGTGGAAGCTCGGTCTCTTCAAACTTTACATAGGGAGCGTAGAACTCGATCCATCCGGGTTCTAGGATCCTTGAACCTCTAACGTAGAATATGTGGTTTTGGACGGTTACTGTAGCTTGTTCGCTTCTTCGTGTCGAGTCGGACGCGAAGGTTGCCATGAACCGTTTGACTATGAGGTCGAAGAGTCTCTGCATTCTACTGTCGAGTCTTCTCTTTGGTATTATCCCGGTCGGGTACACTGCTGGATGCGCAGGATCCGTTCTATCTCCTTCAAACGGCTGCAATCTGGTGAAGCTTAGCAGTTTCTGAACGTTCTCATCGTAGAGTGTCGATGTCGCTAGGTTGTTCAAGATCTCTCTGTATCCTATGCTGGCTGGCAGTTTCTGGCTTGAGGTCCGGGGGTAGGAGATGAGAGCGTCGAGATAGAGCTTCTCCGCGATCGCCAGACTTTCACGGGGTGACATGCCGAATAGCCGGTATGCCTCGGATTGAAGGGTTGGCAGATTGAATGGATGCGGAGGCGCCAGCTGAACCTCGCTTGTCTTGAAATCGGTTACAACTCCCATCGTTCCTTGACAGTCGTCTACGACCTGCTTGGCTGCTCCAAAGCTGGAGAGCTTCTGGACGTGATAATAAGCTGGCACCTCTATGCCATTTACTCTTATCATAGCGTCGATCGTCCAGTAGGGTTGGGGAACAAACTTTCCAATCTCTTTCTCTCTATCAACTAAGAATCTGAGTGTCGGACCTTGAACCCTACCAGTGCTCAGAGTAACATACCCACCGCCGTACCTATTTGCAGGTGCCGTAAGCGCACGTGAAAGATTCACCCCATAGAGCCAGTCAATCTCATGCCTACACATCCCAGCGTAGGCCAGGTTGAAATCAAGGTCTGGTTCAAGGTTTGAGTATGCTGACCGCAGATCTTTTCGGGTGAGAGTGCTGAACCTCATTCTCTTGGCCTTTGATTCCACGCCTCCACATGCGTATCTCAAGATCATGTATCCGATCAGAGAGCCCTCGATGTCATAGTCACAACCGTTCACGAATTGGTCAGCCTCGCGCGATAGTTGGCTTATCGCCTTTATCCAGGGTCCAACTCGCTTCTGTCCTTGGTCGACGGTATGCCTGGGTCTCCACTCGAACTCCCAGACTGGATAGAAACTTCTCTTCGCATTGCGCTTCGCGGCTACCGTGTAGAGGTGGCCCAGCGCTGGGCAGATGACCACTCTTTCTCCACTGTGCTCTATGTCGTAGTACGGCATGCCATGCTTCGTTAGCTTCTGGGGCTTTGCCTCGCTCAGAGCCTCCGCGATCTTCTTTGCGGCGTCTGGTTTCTCACAGATCAGGAGTGTCGCTGGCATTTGATGATTCGGCTCTTTCGGCGAGTAGACGTTTTGCTACTTGCTTTGCTTCTTCACCAGTCTCTGGGAGGCTTAAGACTTTCTCAAGAAACTTGTGCCAAGACAGGTTTCCATCATAAGCTTCCAGCCAGAGTCTGTAGGAGCGTTTGAGGATGTCATAAATTTCTGCGTGAAAATTACAGAATTGAGACGCCGATATGCTTGACTCCTCACATAGAGAGCATCTATCAACCATCTGGATCCACATGGTACGGAGGGAAAGGCATAAGGTGCTACTTCGCCTTCCTAACTCTTGTAGCTCTTCTAGTATAAGCAACAGCTATGAATGCTGTGATCAGGGCTGAGAGGTTCAAGGAAGCAACATACTTCCATAACGCCTCGAGCTGCCATATCCCTGCTGTGCCATTGTACAATCCTAGAAAAACCTCTCTGGCTTGGGGTATTAACCCTACGACCTTGCCGATGATACCTAAGAACCAGTCTGACCAGAAGGCGTAAGGAAGAAACAGTGTTGAGATGAAAGTTGCCGTGATAAGCGCTGCGGCTTTCGTAGCTGCAAGCCAAGCTGGAAGCCCCCGCCCCCTCGGTTCCAGACGGACCCTAGTCGGCATCATCTTTTGGCTCACATAGTTCCAAGATGCAAGAAAGACCAAGAGCGCGCCCACAGCCGGTAGAACAGCGATCGGTAGGCTTCCTCGAAGAACCGTAAAGTCTATGGTCTTGTCTCCCAGGCCTCGGTCAAGCATGTAACTGAGGTAATACCACTCGATGATGACTCCTAGGATGGCTAGCAAGGTTGTGACAACTGCTCTTCTCTTTTCCATCGGCATATTAGCTTCTCCTACATTCCAGCTGTATAGGCATAGGTCGGAGATTCAAACTCGTGGTTGCAACGTGGACACTTCACCTTTCCACAGTCGCCGAGTGACGATGAGGGGCAACCTGAGCAGGCGAAAGCTCTCGCGTAGGTAAGGTCGAACTCTTCCAGACACTTGGGACACTGGATCGGTCTCATGGGCGAGAGCTATCTCGATGGATTGGCTTCTGAGTAGGGCCGTTCTTTCTATAATAAGCTATTTGTTCTTGTTAGGTCTTTTTCTGTAGTGTCGGGAAAGAAATAGACCTTCATGCGACTAGGGTTCATGGTTACCTAGGAAGTCTTGATCTTTTAGTATAAATAGTGCATCAGTGATGTCTGTAGGCGATCAACGTTGATAGCCACGAGAAATCAACTGATTCAGACTCTTCTCAGACTTGGAGATGACAATCCGAACTTTAGGATAGTTCCGTCATACGAATCAGATTTGTTGTTGGAGCAGAGGATCGTTGATGCAAAGTACTATGGAATAGCGAGTGAGGAGAAGCTGAAGAAAACCTATAGGGCCAGAATATGGCTTGACGAGGCTCAGAGAGAAGTCAAGTATCAAGAGATCCTTGCAGACCAGAGCAGGAGCATAGGCGTCTTTCCTACTCCGAAACTGGAATTTGAAAAGAGCTTCATCAGAGGAAGGGTTCTCTTCAAGAAGGAGAAGGGTATCGCCTTCGGGTTCAAGAAACCGTTCGATCCATCGTCATTTGAAAAAGCCTATGACTATTCATTTGACGTAGAAAAGATACGTGCCCCGGTCAAACGGGCGGTTGAGGATGCGGGCTGGAAATTCAACCAGATCATCCTCGGCCAGTGATTACGGCAAACTAGTGCTCGTGGCCTCGCCCCTCCACTTACTTGGTCAGTCTTTCGAGGTTAGTCTTCTTTTAAGGTATGAGACGAAGACCTTAACGGGCAAACCACTTCAGGAACAACGCTGAGCATACAGTAGCACTTCCTTTTCTGTGTTCTCTCGTCTAAACGTGAACAAAAGTGAGGCATGAGTTTCCACTTGGTCAAGCCATTTGTATATGCCAAAGATCCTGAAACGTTGGTTAATATTCCTTTCATCAGTCAACCGCAGCGCGAGAAGGGCTGATATTCCAAGGTGATATCTTCGGGCATATGATTCCATAACGGGTCTTGGCGACCAAGGCTCCAATTTTTTTCGGCTCTTTTCATCCGTCGAAGCTGGCATCTATCTCCTTACCAATCCCAAGAAGTTTTGGAAGATGTGCTTCCCGTTGATCGTGTGTGAAACCTCCGGATGAAATTGCGTCCCGTATATCGGTCTACCCTCATGCTTCATGGCTTGAACCTTACAGTTCTCCGAATGTGCTAGCCTAATGAAGCTCGGTGGCAGTCTAGTAACCTCGTCGTTATGCGACGCCCAAGCGATAAACGTCGATCCCATGCCCGAGAGTATCTCATCCTCTTCGTCGACAACGATCTCGACGGGTCCAAACTCTGGGGCGGATGCTGGCCCCGATTCCCCTCCATAGGCCACAGCCAAGAGTTGATGGGTTACGCAGATGCATAGAAGAGGCATCTCGACACATTTGACAAGTTCTGGAAGGCTACCAAGAGAGCCTTCTCTCATGGCTTCATGGATCCTCTGCGGTCCGCCTCCAATAGCCAAAGCGTCAGCCTTCATCTTCCGGAGATCCTCAACAGTAGTCTCCATCGGAACGAGCTCGCTCTTTGCTCCCAACTCAGAGAACATCCGAGCGATCAAGTGGTTATACTGGCCTCGAACATTAACAACTGGTACGACAAGAGCTAAGGCTCTTCACCTCTATTTTTTGATCTATACTATTCGAACTCTATCGTTGCAGGAGGTTTCGGTGTAATATCATAGTACACCGATGAGAGGTCTCGCACCGACCTGAGCAGATTTTCAGCCAACCCACCTAGGACGTTCCAGGGTAGGGGTGTCACGTTAGCTGTCATGAAATCTCTTGTGTTGACGGCTCGAACTACAATCGAGTATCTCGCGGCGCGTCCACGCTCGCTGATCAAGTAGAGCGCTCGTACAATCTCTGGAAAGGATGATGTCACCTTTCCCTCAAGCTCGATAAGCCCTGGAGTACTTTCGCCGAGAGTCTTCCTAACGGCCGCTGGAAGTCTTATCCCAGCGACCCTGCCGTAGGCTCTCTCGTCGCCTTTCACTCCTGTAGCGTTGTCTCTGAAGATTCTCACGTTAACCTCTCTGAGTTCTAAGGAGAGACGGTCGGCTACCAGTTCCCCAACACTTCGGGCAAGCTCACTCTTGATGAACCTGTTTTCCAATATGACGGCAAAGTACTGTTGGGCTCCCTGATCTCTGAGTTTTCTCTCAACGATGCTTGTCGCGCTCTTCAGGGCTCGAAGCTTTCTCAAGTCGATTTCTCCGACGCATCTGACGACGAGGCCGGGCCCAGGGAAGGGCTGGCGCTCCGATATTTCCGATTCAACCTTCAGGTATCTAGCTACCTGTCTAACCTGGTCCTTGTAGAGGGATGCTAACGGCTCTATTAGGGTGAAGCCATACTTCTCAAGCGTCTTTATCCCCATCTGCTCTAGGACGTTGTGCTGGGTCTTTATTCCTCCCTTCGTCTCTATCCAGTCTGGAGCGATCGTTCCTTGGACGAGATACCTGCATCCTTCCTTCCTCGCCGACTCTCCCAGTATCCTGTATATTGTTTCTCTGAACGCCTTCCGCTTCTCTTCCGCGTTCTCTAGTCCTTTGAACGCCTTGATGAAGGCCTCTTTCGCCCTTACGATCTTTACCGGAAGCCTCAGAGGCGGTTTGGACAACGATCTCCGAACCTCTTCTGGTTCATCTAACCTCATGAAGCCTGTATCGATGAGTGCAGGTTTGAGGTTTGGGCCGATCGCCCTGTGGACTATGGCGGCGCAAGTGCTGCTGTCCACGCCGCCCGAGACGGCGATCATAGCTTTCTCGTGGCCTACCCTAGCCCTAATCTCCTCGATCTGGGAGTCCACAAACTCCTCAGCCTGAAACGGGGTTTCCAACGGTTACCGCGATCCTTCTTGCTCAGGTTTCTCTGAGACAGATTTTTATTGTTTGCCTCAACATGTCAGTTGAAAACCAGATTCCGTTGAACCGGTTAACTTGAGTCTGAAAGCTTCCATGAAGCGACGGCCTGAGAAGGAGATCATTGGCCACGGGACTTGGATCGATAAGGTAGCTTACAGGCTGCTCGCGAGAGAAGAACGCCTAGGGAGAAAGACTGAGATAGTAAGGACAGAGAGCGGGCTTGGGGCCTCAGGTTTCCCTCATATAGGAAGCCTCGCCGACTGTGCAAGAGCCTTCGGAGTGAAGCTTGCGGTTCAAGAGATAGGACGTAGATCTGAGTATATAGCCTTCTCAGACGATATGGACGGACTTAGAAAAGTGCCTGCAGGCCTCCCAGAAGATTTGGTCAAGTATCTCGCCTATCCAGTGACCTCTATCCCAGACCCGTTCTCATGCCATGGAAGCTACGGTGAACATATGAGTCTACTTCTCCTCGACGCGCTAGACAAGTGCGGGATAGAGTACAGGTTCATCTCTGGAACCCGAGCCTACAGAGAAGGCCTATACACCGTCCAGACTGAGGAGATACTTGCAAACTCGGCCAAGGTCGGACATATAATCCAACGTGAACTCGCACAGGAGAAGTATGTCGAACGCCTCCCGTACTTTCCTGTTTGCAACCGATGTGGAAGAATCTATACCACACGAGCTCTAGAATGGCTACAGAAGGAGGGTAGGATAACCTACAAGTGCGAAGGCGTCGACCTACACGATAGATGGATCGAAGGATGCGGATACGAGGGCGAATCCGACTACAAAAAGGGTGAAGGAAAACTCAGTTGGAAGGTCGAGTTTGCGGCGAGGTGGACCGCCCTAAAGATCAACTTCGAAGCCTACGGAAAGGATATCGCGGATTCCGTCAGGGTTAACGACAGGGTCATGGAAGAGGTTATGCATGTCCTACCGCCGTTCCACGTTCGGTACGAGCTCTTCCTAGACAGGATGGGAAAGAAGATCTCAAAGTCTATCGGCAACGGTCTGACCCCCCAAGTGTGGTTCAGATATGGCTCTCCCCAGTCGCTTCTCCTACTCATGTTCAAGAGGATAGTGGGCACGAGAGAGGTCTCGGCCTTCGATATCCCAAGGTACATGGACGAGCTGGCCGAGTTAGAGCGGACCTATGCGGGTGAGAGAAAGATAGACGATCCTAAGGAGAAAGCGAAGCTCAGAGGCCTCTTCGAATACTGTTGGCTTCTTAAGCCTCCTCGGAAACGGACGGCTCGAATCCCCTATAACCTGCTCGTCTATTTGGTGAAGGTTGCGCCCAAAGGCTCAGAGCTAAGATACATACGAGAGAAACTGAAAGATTACGGATATTCGTCGGACCTCTTGGCGGAGGACTTGGAATCGCGTTTAGGATACGCGATGAACTGGGCTGCGGACTTTATCGAGATAGGCGAAGCCAAGATTGAACTCGCAGGCGACGAGCGATCGGCCCTGAAGGACCTCATAAATCTCCTCCAAAAAGAGGTGGACGAGAAGATCGTTCAGAACTCGATCTTCAATATAGCTAAGGATAGGAAGATAGAACCGAAAAGGATGTTCGAGATAGTATACAGGATCTTAATCGGAGAACCTAGAGGCCCGAGGCTTGGACCCTACATAGTTGCCATGGGGAGGAAGAACGTTTCAGACGCTTTGGAAAGAGCTGTTGAAGCCACGTAAGAAGTTGAGTGGCTCTGAAGCTGGCAGACCGGTTCAACGGTGTTTAATAGGACATGAGTAGAAGATTCGCATCGGGCCCGTAGTCTAGTCAGGATCAAGACGCTGTGAATATGCTTCTAGGGCATATTTGCGGAAGCCTGCGGATAATGCTGCCAGTGGAAAGCCGGAGATCCGGGGTTCGAATCCCCGCGGGCCCGCCAGCACTCAAGCGATTATATCTGTTCTTCTAGATTCGATTTGCCAAGGAAGTGTGCTCTACAGGTTCCAATTATGATGTTGTCTCCACGGCTCTTGCCTTGGCTATTGAAGAAGGCTTGGCAAAGGGATCCTCTTTCTCGAGGCTCTCGCAACTGGGATCCCGACTATAGCTCCGGATCCTACCTGGAGCAGGTTTGCCGGAACCTCTACTAGAGCCGCGCTCACCCCGAGGCCCATGACATACGCCTCAGCCACAAAGTAGCCCAAGACCATGGCTGTGGCGCCAGCAGCCCAACCGGCCAGATCACGAGTCAGGCTTTTTCCGTCTCTTATCCAACCTGCCAGGAAACCCTCCACCCCCTTGATCACAAGAGTGTAGGGAGCGAAAGCGGGAAACCCTATGATATCCGCTATGGCTGATCCTACGCCGCCCGCAAAGCCTCCGACTAGGCCACCGAACAGTAAGCCGCTCACAAAGATCATGATGTCTCCGAAGTTAAGGTATCCTGCTGTTGCGGGAATCGGCACCCGGATAAGCATCGTCGAGACCGCAACCGCGGCCGCTAGAACAACCGAGAGAGCCATCCTCGTTGTAGTTGAGCCTCGTGGCCGAGCCATGTCTAACACCATGAGAGTGGAGAATAGAGTGGATATATAAGTCCTGACCTACATATAAGTCGCCATGCCATACCAACGTGGGCTTATCTGCCTTCTATGCGGTACGCCTCACCTCAACGAAAGGCTACTCGGATCCTGTCCACAGTGCGAGGGTAGCATCGCCATCGATTATGACTATGAATCGATCCGGGGCGAGGTGAATAGAGAGAAGCTTATCTCACGGTCACCTGGAGTTTGGAAGTATCAAGAGCTCCTACCGATCTCATACAGATCGAACATTATCTCTCTTGGAGAAGGGGGCACCTACCTGCATAAGGCTCAGAGAATCGCTGAGAAGTTAAGCCTTAGAAAGTTGTTGATAAAGGATGAGACAACCAACCCCACAGGATCGTTCATCGATAGAGGAGTAACGGTTGAAGTCTCCAAGGCTAGAGAACTGAGATATCACAGCGCAGCCTGCGGAACTACTGGAAACCTCGGCGCGTCTCTGGCCGCATACTCAGCCAAAGCCGGCCTCAGGTGCAAAATCTTCCTTCCAAGGAGGATCGAACTGGGGAAATTCTATCAGATAATCACCTATGGAGCCGATGTCGAGGCTACACAAGACTATGACGAAGCACTCACTAGAGTAGCTCAACTGGAAAGCAGATACTACTTGGCTTCTCCAAGCGACCCTTATTTTCTTGAAGGGTTGAAGACAACGGGCTACGAGATCTGTGAGCAACTCAGTTGGAGAACTCCCCAAAACATAATTGTTCCAATGGGAGACGGAGGTCACTTGTCGATGATCTGCAGAGGTATCAACGAGTTCGTAAGAGTCGGCTTACTGGATAAGGCTGATGTACGTATGATAGGCGTCCAAGCTCATGGCGCAGCCCCTATAGTGAGAGCCTTTCTGGACAAGAAACTACCAGTAAGACCGCTAGAAAAGAGCAGAACTAGAGTGGCAGACATAGACATGAAAAGACCTCTCCATGGAAACCTTGCAATCCAAGCCATAACCCGGTCTAAAGGCTTGGCGACGGCGGTATCGGACAGCGAGATACTCAACTCAGCATCGTTGTTGGCCAAGACCGAAGGCATATTTGCCGAGCCAGCGGCGGCATCAACGATCGCAGCTCTCTCGACGCTTGTTGAAAGTGGAGATATTGAGAGAGACGAGGAGACGATCTGTGTCCTCACAGGTACTGGACTTAAGGATCCGTCATCGGCGATGAGGACGATGGAAGGAAGAAAACGCGTCGGGAGACTGCTCGAGAGAATCGGAGAACGAACCATCGCCGCAGGCATTGCCGGAACAAAGCTACGTATCCTAGAGGTTCTCGGCAAGAAAGACTCCTACGGTTATGGACTATGGAAGACTTTAAAGAGCCTCTTCGGACTTGATATCAGCCTTCCAAGCGTATATCAGCATCTTAACGAATTGGAGTCTATGAAACTTGTTGAGAGAGCAAGCATTGGAAAAGGAACGGGGAGAAGAGAAAGGTACTACTATGCATTGAGTGAGAGGGGAAAGGTGATCCTTAAAGGAAGTGCTCCTATTAACTAATTCAGGATGGAAGGAATGTTAGAAGGGCATATTCCTAGACCGATCCTTTATCTTACCAGAAGTCTAGCAAGACCGAGAAGCGTTGGTTCGACGCATTTTCAGGTTGGAGTTTGAGACGCTTCAATTGAGAAGAAACGTGTCGTGGAATCAGGCCGTTGCCCTATAGCGATTTGTACATACTT
>Ga0209725_1001904_pt1 | contig 11491 bp, 6 predicted proteins | sample I18A1metaG_FD_184145 | JGI IMG/M metagenome (GOLD analysis project Ga0209725, IMG submission 184145) | Lake sediment bacterial and archeal communities from Gulf of Boni, Indonesia to study Microbial Dark Matter (Phase II) - ​I18A1 metaG... | ecosystem: Environmental > Aquatic > Freshwater > Lake... | reverse complement strand
GGGTTGTTGCTCAGGTTACTCTCACCTGAGCCGTCAGCATTCATCGCATATATCTCGCGGTTGCCGTCTCGGTCGCTGACGAACACGATCTTGCCGCTAGCTCCTGGGAAAGCGGCCCGTACCGGCTGGATCGGCAGCAACGAGACGCCCGTGCTGAAGATGAGGGTCGTCACCAAGACTACTGCGACGAAATGTCTGCCTGCCCTCTCAGCATCACCATGAAAACGTATCCGTCTCTTTCTATCTCTAACAGAACTGACTTCGTCTCTCACAGCACTCATTTCCCTTCTACCACGGTAGGCTTCATCCTAGTCGGCTACTTGTTTCATCGCGCCCCTCGGCGCTCCGACAGACGCAGAACACAGTGAACTCCGAACATGCGAGCAGTGAAGTCCCAGAAAGCCAGTGGTGTCGTATGGTTGCGCTACGATTTGAGACTTTGGGTTCCAATGTAGCCTGCGTCACCAGAACACACAGTCGTGATGTCGTTCCAGCTGGCCGTAGAACACCCCGCTTTGAGGCCGTCCAGCGCCTCGCAGAATGTACACATCTGCTCGGCTAAGGGTACGGAGTTGGGCTTGAATGGAATCTCGGGGTAACGGAATCACTCGATCATGTCTGGTCTTTTCAGGAAGTCGCGGAACAACACAACACAGCTAGGGGGTTGCGCCCTTCATCACGCTCGTTGACCAGCAAGAGGCGTGTCCGAACGCCCTGAGAGACTGTTCACTTTGCTGCGTCTCTCACGCGTACCTTGCGACGGAGAACGAAGATGCCGGTCACTAGGATCATCACCGCTACAAGAACGGGGGATGGCAGTTCTGCTATGTTGATTCCGTCGACGGTTGAGAGAGCGGAACGCCAGTTGCCGGAGCCGTCGGGGTACCGTTGCCATGTGAAGCCTCTGATGCCGATGTGGCCAAGCCAGCTTGTGCTGTCGATTTCCTGTCCTTCTTTGTCGCGGAGGATCAGGCGTTCTGAGCATTTCGAGCATATGACAACGCCCGCCGTCACCGCGTACCCTCTGGGCGGTATCACGGCTCCTTGCGGCAGGTTGACCGTCTCCAATGCTCGCTCAGCGTAGATGGTCCATCCAGACAGATCAACGATCGTTGGCGTTGGATTGTAAAGCTCAATCCACGAGCTTTGTTCCTCCAAGGTACCGCCCCGCAACCCGATCCTGACCTCATTGATGACCACGTGATCCAAGGGCAGAGGCGCGACAGCAAGCAGCGTATAGTTGCTGACGCGAGCGCTGATCTCCGCGTCGCCTACGGCCAGCGTGAAGTTGTATGCTTCCCGGCCGGGGATATCCCTTGGGACCGTCGGCGAACAAGCGACATAGATGACTTTCCCTTTCGCATCATAGAAGGTACCGACGATCACGGAGAAACTAGTCATCTCCGCAGCCTTGTTTCTGCCTTCGCCTGTCACGAGGAACCATCCTTCGCTGTTAGTTGAGTTCAAGTCGTCTAGGATTAGGAGCGGGTTATCGAATGGGGCCGTGGCTGCGTGAAACTCCAAGCCGAGCGTGTAGGAACTTATCCGCTTCGACTTCGCGGTGTCGGCCTCCTGTATCCGGAATGGCATCTTCTCACCTGGCGACAGATACCTAGACATCAAGTCGCATCCCCACTCCCACTCATACTGATAGAAGTAGTCTCTCGTCATATCGACAACTCGTCCGTCTTCGGTCCTGAAAGTGGCCGTGATGGTGTCGAAGCGTAGGGGGACATCGCCAGTGTTGACAACCTCACCGACCACGACATAATACAAACCTCTGAACAAGTATCCGGTGTCGTTTTGTATCATCGCACTTGGAGCCGACGTGACTGGGGGGATGAGAAAGAACGCGCTTGTCAGGCAAACTGTGACGAGAAGGAGTGTGGTCGACTTCGTCTTCCGCACAAGCCCGGACCCGATACCTGCTCGAAGTCATGCCGCGTCCTTTAGTATTTCTATCTCTTCAAGCGCAATCCATCCTTCCAGAGTAATCTCTTGGCTTGGTCCAGAACTGCTTATCACGTTGAGGCATTCTGCCGCGATCCTCCAGATCTTGCCCTCGTGCAACAATAACTGGCTTGAGATGGTGAAGGAGTTCACGGGTTCGCTCGGCTTTTATCCGGAGAAGACTGTCGTTAGAGAGGCCCTTGCTGAACGTCATCGCGCCGTAGCGAGCGCAATTCGCAGCATTGGGTGAGGCTCTAGGGGAATGGATGAAACGAGAAGCCTCCAGACCGAGCGCCGACTAGGAAGACTAGCACTCCTTACAGAAGTGTGGTAGCCCGGGCGAGACACGGACAGATTTGTTCGTATCTCTGGGGACAATCCGGGGTCGCCTTGAAAAGTCTGAAATAGTAGTGCAGTCACACTGAGTGAGTGACTTTCTGGGATTCACTGACTGCGTGTCGCGCCTTCGGTGCTTGCTGTGGCTTCCGAGAGCGCCTACGGACGGCGCCGTGACAAGAAGTATGCGAAACGAGCGGAGAAATCATGCAAGTTAGGGATGCGATGACGCTAGGTACCCCCAGGCGGGGAAAGGAAAGAAGAGATGCGGCCTTTGGAAGCAAGAGAGGGAAATCAGGTAGGACGCACCGTATTAGCAAGGTCCGCACAGCGTTCTTCTTATTCCTTCTCCTGATGCTCCCTCAGATTCAGTGGGCTCCCGCGCCCGTCTCTGCCAACGGCGAAGTTCCCCGAAGCCACTTGGTGGCCTACGATTTCGTGGCTCGCGCACATGAAGCAACATGGCGGGATAGCGATGGCGACCTGCCGTTTCCGGGGCCGTTTCCGGTTTCCGGGACCGATACCGACGGCAGAGGCTTGGTTCTTCGTCGGTACAGCGTCCTTCTCGAGGACGGACACATATGGGATAGAGTACTGGAAACGCATCCTCACCCCGTGATCGGTGGTTGGATACAGGGTAGTTACCCATATCCGGATACAGTCCCTCACGATGCGAAGCTCATGGTTACGATGGGCTTCTTGGCTGGCGCAACTGGGACCGATGGGGTTACTTTCCAGGTGCATTTTATCTCGACTGCAGACATATGGACACATCTTGTTTCCATTCGAATGACTTATGATAACATGCTTGGCTCGCAGGTTATAGACCTCGAGGATTTGGGCCTCGGGGGCCTGTCCGGCCGCTTCTGTCTTACTGTCCTGCCCGGAGAGGATGCGGAAGAAGACTGGGCGGTTTGGGCTCAAGCCTATGTATTTGTTGACCTCTCTGGGGCTCCGGGGCCAGTCTTAGGAGATCTGGCGCTTGTATCAGTAGAGCCGGTGCAGGTTCTGTACGGAGCGCTCTTGGTCAAGGGCAAAGGCACAGCTTTCAGAGTCCTCGTGCACTCAACATTCGAGGGTCCAGTTGAAGCCGATCTACGCCTGATATTGCCTGATGACGAGTGGAGCAAGACCCCTCCGTGGCCATGGGGAATCCGTGAGACGCTCCCAGCGGGTTGGCGTTTTCCGGAGGATTGGGGCCCAGTGTTCTTTTTCCCCGGGGATAACGAAATAATGCTTCCCATCGTTCGAGCTGGAGAGGAAGATGAGGTTTTTGATGCGAATAGGTACCCAGCAGGAATGCTGGAAGGGATATGCATCACATCGGAAACTTGCTATCCTCCGATCAGAAATCTGCCGAGGCCCATAGTCGCCCATCGTGGGAGTGGCCCCGGCCAGCCAGGGGTGGTGGGCCGTCGGGCTTCCGTCAGAGTGTTACTAGATCCTGATCATCAAGTTACAGAGGCCAGTGAAGCCAACAACGACTTCTATGAGCTACACAATGTCTGGACAACAGGGAGCATGAAGCTGATCTATGTGGGACACGCATGGAATATGACACAGTTCTTCGAGAGGGCAAACGAGCGCTGGCAGGCAGGCTACATAGGCCTGGCTGGCACAACTTTGTACCCTTGGGATAGGTTGGATGAGTATGCCAAGGAACAGACAGAATATCTGCTTGGAGTGTATCCGGTGGCCGACAGCAAGATCTCCTATATCCAGCTGCATGCTCCCTTGTACCTAAGAGAAAACTATGTAAGCCGTTATGTGGGCGAATCCGGCTGTTGGGATTCTGCCATCGGACACGAAAAGGGATGCAATCCCTGTTTTCTCGCGTTGATGCGCGACATGATGGTGCCGCTGTATCCGGATGCACATGCGGTTGCTTTGGTGCAAGCATGGGGCTGTTGCGGTTGTACCCACCCTGTGTGCACCCCTCCCGTGTTCTATGTGGAGGATGACCTAGGGCCTGATCCGAATGTTGCTCACGAGCTGAGCCATTGCGATATGCGTTTTCCAACCGGTGGTCTCTCTCCGGATTGTTACGCATGTGATTGGTGCGAAACGGGTGCGCCGGGGTGTAGGTACCACGGGACCTTGAGTTGTGAAAGCTGCAATTCAGATGAAGGTTTCTGGGCCAACGAGTGGAGAGAATATGAGTATAGTAACGGCATGAACACATTCTACATGGACTGTGTGCGTTCACCAGATGTCGTGTGGAGCAAGCTGGGTCCGACCGAAACATGTAGGGGTGAGGCATCACACGATGGGTACTTGAACTTGCTCTTGAACTTCCTGGCTCTTACAGACCCTGAGGCAGTGCTTGTAAGGGGGACTGTGACCAAGACAGGAAAAGCAACTCTCAAACCGCTCATAAGATTGGCAAATGCCACGATAGATCTACGTGATGGAACCCTAGGAGAGTACTATGTCGTCACGTCAGATGAAAGGAACGTTGTGCTTGGAAAGTATGGCTTCACCCCTATATTTGAGATGTCGAGAGACCCAGAAGGCCTCGTCGAGACTGAAACATTTCTGTTCTCCTACAGGATCGAATGGAAAGAGGGTACAAAGAAGATAGAGCTGCAAGACAAGAACGGCAGTGTTCTTGGAAGCAGGGAAGTTTCTGCCAACAAACCAGAAGTTAGGCTGGTTCAGCCGAAGGGCGGTGAAGTCTGGGAGAGGGGAAAGAACTACACCATAAAGTGGGAAGCGAGCGACAGGGATGGCGATCCTCTGACCTTCTCTATAGCGATGAGCATGAACGGCGGAGAGACATGGTTCCCAGTTGATATCGACGTAGTGGGCGATGAGTACTCGCTCGATACTCTACTGTTGCCGGAAGGACAACAATATCTCGTGAGAGTACAAGCTTCGGATGGAGCTAGTGCGGCTGAGGATGTTTCAGATGAGGCGTTCAGCATAACTCCTCCGGCCACCGCCACAACTACCACTCAACCAACTACCACCCAAGAGACAACGCCGACGGTGACGTCCACTCCGCCTGTGGGTCCACAATGCATCATCGCGACTACCGCCTATGGAAGCGAGATGGCTGATGAGCTCGCTTACATGCGATACGTGAGAGACAACATGATAGGTTCAAACGACGTGGGAAGAATGCTCGTAGAAGCATGGAACGCCTTCTACTACTCGTGGTCGCCACCTGTTGCACGATTGATCTCAGCGAATCCGCAGCTTCGGCCGATCTTTGGAGGAGCCTTGCTTCCAATCGTTGGAATAGTCCACGGGGTAGCGTACGTCTATTCCTCGCTCGCGCCATTCAGCAGTCCATTCGCGTCTGTCATGGGGTTCCTGTTCGCGTGCGTGTCCTCGTTGGCGGTCTATGTACTCCTGCCGTCATTCATCCTCCGAATCATCTACAGAAGAAAGCTCAAGATAGGTTCAGGATGACACATACTGATTGGATATGGTCGGAGTGAAAGCCTGGCTCTCCGCGCCTGTCTTGATCGCGATTCTTGTATGTATCACGCACGCTGGGGAAGCTGTAGCTCCGGGTCAGGACATGCCTGAGGAAGGCTACAGACTCGCCTGGAAGCTGCCTGTAGGAGATCTGATGTCCGCAGCCATTTCCCACGACGGGCAGAGGATATTGCTTCCAGTCCACTCAGACGGTCACTATCTCTACGATTCGAATGGACGATTGATTTGGCGTCTGCCTGATCCTCGTGCGAAGTTCGGAGCACTTTCCGCTGACGGCAGCTCGGTAGTTCTGGCGAGTGGAGACAGAGTATCCTCCATTGACGCTCGCACACTCCAAGAGGAATGGAACTACACCCTGCCATCAGACCTTGATTCCATGTCGATGTCGGACGACGGGAGTCTGGTGGCAGTCTCCGGTGTCTGGACTAATCATACGTTCATATACACATTCGATTCGCAGGGCAATCAGTTATGGAAGCAATCAATCGAGGCAGAGGAACTCGGAGACCTTCATGTGTTCCTTTACGTGCATGCAAATCTCGCGGTATCTGATGATGGTTCGTACATTGCAGCTGCTATGCGAGAAACATCGGCGCGTTACGGCTCGTTCATCTGCGTCGGCAGGAATGGAGTGATCCTATTCGACAAAGAAGGAAGACTGGCTTGGAATTTTACCACATCGGAATGTGTTTCGAATGTTGCGATATCGGAAGGTGGGCGACATGTCGCCGCGGGGAGCGACTCTCATGTCTATGTGTTTGCCATTGGGGGGCAGCTCTTGTGGAGCAGGCCCGTAGACCATGGAGTAGTCGCGGTCTCAAAGCGTGGCGAGAGGTTTGTTGGCGGTGATGCTGGTGGAGCGCTATTGCTCGGAAATTCCAGCGGACCGTATTGGGAGATGGATGTCGATGGATCAGTCGATTCCGTGGCGGTGTCCGAGAGGGGGGATATCTCGGCGTCAATAATCTCAAGGGATTCTCCCGATGGGCGTACGGTTCGCCTGATCTACGTGCTGACCGACACGGGACGGTTGATTGGGAACTACTCCTTCGTTGCACCGACGCACGCTCCCTCCTATGAGCGAGCGAATCGAGTCGCGATCTCTGGAGATGGCTGCTGCATCGTAGCCGCGCTAGAGACTGATGGGATCTACTATTTCGTAAGAATCCCAGCTGGAACACAGACCCTGGCAACTGCAACTGGAACAGAAACGCTCACAGTCTCAACATCGACCACGACACCTAGCCGGCCTGGCGCAGAAGAAATTCAAATCATTACCATGGCAATCCTTGTCGTGACAGTAGGGCTGATCGCTCTGCTATTCGCCGTCAGAAGGATCTCCCGCCCCAGAATTCGTGTTGAGAGTCGACCCGCTCCCTGAAAAACCCCGAGATGCCTGGAGTTACTCACTACTCCGAAATCTCTCAGAACTGCCCACATGTACGGCAGTTGTCGCGACCACTGGGAGTGGATATGAGCAGCCTGAGCCAATGCGTTGCTTCTTGATGAAACGAGCTCGGAACCGATACACTACGCATTTCAATCGTAGTCTCAGACGCGTTTGGCTAGGTGAAGGATCCCGCGCGACGCGGATAGGGCTGACGCCGCCAAACTGGCTAGGACGAGCGTCGAAGTCGCAAGCATCATGACAATTGTCGGGGCGTCAAGAGCTGTCAGGAAGGCCACAGCTGCAAGAGCGCCGAAGAGAAAGGCCGCCGAGGGCAAGTGCAGTCTCTTGGCCACTCGGCGTGCCCGTGAAGAGCACGCCAGCGCCGCTGCCAGTGGCATCGCTAGGTAGACCACGCCGATGAGCGAGCTGACCAAGAGACCTGACACAACTGCGGCCGCCTCCGGGTTCGCTGGGAACAGGTAGAACGCCTCACCGCCGATTCTCAGGATTCCGATGAGCGGATAGAGCATGAACTTCGTGGCGGTTCTCAAGTCAGATTGTTCGGATATGAGTTGTGCAACAGTCGGGCTGAACGAGTAGTACCAGGCGTTGAAGGCGACCATGAAGCTTGATCCAGTCTTCGTCTTCAGGAGCGAGTCATCACGGAAGCTCCTCAGAAACTGAACCTCAGGCGACAGCTCAGACCCGTACGCGGCCGTGGCGATCAGACACCTCGGCGGCGGAGTTGATGTCGTCACTTCTTCTTCGGTAGTGATCTGGGTAATGACTTCTTCTTCGAGCCGCAGCATGAACGGTCCATCGGAGACATCTTGAGCCGTATTGACACCGTCCGTCGCCTTCACCTTCACGAGATAATTCTCTCCTTCTACTAACATCGTTGTGTTCACCACGTACTCCTTTTCTGTTAGATCGACGCTCATTGGCATCCATGTTTGCCCGCCATTCGCGCTTATCGATACCGAGTATGTCAGAGCGTCCTCGTCTCTGTCGCCTGCTTCCCATGTTATCGTGTAGGTTTTCCTTTTCTGCCAAACTTCGCCGCCGTTAGGGGATGTAACCCTCACGTCTGGGCTGTTCGCTGTAACTGTCCTGCTCGCCAATGCGTTGCCCGTCTCGTCTTGAAGTTCAATCCTTTTCGTTCCTTCGGACCATTGTATTCTATAGACGAATGGAACTCGGTCTACGGGTCCGCCGTTTGGGTCTGTCTGGTAGAAGGTGGCATTGAATCCGGATCTGCTCAGTATGTTGCCGTTTCCGTCAAACAAGACAATGTAGTAGGTACTTGTCGTCTTTGTGTCTCCGGGCTGTAGATCCAAGCTAGCCTCTCCTATGCGGAGGAATGGATCGAAAACCACTGTACCGTTCTTGTTGATTTCTCCGCTTACGAGTAAAGCTTCTGGATCTGCCCCGGTTACAAACATAGAGCCGCTCGAGAGCGCTTGGAGGTAGCCGTCACCACGACCCATTGTGTGAACAGTGCGCATCCCATCGCCGATGTCGCCCCAATCTATCGTGCCGCCCGGGACATGATGTCCGCAGCCTTCACCACCATAGAGAGAGAGACACCACCATAGGGGTTCGTAGCGCATCCAACCCCAGCCCGTGCAACCGGCCGGGCAACCGTCCATGATGTAGGGTGAGGTTTCAGAGCTGATCGGGATCCACCGATTTGCCCAAAATCCGTCCGACGCCGGGATGACGTTCCTGCCATCCGGGCAGCCATATACACCAAGACCACCCTGGCCTTGGCACCATGACTGACATCCACTCCAAGAAAGCCCCGCCGGACAGTTTTGAATTTCGTTGCCAAATTCACAATACGGGACGTCCCAGTCACACGCCCGATAACTGTAGACATCACCCATCGGAGTGACCTGGTGATTGAACTCGTGCGCCAAGAAAGTAGCATAGCCGCCAAACATGGAACAGTGGTCTATGAACGCGGCACCTACCCAACTCCCCATCGTTCCCCCGCCGCTGCACCCGCAACCTACAGCCACTGCAAAATCGTAACCTTCATCTCCGGCTGCTCTTGCTATACCCCTGAGGAAGGTTCCCCTGTCCTGGCTCCCCAGCCAGATGGTCAAAAAAGGATCGATGGCATACCGCACCTTATCGTCTGCAATCGGGAAGAGGGCGAGCAAGTATTCGAGTTGTCTCATTGCTCCATTTTCAACGTCGGATTGCTGCGGCACGCAGCCTCCAGATGCTGGAAGTCCCCACCCGCCGCCGGATGCTGGAAAGAACAGGAACTTCCAGCCTCTTGTCGTGACAACATGTCTTGTGGTTACGAGGCTGTTGTTGTCTTCGTGGGCCTCGAGAACCTGATTACGGGGATCTACAGTCACGCTTACCGATACAAGGTCTGCTGTCGGCCTTGGCAGATTCCTAATTGGAGGGTGACAATCGACCATTGTTGTTGCTGTCGGGGATGTATATGTCCAGCATGATTTCGACAGTACTCCTGCAGGATGCGTATCGGGATCAAATTCCTGCTCCTCCTCTCCTGCCAAGACAACAGGGAGCATTACGTGGTTGAGCCCTGGCTGGAGCTCTACTGGTCCCCAGATCTCTGGAAAACGCCACCCCGCTGGCAGCGGCCTGGCATGGCTCGGCGGCGGACTCGTGCTCCATTCCTGGTCTGGTAATTCCAACTTAAACTCCGCTTGAACTCGGACTGTTGAGCGGACAGTGACATTGAAAGCGGTTCCCTTGCTCTTGACCAGGTCAACATCAGACATATCAGGAGCATACACAACTTGCACAGGATTTACGTCGGTGATTTCAAGGTCTGTGTAGCCGAGATAAGGCACCCATATGCCGGCTTCGGCCCAGACTGCCCAGTCTTGGTTCGCCGTTGCTCCGGCCCGGACTGTCAGCAAGAAGGAGCCGGTCCTACCGGCCAGTGAATCCAGCCCCGTACTGAGCCAATCAAGCGTGCCGTCATAAGGTGATGCACGCGTGAGGATTTGAAATTCACCGACGCCTGACTCCCTAAACCAGACCTCAAACAGGGCCCCATCTGTCCCAGTCGCACCAGCGAGGAAGCCTACGGTGATGCGAAGCGAGGCATCCTGGGGAACGGTCAGTTCTGGATATACCCCCATTATGAAACCCAGACTTTCCCATCGAGGATGCGTTTCTAACACTCTATCCCACGTACTCCCATCCTCCAGAACCGCATTGTACCGATAAAGCGCGAAACCCCTTTCGTCGGTGTCACTTCCCGGAAACGGTAGGGGGGGCTCCTGGACTCCGCCTGACCCCCAATGGGCCTCGGATGCGTGGGCTACGAAATCATAGAAGCCTACAATGATAGGTGATACTCGTGTTGGAAGCCACAATTGGAGAAACAGTAGGAGGAGAAAGAACAGTGCGATGTTGACTCTTAGTCGATGATGCGAAGAGGAACGGCCCCAACTGGCGAATGCGAGTCTTGAGCCTCTTATCCGGCGTGGTGAACCTTCAGGCAACTTCTTGGTGTGGTTCAAAAGCCTACCGGATATTCACGTTAGAGTCGTTATACTTAGAAGTTATCACAACTCCTTATATACGAAATCGCTCGCGTCTTGGAAGTCTAGGCGGTCAAGTTTGGTAGCTGAAGGCTTCGGGCGCATATCTAAGAGAGTAGACGGAAGGTACTTCCTCTACTTGCCGAATGATCTTGTGGAAGATTCTGGCTTCCCGTTTCCAGTCAAGTCATCCGTAAGGGTGAAGGTACACTTCAAACCAGGAGAGAAGAAGCTAACCGTAGAAGAATGCTAGTCCATCTCCACCCGTCTATCTTTGTCATCGAGAACGGGAACGACGCGTCGCACGAGACTATTGACATCGACATGGACTATGCGAGTTTTCCCGTGTGATTCAACGAGTATTGCCTGTCTCTTATTGTCAGAGAATATCTCCTAGGCGAGGATGCGGAATTTCTTGAGCTCTTGTATGTCTTGCGAGCGTCGATACGACTTCGTCACCGATCTCATGTTCCTCCCTGGCTCGATCCCTGTCACAATACCTCCGCAGTGATGAGTGAAATAGATAGAGAAAGTGAGGGTTCTCACGTGGCCCAGAAAGGAAAACCTTTTCCTGACAACTCTCTGTCAGAATAGGTAGGAAGTCCTAGGAGTTCATGTCCTACGAGGGTAATGGAGGCCCTCAGGAGCATCAAGAGACGCGTCCTAGGTTCTGCACACAGTTCAGGCTACTGCCCTTCGTGTATGGACCCCACCGATGTTGTCGATCGATTCAGATGGAACATTAGGAAGGAGCCCGATACGGCGAGAAGAGAGCTAGTCAGAATGCTTGGCGCCGGCATCCTATCTGCATCCCTGCCTCTGCTCCTCAGATCCCAGA
>Ga0209725_1001903_pt1 | contig 11491 bp, 13 predicted proteins | sample I18A1metaG_FD_184145 | JGI IMG/M metagenome (GOLD analysis project Ga0209725, IMG submission 184145) | Lake sediment bacterial and archeal communities from Gulf of Boni, Indonesia to study Microbial Dark Matter (Phase II) - ​I18A1 metaG... | ecosystem: Environmental > Aquatic > Freshwater > Lake... | reverse complement strand
AGCATACTGGGTGTACAGCAGAAGAAGAAGCCGTGCAGCTCCAAAGACACCGTGACGGAACATCGGGAACGCCGATAGTCCCGACCTTAGGCTAGGTCACCGCAGCTGCAAAGACTGTGAGCAACTAGGCGTCATCAGGTTCGGATAATGGAGATCATCCACTTCTTTTTATATGATAAACCCATCGCCTTACAGGAAAGGGAGCCAGATTGATCATAGATTTTCACAGCCATTTCTATCCAAAGGCCTACCTAGACGAACTCAAGACAGGCAAAGGATACGCATCGGTCGAAAGGGACCCGCAAGGGCGTTTGTTGGTTCATTACACAGGCGATTACAACATCATCGTTGGATCCCACACAAACCTAGAGGACCGGTTGAATGCTATGGACAAACATGGCATAGACATCCAAGTGTTGACGCTCACGACCCCAGGGGTCGAGCGCGAAGAGCCAAAGCGAGGAGTAAGGCTCGCTCAGTTAGCAAACGATGAATTCGGCCAGATCGCGGAGAAGCATCCGGATCGTTTCACGGCATTGGCTACGCTACCTCTACAAGAGCCTGGAACAGCGGTGGCCGAGCTTGAGAGAGCGGTCGAAGAGCTTGGATTGAGGGGCGCGATCTTGCTATCCAACGTTAATGGTGAGCCTCTAGATTCGGATCAGTTTCTACCCATCTATGAGAAGGCAGCGAAGTTAGACGTGCCTTTGTTCATCCATCCGACATCACCCATCAATTATGCTGCGATGGACAGATACCGCCTCATTCCGATTCTAGGATTCGGAGTGGATACCTCTCTTGCCCTTCTTAGACTGGTCTTCAGAGGGATCTTGGAGAAGCTGCCTCAACTGAAACTTGTCGCGTCTCATCTTGGCGGGGTTTTTCCGTACCTTCGGGGAAGGATTGACGCTGGTTTCCAGGCATATCCCGAATGCAAGACCAACATCTCGAAAACTCCTTCGCATTATCTTAGAAAGGTCTGGATGGACTCAATCTGCTATGAGAGCAATGTCCTAGCGTCAACGTACGCCTTCTCGGGCTCAGACAAGATTATGTTAGGAACAGACTTCCCCCACCAGATCGCAGACATGAAAAAGGCAGTCAAAAGGATCAAGCAGTTGAACATAGGCGATGATGCTAAGGGGAAGATCTTGGGAGCCAACGCAGCTAAGCTTCTGAAGCTCTAGTCCTACCTCGTAGTGCCCTGCAATGGTACTCCGGTCTGATAGGATAGGCTCTTAGCCGATAGGAGCGTAGGCATGACTACGTACTTACTGAAGGCAACAGCTCGGCAAGATCAAGAAGAATACGCGGCTCATCAGAAAGAACGCGCTTGGGTCCTACTTTGGCGAATCGCGCCAGACCAAATGGTTTCTAGCCAATCGTCTCCATTAGTGCCCTGAGGACCTTGATCACTATTGCAGAAAAGTAGATTATGCCTACGTAGAAACCTACTAGATAAGTAGCCGCTGCTCTTCTTCCTTCACCTGCCATAACATGAAACCTGAATGGGCACCCACCCGCCAGTACTGAGAAGAACCCTACACCTAGCCCTCCGATGACTGCAAAGAGCATCGGAGACCTTAGGCTAATGCCAGGTGTTTCCAAGAGATGTGGAAACCCAGGAACGTATCCGCCCAGTGCGCCAAAGGTGAGAAAGCCCGTGAGAGAACCGATAAATAGGCCTGCCAGAGCGACTGCAGGACCGAAATCTCTCAATACATACGGATGGCTTATCCCTCGGATGAAGCATATCCTCGATCTCTGCCCGAGATAGCCTATCACCAACCCTATCACAAGGGTCGCTAGGGCATGAATCATTGTGAAGCGCTTCCCTTCCGCCTCAAGTACTCTACTCCGGCGACTACACCAGTCACAATGCAAAGAAATCCGATAATCATGTGTAGATTTCCATAGGCCGCGAACACAACAGCCCTTAGGACACACGCACCCAAAATCAAGGCAAAATTGGCCACAAGAAATCCAAGAACAAACATCAAGGCTGGACTGCGCACCTTGCCGACTCTCAACTCTTTGTGTTGCGCGGCGCTCATTGCAGATCCCGCTAAGATTCCTATCACTGTCAAGACCGGCACCTCTACAGACACTGGTTGCATCACGAACCCGATTCCCAGAGTGTTGTTTGTTATCCACGCCAGAAGATCTCTGGGATGCCCGACTAAACATATGCCATAGGCGACAGGGGGGGCCACGCCAAGAAATGCTTGAGCCAGAGCCGCCAAGCTCCCGATGCTGAAGGCCACGATGAACAAGGAAAGCCCCCTGTTCATCACACTAGGCACCCTGTGGCATTATGGCGATGCTGTGAGTTGCTGAGCATACCCACAAGACTCAGCGTATGTGTGTTCCGACTATCAGTATCAACCATTTGACTAAGCTCACTCTCCCTCTTGTTTGACAGCTTGAGCATGGCACCATTCTCCGTTCAGGATCCCACAAGGTTGCCAAAACGGCAGGCGGTTCCGTGATTGTCCGCACTTCAAGTGCTTTGACATGCACGTTCATGGTCATCGTTGCCTTCGCGTCGATGTATACCTCTTGAATAGTCTCTCCCTGCAAGGCCGCAGCCTTGTCAAAGACTCTGATAAGCAAGAATGCTCTGGTCGAATTCGAATCCTCATTTGACACTGCTATTCTCACAATGTAGCTCATTTCGTAAGAACTACAGGGGCATCCAACATATGTGTCGACGAATCGCGCTTCGACCACGTGCAATCGGCTGCTGCCAAGGGCAGAGATGAGATATCCGCTACCTCTGCAGATAGGACAATCGATTTCAAGCAGCGTGGCCACCGCAAGGCCCGTAACTGATATTATGTAAACTAGAACCTTCGGAGATACGCGCTTCAACTCTTGAACTCACGGGAGACAATCTTTCTTGTGGGATTGAAATAAAAGGTACTAGCTCGTGATCCCACGACAGAATCCCTCTCAGCGCTCTATGAGATCCATGTCCTGTCGAAGTAGATAGAACTGTTCTTAATGTTATGTTCTAACGAAGTGGGGTAGCCAGGTTTAGTCGGTGGCTATCGTGAGATGGTAAGTTGTGGTTTGTGCTCTTGACGGAACTCAAGGTAGGGGCGGTAGTGATCCGACTCGAATAACGTCAGATAGGGTTTCATGTTTCTCTTCCCGCCCATGAGTTCTGCCAGAGCTTTGATCACTGCGTCTTTGACGATGTCTCGCGCGCGCTTTGCTTCAACTGAGTGTAAAAGATCTTTAAACGTTGGCCGCAGAGGAGAACTTGCGATGGGGGATTGGCTGCAGGCCAGAAGATGCACCGAACAAGAAACGTTGTCCTTCCAGTTTTGCTGTTGCTGGTGTTCTCGATGAACACCCCTTCTGTTCTGTGTCGAACTAGTGTGATACCTTACATCAACTACACTCATTGGTTTTCAATACATGCTCCAGCAAAGTGGAGCTGGGATGAAAGTAGTGATTTCGTGAAGAAGACCCCTGGAGGTGTAATCGCCTTCATCGGCCCTCATGAAGGTTTGCTACTCAACATGTTCATTGGCGTTGAGGCCGTGTTGAATACAGTTACGATTGAGGTCTATTTTTCAAGGGCCAAGGACGCAGTGAAGATTGCCTACCCCGATTTCTATATCCTATCTGAGGACAGGAGGACAGTCAATGGCCTTGCTTCCTACGAACTAACTGGAGAGCACAAATCATACAAGCTAGCGCCCGCGCCTCTCACTGGCTCTGGTGGGGGTTCTGCCATTATGCAGAAACAAGTCTATCTCATGGCGAAGGAGAAAGTGTACCTCGTTCAGTTGACTGCCTCATCTATCTACTTCGACAGGTATTCGCCCGTTTTTGAAGAAAGCCTTCAAACATTCACACTCGGCCTTCCTTGGAAAACCTTTGTCATCCCAGTTCTAGTTCCCGTATGTATTGTGGGTTTGGTGGCGTCCGCGCTGTATTTGTTCTACAGTAGAAGGAAGGCGTCGAAGAGCGCGCCTATGTGAAGTCTGTATTTGATTCTTTCCTCGCTTGGGTATGTGAGGGCAAGCGTCTATTCGCCTACGTTTGAGGCATTATGGCTTCGCATCCGGACCCTCCTCAATCGCGCTAACGTCCATCACATGGGACAGCGCTTTCACGGGGAATGTTTCAGATCTGATCATAATACGGGTGTCTGTTCTTTAGTACGGAGTAGCAGCACATGAGTAGCTCCTTGCTGCGGCTACGGTTGCTACCTGTCTTCCTCTTCGTTCAGCTATTCGATGGTAGGCTTTGGTGATGGCTGCGTCGTATTTGTGGACATGTGTCATAGCGGCTTCAACCATAACCCATCTCAGCCATCGGCTTCCTTCCTTAGTATCTGCATATTGTATGTCTGCAAGACTGGTTTTAGAAACTGAAGATTAACCGATAGCACCATGCTACATCGTACGCAAGAGACCACTGTAATGAAGAGAGTTCAATTTCTGTCGGCCTCACCAAGAGATACCATACACAAAATTGACTACGAACGATGGTTCATTTTACGACGGGTGCACCAAATGATATACAGTTATTTGTGAGTATATCATGGTCCTCCTATGGAGAGCTGCATTTTCTGCAGGATTCTTGAGGGCCGAGCCCCAGCTAGCATAGTCTACGAAGATGAGACTTGCGTTGCGTTTATGGATATTCAGCCCGTGAATCCTGGTCATGTCTTGGTTATTCCTCGTACGCATGCTTCTTGCCTGAGCGAACTCTCGGAAGACGTGGGGACGAGCATGTTCAAGGTGGGTATGAGGATCGCAGGGGCGCTGAAAAGATCTGGCCTTCTGTGTGAAGGGGTCAACTTCTATCTGGTAGATGGGGAAGCTGCTGGGCAGGAGGTGGATCATGTTCATCTGCATATTTTTCCCCGATTCGCAGGCGATGGTTTTGGGCTCAGATTCGGTCCTGATTATGGTAAGATGTTAAGCCGTTCTTCTCTGGATGAAGTCGCGATAAAGATCAAAGACGCAATGCCAAGAACCTAACAATTTACGTCTTGAAAGAGGGGTTTGCGGGCGCGCGCTGCTCATGAGGCTTTGGATATTCTACTTCTAGTTCTAGCTGGCTTGAGGTTTACGACTCACCCAGGGGCTTGCTCTATACGAATAATGGCCTTGGGTCCCTTTTCTTTCTTCCTGACCTTGTGGGTTCCTTGGAAGAATCCGGTTAAGCGACCTAGAGAACAATGTGAACAGAGGGCCTAGCGCGTACGCGTCATTCCTTGGGATATCTGCCGCATGATTTTTCGCTACTTTTCTTCTTTGATTTTCAGGTTCTAGGTGTTATCTCTAACCTCTGCGTTTCGTCTGTTTGGTCTTGGTCTTCGAAGACTCTGGCCATGGTGGCGGCCCTTTCTCCAACTTTCATGAGTTCCCAAGTAGTTGTGTTCCATCCTGTTACAGCGTTTACGAGACTTGATGTGTTAGAATATTCCATAGATTCTACACGTCCACAGAAGAACAAATGAACCGCAATTACGGACTGGGAAGCGTTGGGAGACCTGATGAGGCTGAAAGAAAGTTCTCCAAGAATGAGTGCCAAATGAGACAAATCTTATCTGATGCGCAACCAATAACGAAACGGTGAAACGTTTTGCCCGTCAAAGTTCTCAAACCAGATGAAGTTGAGGCAAAGGAAATCCTTGGAGGACCAATCAAAGTTATGTTCACTCCCGACACAGCTGGCACAAAACATCTCCGATTCTCAATCGGATATTTTGACCCGGGTCAAGGGCTAAGCATGCACATCCATCCAGAGTCAGAAGAGGTCTACTATGTCATTGAGGGTCGAGGCACAGTTTATGTTGGCGAAGAGAGGTCGGCAACGGAAGTGGATCAGAATACGGCTGTCTATGTGTCTCCGGGCACTATTCATGGCATCCGGAACACCGCTGGTGGAAAGCTGGCAGTCGCATTTTTCGTGGCTCCTGGAAGAGAACCTTCACAAAAAATGTCTGCCTGATACTATGCCAGTGCACCAATTTCGCACTGGCGTTCAACGAGTTCTCTCCAAGACTAAGCTGATCATCTACGTAGGCCGTGATGAGTTCTTAAGTCTATGAGTATCCTGGCAACCACTCTTCCTCTTTAGGTGAGTGAGTAGTTTGATTGGATAGGCCGCGACTCTATGATGCTCCGCTTGAGAAGCCCCCTTCGAGCTCAAACGGAAGCTATCGTATTATCGACTCAATGAACCCTTGTATCTAGCCAGCCCTGTCGAAGTAGATGGATTTTCCTTTAGCAGATATGGGTATACCCATCACTACGCTCGACTTCTTGGTCAGTCCTAATCTCATAGCGGCCGTTCCGATTCTGTACATGATCCTGTTGTCTGCATTATGATCCATAGCCGTCTTGGCAGCGGAGCCCAGCGCTATACCCAGATCCAACAGTTTGAAGACGCAGTTCGGAGCAGTGAAATCCAGCCCTCTCTTTCGTGTGGCCGCGTCGAACTCCTTGCATGTCTTGAAGCCGCACCCCCCACAGTTCATGCCGAAGCTCTTGGTTCCTTCAACACCTATCAGAACAATAGCAACTGAGTCTCTTGCGTTCTTGCCGTCCCGCGAAAACCCTTTTATGTCTCTTTCTCCACCGATCTTGTCCATCTCATCCGCTATGCGATCTTTTTCCCCGCCGAAAACCATGAGTGCTTCTACGTCATCTCTTCCGCCAGACTTGGGAGCGGTCCTGGCGGAAACCATCATCAGTCTGGCAATTTCCAGCAGACCTTCGACTTCGGCCTTGCCACCATCAATAATAGGTATTAGTCAGTCACCTCTTGATCGCGGAGACCAGCAGTGAGCAAGATAGACTTATCAAGTTAAGGATTGCGATGGCCCAGATCAAACTGTAATTGCCACGAAAGTCGATTGGGTTTGTAGAATCGAAGAAGCTGATTGCGAGTTGTCAAGTGCGGTTGAGCCTAAGGCTAACATCGCAACGGTTCTTCTTCGGCCATGTAAAGTCACAGATCTACGCAGCTTGCTAGAGATCTATCGTGAGGGATTTCGGGAGGAGATAGCCTTCTTCTTCAGGAGATTCAGCAGATCCTTCTTCGAGGCAGTCTTCCGCCTTTTCATCGAGGACACAATAGTCGCCGAGGTGAGCGACAATGTCGTTGGCTTCATCATACCGGTTCTTGGAGTGGCACTCATGTCAAGAGCTGGCGTGGCCCGGGTCGTATTGACGTTGCCTGCACTCTTGCTCTCAGTGAGATCCTCTTTCTTCATCTATGTTAAGCAAAAGCTAAGGAATACGAAGTGGGGCGGCGGCCAGTTGGGAATAGGCTGTATCGGAGTGAAGGCAGAGTATCGAGGAAGAGGAATAGGGGGGCTCCTCATGCATGAAGTGCTAGCTAGATACCCTACTAGGGATATGGTTCTAGAGGTGCGCCCTTGGAACAGAAGTGCCCTCCGCCTGTACACGGGCGCTGGCTTCAGAGAGACAGGGGTGTGGCGGGACCCTCTCGGCGAGTGGGTTGTTATGAGTAGAACCGCGTTACTATAGTCGCTCGGGACAGATGTGTTTCACTCTGTCAGCTGACGCAGGTCCTTGGCTACCAGACGATGTTCAGGAGACAAACCCGGACGATGAAGCCACGAAATATCTGATCAAAACGTCTTAGTCTCAGCTACTAGATAGGCTTGCTCACGTTATCTCGAACGTTTCCCCCGGCTTGAGTAAGACGACTTTGATGTCAGCAGATCTTCTTTCCACTATCTTCTTGAATTCTTCTGGATTGGTTTGCCAACGATGCATCGGTATGACGTATTTTGGCTTTATTACTAGTGCTGCTTCTGCTGCTTCTGGATTGTCCATCGTGTATGTTCCGCCGCTCGGAAGCATTGCCAGATAGATGCCTTTCAGACCATTCATCTCTGGAATGAAGTCCGTGTCTCCTGCGTGATAGATTGTCTTGTCTCCGATTGTTAATAGGTATCCTACGCCGAAGCCCTTGGGGTGATATGGAACGCTGGGAGATCGGAATCTCTTATAGTTGTAGGCTTCAACGGCCTCCACTGTTATGGAGCCGACCGAGGTTTTCTCTCCGGGCTTAAGAGACTTCAAGCTCCCACCTATCTTCGGAGCGCAATCAGCCGGAGCAATGACAACTGTGTCGTCCTTTCGAATCACGTCTATCTTTGAAACGTCACAATGGTCAGCGTGGGAATGAGATACCAATATCAGGTCGGCTTTGTCCTCGTACTGCCCCCCATAAGGATCTGTATAGATTGTCTTGTCGCCACCCTTTAGGTGAAAACTCGCATGACCCAACCATCTAGTGGATATCTGTAGCGCCTTCATAACCTTCCTAGACAGATAAGAAAACAGGCGCCACATATGACTTTCCCTGTAGCTGGCGTCAACCAGACATTGATTGGCCGGAAGCCCGGACAATGGCCAATGTGGGGTCACTAAAAGGACATGAGCTCACCATCTGGCAGAGGCATGTCTCAATGATATGTCAGAGGGGGGGCGGCACATCAAGTTCCTTGGCCAGGTTTCGGAGATCGAGACCGACCTTGGGGTCGAGAGGAATACCTTCCTTCTGTCGCCTCTCCGACATCTCGAATTCTTTCTCGCCATGAATGTAGATTCGGCTAGCTCCCTCCAACTTGGAGGACTCTCTCAGTCGACGAATGAGATCATCCATGCTTGCTTTGAACTCAATTAGCGGTTGGAAGCCGTCTACTCTGACGGCTGCAAAGAAATGTCCTAGGTTGGCAGGTAGATGACGCCCAGCTTCGTCTGCAGGATGAGTGAAAGCTGAACAAGCTGCACCTGAAAGAACAGCGCAGAAAATATCGACAGCCAAGGCTAGGCCGTATCCCTTGTGTCCACCCATTTCTTCTCCCATGCCGCCCAGAGGTAGAAGCCCACCGCCTTTCCTCGCTTCAACATTCTCAACGACCAGCCCCGGATCATCAGTTAGTCGACCTTTCACGTCAGTCGCCCACCCTAGGGGAATCCTCTTCCCTGAACGTTCGTACACCTCCAGCTTTCCTTGAGGAACTGCGCTCGTTGCCATATCCAAGACGAATGGGCGTTCTTCTCCGGCGGGAACCGCGATACTGATTGGGTTCGTGCCCAACATGGCTTCGCGGCCAAAGGTTGGCAAGACGACTGCCTTGGCGTTGGTTGCCGATATTCCGATCATCTCGTGTTCCAGAGCCATCATAGAATAGTAGCCTGCAATACCGAAATGATTTGAGTTGCGGACAACAACGAAGCCGACGTATTGGTCTCTAGCCTTGCTGATTGCCAATCGCATCGCCCTATGGGCAACTGCAGGTCCGAGTCCGGCGCCGCCATCCATGACGGCGGTGACCGGGGTCTCGTGAAGGATTCGAGTTTGGAAGCAGGGCCGGGCGACCCCCTCTCTCAGAGAGTTGACATATCGTGATAGGCGCGCTACGCCATGGGAGTCTATCCCCCGAAGGTCAGCTGAAACCAAGACTTCGCTCATGACTCTGGCGTCGTCAGGTGGGACGCTAAGCTTTTCGAAGATTTCTACACAGAAGTTCCTCAAAGTTTCAGCACTGACAATTCTTGCCAATTGCCTCACGGGCTTGCTCCTCAGTTTACTTCTTAACGTCGTCTCTTTCAATATTTCATTTCACATCTACGATCCCGCAGTCGCTTCCTGAATCGAAGAAGCAAAGGTCATTGAGCAGAACTAATAGGACTTCTTGAAACCCCAGCATGCGATAAGTTTGGCGTTATCAGGTTCATTCAGAAAGGCTTATTCTAGCAATTCGCTTCTCTGCGCTTGAAAGTGATCCTATGGAGTCCATATGGATTGCCAGGGACTACCTGAAGTGTAGCGGGTGTAGGCGATGCGAAATCGCATGCAGCCTTCATCACGAGGACTGGATCTGGCCTGAGGCATCCCGAGTGAGAGTCTTCATGCCTTTCCCAGGAGTCGAGGTCCCGCATCTCTGCGCCCAATGCGACGATTATCCTTGCGTCAAATCATGCCCGGTCGAAGCCCTCACCATCGATCAGGCAACGACCGCAGTCATCGTGAACAGTGAGAAGTGCATAAGCTGTGGAAAATGTATCAGCGCGTGTCCCGGGCGAGTTCCGTTCCTTCATCCGAAGAACAACAAGGCGGTCATCTGCGACTTCTGCGGCGGAGATCCTGAGTGCGTCAAGGTATGCACAGAGGCTGGCTACAACGCTCTGACACTGGTGAAGGAGGAGCAGACGGTCGACAGGAAACTGTTCGCGAGGCATCCAATAGACGTGGCCAAGGATCTCGCAGTGAACCTCTTCGGTGAGAAAGGTGAAAAAGTGATCTAAGATGCCGAGAGGATACGCGGGAAAGTTTCTCGAAGTCGACTTGACCGAGCGAAAGGTCAGAGACATAGTCTTCAACGAGTCTGTCTTGGAGGCCTACTTCGGCGGCCGAGGACTTGCGGCGAAGATACTGTGGGATAGGATCGGCAGGAATTGGCCTGAGGTCGATCCCCTTGGGCCGGAGAACATATTCCTAGCTTTGACTGGTCCCATGACTGCGATATACCCCGGCGCCAGAATCTGCTGCTCAGGCAAATCTCCGCTCAGCAACGGCACTGTCGGCTCAACCGCTAGCACGGAGTTCGCTTCTGAGCTGAAGATGGCGGGATTCGACGGCGTTATCGTGATTGGCAGGGCCAGTAGCCCAGTCTACATTCTGGTGACGAATGATGGGGGCGAGATCCGGGATGCAAGCCATCTTTGGGGCAAGCTCGGCGAAGACACAATCAGAATCCTCAACAAGGAGGTGACGGAGGAACTCACCAAGCGTAAGCCCAACATCGGTCTCTGGCGGGAGCCCGGCATCGTATACATTGGCCCAGCTGGAGAAAATCTCGTCCGAACCGCAGCCGTGATGAGCAAGATCTGCCATGCAGCGGGCTACGGGGGGTACGGCGCCGTCATGGGCTCCAAGAACCTGAAGGCTATCGTGGCGAAGGGGAGAGGGAAGATGCCTGAGGTGGATGCTCCCGAAGCGGTGAAGGCTTTGTGGAAGGAGGTGCACAGGCACCTGATTGCTGAGAGCGGCTTCCGGCGCGTGGGAACAGGCTATGCGGGTTACTCTGTTGGTGCTGACACAAGTTCAGAGCCCATCAGGAACTGGCAGGAGGAATGGCATGATGAGAAGCGGTATGGCGGCCCACTATTTGAGGCTCGCTATTGGGTGAAGAAGTACTGGGCGGACTTCAATTGTACCACGAGCTGCATGAAGGTCAGCTGCATCAAGAGCGGTCGATGGAAGGGTGATATCACTGACATGCCTGACTATGAGTTGGAGGCGTACTGCGGTACCAATCTGGGCATCTTCGATCCAGGCGACAACATCCACATCAGCGCAGTTGTCGACAACTTGGGCCACTCAGGCATCAACGGCCCGAATACTATGGGGTTCGCGGCGGAATTGTATCAGAGAGGGATACTCACCAAGGAAGACTTGGGCTTTGAGCTCAAGTGGGGCG
>Ga0209725_1001902_pt1 | contig 11497 bp, 10 predicted proteins | sample I18A1metaG_FD_184145 | JGI IMG/M metagenome (GOLD analysis project Ga0209725, IMG submission 184145) | Lake sediment bacterial and archeal communities from Gulf of Boni, Indonesia to study Microbial Dark Matter (Phase II) - ​I18A1 metaG... | ecosystem: Environmental > Aquatic > Freshwater > Lake... | reverse complement strand
AGAACCGGAGGCCTCAGATGCTCGTCGAAGTTGACGCCAAGCTCGAAGACAGCGCCGACTTTGGAGCTCTCGGCTACGTCGTCGGAAAACAGGTCAAGAATAGGATACCCTACTTCAGGGGCATCAAAGACGCCGATTCAGATCAACTGAAAGCTCTAGGCGCTGCTATGGCCGCATCAGGCGCGGTCGCCCTCTACCACGTAGAGGGCCTTACCCCTGAGGCTCACTCGATGGAGACGAAAGGACTCGAGAAACTGGCGGTCACCGAGAAGGACTTGGATGAGACTTTCTCGAAGCTCACGACTGGAATGGAGCCCGATATAGTGATCCTCGGGTGCCCTCACTCCTCGCTCAAGGAGATCATGACCGTCGCAGGAAAACTAGAGGGAAAGAAACTCAAGAAACCCCTATGGGTCTGCACATCCAGAATGGTAAAGGAAGCGGCCAACAGAATGGGCTTCACTCAAATCATCGAAGCCTCTGGCGGCAAGGTCGTGGCTGATACATGCATGGTTGTCGCCCCGATCGAGGAGATCGGTTACAAGACCACGGCGGTCAACTCAGGAAAGGCTGCGAACTATCTGCCGGGCTTCTGCAAACAGGCCGTGATCTTTGGAAGACTTGACAGTATACTCGAGAAGGTGACCACGTAGACAGCGCACAAGGTGGTTGAGAATGGAGGTCTTCAAAGGAAGAACGATAAGCCCCGGCAAAGTTGAGGGAGAAAGCTTGGTTTCCAAGGAGCCCGTGGGATTCTACGGTGGGGTCGACGCGAAGACAGGTCTCTTCATCGAGAAGGGACACGAGCTCGAGGGCAAATCGGTCAAAGGGAAGATCCTTGTGTTCCCATCCGGGAAAGGCTCGACCGTTGGGCCCTACGTGATCTACGGACTCGCCAAGAATAATCAGGCACCGCTGGCGATAGTGAACAAGGAAACCGAAACCATAGTCGCCACAGGCGTGATACTGGCCGGAATCCCATGCGTTGATGGAATTCCCGTCGAGAGGATCTCAACCGGCGACCGGGTCACAGTCGACGCAACCGCCGGGACAGTGACGATCACCAAGAAGAGTTCATAGCATTCGCGCCCTGATCGAGGCCGTGTTCATCCGATTCGAACAGAGCTGAGCCGAGTTGGCAAGTGAGACAACAGAACGCAAAGCAAGCCATATCACAACGGCGCTTCGGAAAGATGTCCAAGCGCACGTGCCCACCGGCTTCGACGACGTATTCCTAGTGCACAACGCGTTGCCTGAGATCGATCGAGAAGATGTCGATGTCACGACCGAGTTGTTCGGTCACAAGCTTGCCGCCCCGGTAATGATAGAGTCGATGACGGGCGGAACCCCGATCGCGGCAAAGATCAATGCGGCGCTTGGTAAGGTAGTAGAAGAGCTTCAGATCCCAATGGGAGTCGGCAGCCAAAGAGCTGCCATCGACGATCCCAGACTCGCTTACACATTTGAGGCGGCTAGGGAGAACGCGCCGTCCGCTTTGATCTTTGCGAACATTGGTTGCCCGCAGATTGTGAAGGAAGATGGAATCGACCGCGCGAAAGCCGCGGTTGACATGATCAAGGCTGGCGGATTATTTGTTCACCTGAACGCGCTTCAAGAGTCAGTTCAACTCGAAGGCCAGACCCGCTTCAAGGGAGCGCTCGCAAGAATTCGCGAGCTCGCATCCTCGCTGAGCGTTCCTGTTCTGGTCAAGGAGACCGGCGCGGGTATTTCTAGGGAGACGGCTCTCTCGGTGGAACGCGCAGGCGTTAAGGGCATAAACATCGGGGGTCTCGGAGGGACAAGCTGGGCAGCTGTGGAGTACCACCGCGCCAAAGAAAAGAATCGATCACCTCAGGCTCGCCTGGGCATGGCGTTCTGGGACTGGGGGATTCCCACGGCTGCGAGCATCGTAGAAGTTGCAAGATCAACTAGAGTGAAGGTACTCGCTTCGGGAGGAGTGCGGAATGGCCTTCACGTCGCAAAGGCCATCGTGCTAGGTGCGCACTGTGCGGGACTAGCCTTGCCGCTTCTAAAATCCGTATCTAGGAGCGGCGGAACCGCCAAAGACGATCTCCTGGCCGTTATCGAAGAGTTGCGAACAGCGATGTTCCTGACAGGTTCAAGGAACCTCGATCAACTGCACAAAGGCCCAGTCGTAATCACTGGACGAACACGAGAATGGCTTGTGGCTAGGGGACTATTGCCCTAAGCCAAGCGGGGCACGGGATCTTGCTCTGCACAGATGGATCGGCGAGTTCTGTCACGCGTACGCCTCTCTGGGCAAGTCTGAGGGCCTTCGATAGAGAGTCCTATACTCGCACTTTTCGCAGTGTACCTGGTCGATTTTTGCATTGAAGAGGGCGCACCAGTCCCATACATCTTCGCCGATGCGGAGCTGGGTCCGCTGGATGCATGGGTAGGTCTTTCCTGACATGGTTGGCGGGTATGCTGGCGGTTCGGGATAAAGCTAAGCCTCTGCTTTGACCTAGGCTGGGAAGGTTTTAGGACGCCCCCACATCTGTGTATGAGGATTCGCTTGACTTCTTCCGAGTTCGCCGGATTCTACAAACTGGCTCCCGAGGAAAGAGTTCGCTTCGTCACCGAATTTGCTCACTTGGACGACGCGGAAGCGGAGATCCTTCGCAGCTCCAGCGCGCTGCGAATCGAGAACGCCAACCGCATGATCGAAAATGTGGTCGGCGTGATGCCGGTGCCTCTTGGGGTTGCGATGAATTTCCTGGTCAACGGGAGGGATCGCTTGATACCAATGGCAATAGAGGAGCCCTCGGTGGTTGCGGGCGCGAGCAACGCAGCCAAGATGGCCCGCTCGAAGGGAGGGTTCTGGACATCTAGCACACGTCCGGTGATGATCGGTCAAATACAAGTTGTACGGTGCCCGGATCCAGAGCGGGCGCGCGCATCCGTTCTTTCATCCAGTGACGAGATCCTAAGAAAGGCGAACGAGCAGGATCCCTTGCTGGTTTCGAAGGGCGGCGGAGCGGTCGGCCTCGAGGCGAGGGTCATCCAGACCATTCTGGGTCCGATGGTGATAGCTGAACTTTTTGTTGATTGCGGAGACGCGATGGGCGCCAACGCCGTCAACACAATGGCCGAAGCTGTCGCGCCGATCATCGAGAAGATTTCAGGCGGTCGAGTGGATTTGAGGATCATATCGAATCTCGCGGATAGGAGACTCGCACGCGCACGTGTGACGGTCGCAAAGGAGGCACTTGGCGGCATGGAGGTCGTGGACGGTATAATCAGTGCGTATGCTTTCGCGGCCTCCGATCCCTACCGCTGTGCAACGCATAACAAAGGCGTCATGAACGGCGTGACCGCGGTTGTTTTAGCGACCGGAAACGACACACGCGCCATTGAGGCCGGAGCACACGCCTACGCGTCTCGATCTGGACACTACAGCCCCTTGACCCGATGGGGAAAGGACGCCAACGGCGATCTAGCCGGGGAGATCGAACTCCCAATGGCCGTAGGATTGATCGGAGGAGCAACCGCAGTGCATCCTGTCGCAAAAGTCGCTGTCAAAATTCTTGGAGTGAAATCTGCGCGTGAACTCGGCGAGATAATCGCTGCCGTCGGTCTATGCCAGAATCTTGGCGCGCTTCGCGCCCTCGCGGCCGAGGGAATCCAGCGTGGCCACATGAAACTTCACGCCAGAAACGTGGCGGCAACAGTCGGGGCGACGGGCGACCTAATCGATAGAATAGCCGAGCAGATGGTTCGAGAAAGAAAGATCAGAATCGACCGGGCCAAGGAACTGCTGGATGAGCACTCGAAAAACGCCTAAAACCTTTCTATGAGCGCGACGGACTCCATATGTTTGATCTTCGGAACCGCGTCCTTCTCCATCCAATCCGAGACGCTGTCATAGAGCTTCTGATAATACTTCTTCGTCGAATGTTTCACCAAGCCGAGACGTTCCATCCTCCTGACGTATCTCCACTTCATGCTCCTCGAAATCCTATCGCCAAGGATTCTGTCTAGATCCATCTTCTTGAAGACTTTCGGGAGCCTGACGAAGGCCCCAATGATCTCTCTGGGAAAGGCTGCGAGGCTCTCCTTCGAGAGCTTACGTTTTCCTCTGGATTTGATGAAACGCACCCTTTCCGCGGCTCTCCTCAAAGCCACTCATCCTCTGGCAGCTCCTGCTAGTCACAAATCTCCCGTTAAAAGTATCGTTTGCCACCTTCCTGGGCGTTTGGTATAAGTGAAGACGGGGCTTATCTCAGACTCCTGTTAGGCTAGGCATGTCCACTGGATCTTGGGTTAGTCCAAAGAAAAGTTCGCCCCTAATTAGACGATAGTCCTTGAGTCTATACTTCACAATCAGATCCTACGCTGGTTAGCTCTTTGCAGCTCGACCACGTTCGATTATGGCAAAGAGCAGTGGCACAACCAGGGCTACGGTCGACCCTTGGATCAACGCGCTGACGAAACTTGAGATGAAATTGGTTCCAGGAAGGCTCTCGCTTAGCGCAAGGATCAAGAAACCAGTTACTGCAGCACCTACAAGAATACGAACCGCCCTCTGAGCACGGGTGACTTCGGTCGTGAATCGCACGTATCGGGTTTCAGCTAGGGTACCAAGCCAGAAACCGAGAAGGTAACCCCCTATCCTGCTGAGGTTCATCTGACCCCCTACACCAAGGGCGACACCTGCTGCCAAAGGAGCTAGTATGGCGATGGTAAAGAGTAGCCATATCGACTTGTTCCTGTTTTGAGGTTTGAAATATCGGACGACAATCGTTCCGACGCTAGCAACCCCCAGACCGACCGCGTATCCACCAATAACTTGTGCTGGATAGTGCAAACCAAGGTATACGCGCGATATCCCGACCCCGGAGACTATCGCGATCCCGAGGACTCCGAGAAACCGTCTTCTGAAGGTCAGCGAAGTCCAGGCCCAAAAGGTAGTTGAGTCTTGTGCGTGTCCGCTCGGAAAGCCGTACGACGTATCGTTCTTCTCGACTATGCGAAGTTCGACTGGGGGGCGGGGCCAGACTACCAGGACTTTCAGAAAGAAATTCAGATAGGCCCCGAAAAACAGAACATAGGTCACCAACCTACCCCTAGACTTGTCAAGACACCAGTAGACCACGGCGCCCAGTCCAGCGAGTAGCGTATCGTTGCCCAGAAAAGTGATGGATATGAATAGCCAATTGTGCTCGGGAGCGAAGAAGAGCTGAAGGATCTCGATTAGCTGAATCCCGAAGAGTATCTCTGAGAGTGGCAACGGCTTTTCAGCTTCCGAGGAAGTTCGCTGGCAGCAGCAGACGTGCAGTGAGTGTGAAGTGAGTATGAAAAGTTTGGCCACATGAAGAACAACATAGCACGTGCCCAAGTATCCCCTCACAAGGACAAATCGGGAGAGCTCTTTGAACACCCGGACGAAAGATGCAGATCCCCTTGAAGAGGCAAAGTGTATTGTTAAGGCGGCGGAAGATAAGCAAGCGGCTCTGAGGCTGATTGGAGGATTAGCTATTGGAATGCACTGTCACGGAGAACACTCCGCACGTCTGCGTGAGTATCACGACATAGACATTCTAGGTACAACATGCTGTACGGTGAATCTCGCCTCCAACCTATCAATAAGAACGGCAAACACGCGGACGCATTCCTCGACAGGTTCAGAATGGAACAGAATTTGGACTTTAGAAGGTGAAGTCTAACAATCCTCTTGGAGCAGTTCAATTGAGCCAAATGAGCCGAGGGCGGCTTGAGGGCGTCGATCGAGCTAGCTGACGGCAAATCCGCCGGCGATGAATGCGAGGAGACCTAGCAGCATCCAACCCAGCGCTCGATTCTTCGATGTGAGAGCGTTTTGTGGAGAGGGGTCCTTTACGATCGAGTAGGCCGAGTACAGGAAGCCAAGATCACAGATCAGCACGATCGGAAAGTAGAGCCAGGAGACCATCCTGAAAGCGACAGGTACGGCGCTCAGAAGCACGGCCGTCACGAAGAACAGTGCGGCCGCTTGCGATGCCGTGCTGGGTCCTTTAGTGACCGCAAGAGTCCTAACGCCTCTTTCGGAGTCGCCGGCTATGTCTGCCATGCCCTTGATGACTTCCCGGCCCATTCCCGCGAGGAACGCAAGTAGAGCGAACACGTACAACGTGCTGGTGATGCCGCCCACAGCCCCGCCGAAGATGAACGGGATCGCAAGGTTGGCACTCACGACAGCATTTCCCAGCAAACCCGTTTTCTTTCCAAACCTATTGTAGTAGAGCATGAGCGCCACCGCTAGGATCGCAATAAGAAGATTCAGGATGCTTAGCACGAACGCAAGCGATAACCCAGCTGTGAGCGCGATTGCAGCAAGGGTCGCGGCTTGCTTCTTGGAGACGCGTCCTGAAGGAATGGGTCGCCTGGGGTTGTTTATGGCATCGATCTCCGCGTCGAAGATGTCGTTGATGATCATCGACCCTGCGACGAGGATGAACCCCACAAGGAATCCGACCCCAGCGGAATATACTGAAATTGCAGCTCCCTGCGACATGAAGATGCCAATGATAACGGCGAAGCCCATCATGAAACAGTTGGGAATCCTCGCAATCTCAACGAATCCACTGGCCTTGTCAGCTACCGAGAGCGCGCTCTTCGCCATGGGATTCCCCTAGTTGATGCGGACCTTCTCATTCGCGGACGCGAAAGCTGTTCTTCACACGTGTTGGCGGGGGCACTTTTAATAACGATTCTCTGGGTGTGACTGTACGGTAGCTTCGTGAGGATTGTCTCATATGCCCGGCAGGGTCGAGCAATACCTGATTGAGAACATCAAAAAACAGGGCGCAATTCACCTCACTCTGCTCGATCCTGAGAAGGTGACACGGTCTAACGCTGGCTCGATGGCGCGAGCCATAGATAGGAGTGGGTCATCTGCCATCATGGTCGGCGGATCGACCTCAGTTTCAGTATATCATGTCGACGAAGTGATCAGTGCGATAAAGAAGCGGACCAAGCTTCCTGTCATAATCTTCCCTAACGACATAGCCGGGATAAGTAAAGAGGCCGACGCGATCTTCTTTATGAGCCTCATGAATTCGATGAACCCCTACTACATTACTCATGCACAGGCTCTCGGCGCGCCCCTAGTGAAGCGCTACGGTCTTGAGCCGATCCCCATGGGCTACGTCATCGTGGGGGACAGGGGCGCTGCGGCCTCGTTTGTGGGACAGGTGAATCCGATCCCGCTCGATAAGCCACCCCTAGCCGTGATCTACGGAATGGCCGCTCAGTTCATGGGTAAGCGCTTCTTCTACCTGGAGGCTGGCTCTGGCGTTGAGAGTCCCGTCTCCTCCGAGATGGTCCTCGCAGTAAGCGAAAACATCGAGATCCCGCTGGTTGTCGGGGGAGGCATCCGATCTCCAATCGTCGCCAGACAGATCGTGAAATCCGGTGCGCGGATTGTCGTTACGGGGACCCTCATCGAGAAGGCAGGCTCCGAAGCGCTGCGGCGGGTTGTGCAAAGCGTCAAGAAAGCCGCTTGATCGAAACGGGGTCCGCGTAGTGTCCGAGGACAACTATCTACGTATCAAGAAGACCACGCCGTACTATAATGCCGCTCGACGGATCGCCTTTCCTTCGACCAACAAGACATTGATCTCGCTCTTTGCAGTGTGCGTTCTCGGCCCTACTCTCGCATTCTCGACGGCGTACATTACGAGGTTCGGATTCCTTGGCGGCCTTCTCGCGGGCTTCTTGGTCTTCCTAGTTCCGACTCTCATCTCAGATCTCTTTTCAGTCTACGTTGTCAAAGGAGATCCCCTATTCTTTCCGAGGCGCATCCTCGCATTGTCCCTCTTCGACAGTGTTCTTTGGGTCATCGTAATGGTCATTGGCGCAACGGTAAGTAGGATCTCACCTGGCTTCATGTTTCCGTTTCATGCCTTCTATTTGGGTCTCTTTGTGGTGCTGCCACTCCGATCGATGGTAGTGTTCTCGATGTCAACGGTGAACCTGGCAAGACGTGCGGTGTTTGCCGTCTCCGGGCCGGTGGCGTGTTCCGTCGGCTTGGCGGCGGTTCTTAATGCTCCCTTGAGCGGCCTCATCGCAACTCTGTCGTCGGCAATCGCAGTATCATTCGTATTCTCGTTTGTGTTCTTGATCTATCTTGAGAGACGGGGCATGCAAATACTCGGCGCCTCGCCGCTGAGAATCTTCAGAGCGTTCTTGAGAGATTGGCTTGACGGGAACTTCTCCACATTGGAGAGTTATCTGGAAGTCTTCGGTGTGGACAGCTCAGTCAACGTCTGCGCTTTGAGCTTCCGATCAAAAGTTTCTGGAAATGTCAAGGGGACGCTGATCGTACCGAACTTTCACCCAGGGCCCTTCCTCAACGTTGGAAGCAGCGCTCTGCCGTTTATGATTAAACGTGTCGTTGAGTCTGTCGTTGGAGGCGTCGCTGCAGTTGCGCACGGCATCTCTGGCCATCAACTCAATCTCGTCAGCCAACATGAGAATGAGAAGGTCATCGGGGGGGTCCTGTCAATGCTTGCTCTTCCGGCATCTGGGTCTGAGGCTAGTCCCATGCTTCGCTCGAGGGCTGGACGGGCCACCGCGACTTGCCAGGTTTTCGGAGGATCAGCTCTCGTAGTGATGACTGTTGCGCCGGACGATACGGAGGATATAGACCTCGAAGTTGGGGAGTTGTTGCGCAATTCTGCTCGCGGATTCTTCGAACATGTTGCCTTGGTCGATGCACACAATAGTCTGGGGAAAGCCACTCAGATGAGCCGGGACAAGCTCAACGATCTCGCGGGAGCCGCTAAACTTGCGATAAGAGCAACCAAGGGGGTTGGTCTTCATCCTGTCTTGCTGGGCGTCGGGCATTCCCTGCCGCGTGGAGTCTCGTTGAGGGAAGGTATGGGTCCCGGAGGGATCGCTGTCTTCTGGATGAAGGTAGGTGGCGATTCATTTGCCTATGTGGTATTTGATAGCAACAACATGGCCACAGGCCTAAGGGAGAGGATACTCACCGCTTTGAGAGAGATGGGCGCCAGTGATGCTGAAGTGATGACCTCTGATACGCATGCCGTCAACGGCTTGGTCTCCGCGAAGCTAGGATACTTTCCGATTGGTGCGGCCACGGACCCAGAAATCATCGTAAACCTCGTGAAGAGGGCAGCGGCGCAGGCAAAGGAAAACGTGGAGCCTGTGAATGCTTCAATGAGTTCTTCCGAGATTCAGGTGAGAACACTTGGTCTGTCGTCTTTGAGTCGGTTGACAGGTTTCATGTTCAGAACCGCAAGGCTCACATTTGTGACGCTCGTTCCAGTAGTCTTCGTGATCGCGGCAGTATCATTTGTCTTCCTGACCTAGGGCGGTTCGTATTGTCTCAAGAGTTCCATTATATGCAGCTGCCCCGAGAGGTGATAGTAGGCAAGGATGTACTACGACGAGTTGGGGAAACGTGCCGCCGGCTCGGGTTCTCGGGTTCCGCCCTAGTTGTAACGGGCCCCAAAGTTGAGGGCATCGCTGCTGCGCCTGTGATAGAGTCGCTGACCAAATCCGGATTGAAGGTTCAGCAGACGCTCGTTGAAAGCTCGTCGATCTCCCAATCACGTGAGGTTGAAGGCGAGATCACGAGATTCAAACCAAGCGTTGTGATCGGGGTTGGCGGAGGAAAGGACATTGACATCGCGAAGCTGAGCTCTGCTAACAAGCATGTGCCATTCATCAGCGTTCCGACGGCCGCATCTCACGACGGAATAGCAAGCCCCGTTGTCGCCATGAAAGGATACGGCAAGCCCTACTCCTCGATGGCGCAGGCGCCCATTGCGATCATGGCGGACGTTGGTCTGATTGCCAGGTCACCATTTCGGTTGCTGGCGAGCGGTTGCGGTGATGTCGTCGGAAAGTATACTGCTGTCAGAGATTGGAGACTCGCGCACCGCATAAGGAATGAGTACTACGGTGATTACGCGGCAGACTTGGCGCTCATGAGCGCCCGACTCGTTATGAGAAACGTGAACATAATACGAACAATGAGTGAGACGGGCATCAGGACCGTGGTCGAGGCGCTGATAAGCTGCGGCGTCGCAATGAGTATCGCGGGGAGCAGCAGGCCTTGTAGCGGCGCGGAGCATCTCTTCAGCCACGCATTGACAATGACGGCACCGCGCCCCGCCCTTCACGGAGAACAAGTTGGCGTCGGGACGATCATGTGCGCCTACTTGCACGGTGCGAACTGGCAGCTCATCCGAGAGGTTCTGCAAAGAATTGGAGCGCCCACAAGCGCCCGCCAGCTTAGCACAGAGAACAAGTATGTGATCAAGGCGCTCACAATGGCTCACAAGATCAGGCCAGATCGATACACCATCCTGGGCGAGAAGGGTCTCACGCATGACGCAGCGGAGCGCGTTGCTCAGGTGACCAATGTAATCGACTAAGCCTGGCGACGAAAGTGACAGCCTCAGAAGCATTAGAACTCGAAGCTAGAAAGGCGGCCCTGCTAAACGCCATAAAACACGAAGGTAGAGCCGACGCGGGGGCCGTAATCGGCAGACTGCTAGGCACTCACCCTGAACTTAGGCAAAAGGCTGCGGATGTCCGCTCTCTAGTCTCAAAGGTTGTCGACCAAGTAAATTCAATGAGTCCGGCGGAGCAACAAAAGGTTGTAAGAGAGACATGGCCTGAGGAACTGGTCAGAGAGAAGCCGAAAACTGAGCGAGCGCTTCCTCCGCTTCCGAACGTTGACAAGTATCCGAAGGTAGTCACGCGTTTCTCTCCGAATCCGGATTCGGTTCTCCACTTGGGAAACGCGCGCGCCGTGATCCTCAGCCACGACTACGCTCGCATGTATGATGGGACCTTCATCCTCCGTTTCGAGGATACCGACCCCCGCTTGAAGAAGGCGGCTCTGCAATACTACGACCTCATACGTGAGGATCTGAGATGGCTTGAATGCTCGTGGGACGAGGAGTATCTTCAGAGCGACCGTTTGGAGGTATACTACCGCTACGCTGAGGAGTTGATCAAGAAATCGGCCGCGTACATATGTGAATGCGAGCCCGAAAACTTCAAACAACTAGTGGAAGCGGGACAAGCATGTCCTTGTCGCAACACTTCTCCCGACGAGAATTTGGCACGTTGGAGAGGCATGCTCGGCGGGGAGTACGATGAAGGTGAAGCAGTTGTTCGCGTGAAGACGGACCTTGATCATCCGAATCCGGCGGTGCGAGACTGGCCTGCGCTCCGTGTCATAGACACTGTGAAGTACCCCCATCCTCGTGTTGGAAGTAAATTCCGGGTTTGGCCGTTGTACAATATGGCGTGTGGCGTTGATGATCATCTGATGGCGATTTCGCATGTGATTCGCGGCAAAGAGCATCTAACAAACATGGAACGGCAGAAGTATCTTTACAATCACCTGGGTTGGCGCTATCCGGACGCCATCCACTACGGCCGCCTCCACGTAATCGGGATGGACCTTAGCAAGTCGAAGATGATGCGTGACCTCGAAGAGGGCATCTACAAAGAT
>Ga0209725_1001901_pt1 | contig 11497 bp, 15 predicted proteins | sample I18A1metaG_FD_184145 | JGI IMG/M metagenome (GOLD analysis project Ga0209725, IMG submission 184145) | Lake sediment bacterial and archeal communities from Gulf of Boni, Indonesia to study Microbial Dark Matter (Phase II) - ​I18A1 metaG... | ecosystem: Environmental > Aquatic > Freshwater > Lake... | reverse complement strand
ATAGGTCTCCACCCCGCCTCGCCACGTAGGAAAGAATGAGTTCAACACGTAGATTCTGAAATCGACACTATCAAGAAGCGACTGCTGAGAACCTGCTCCTAGGTTTGGATCTTGCGTCCGTTTATAGTGCTTTCCAAATTGTTAAATAGAAATTCAACAATCTACAAAACAGGGAGGAGAGATTTGATTATCTCAGGAAGAATTCTCCAATTTGTCATCTTCCTCTTGAGTTTCGTCATCACGATCTTTGTGATGCAGGCCGCATTGAAGGGGAGAAAGATGCCCAGCATTCGTCACCTGGCCGCTATAGACGCCATAAAAGAAGCGGTGGGACGAGCTGCTGAAACAGGGCAACCCGTGGTCTTCAACAACGGTTGGGGCGGGATACTCTCAGCTGAGTTCTCGATCCAAACACTGGCTGGCGTCGACGTACTATCTCATGTCGCGAAGGAGACGGCGAAGATGAACACGCGTCTTCTGATCCCACTCTATCAAGGTGCAACGCTCCCGCTGGTTACTGATACTGTGCATGGAGCCTACCTCTCAGCAGGCTTTCCTGAACGCTTCCAGACGAATGCCGATATAAGATACATCTCGGATGAGCAGTGGCCGTGGATTTCTGCCGTTATGGGAATGCTCAGAAGAGAGAAGCCAGCGGCAAACATCCTGATGGGATTTTTCTGGGGGGAAACTCTTCTGCAAACAGAATCGGGCTTTCTTTCCGGAGCCATACAGATAGGAGGAACTGCACAGATGGATGCGATCTGCTACTTTGCGGCGACATGTGACTACTTCCTCATAGGCGAAGAGCTCTATGCTGCAGGAGCGTACGTCTCGGGAGATCCGCTGCAAAGGTCGAGCATATTCTCTGAAGACATAGTGAAATCCATTGTTCTGGCAATGCTCGTGGTCGGAGTAGTGCTGATGGCTGCCGGCAGCAACATTCTGGTTAATCTGCTCAAGAGTTGAGATATATGTCACTCGTTAAGAGACAGATTCCGATCTTCCTGACTGGGCTTGTGGGAGCAGTAATGCTGGCCGAGTACTACCTGCCCCTTGTCCCTGCCGTAACCGTAGCCACCGAAATTCAAAGATGGGCAGTCATTCTATCCGCGTTCGCCATATTCACGTCAACCTTCCAACTATTGAAGTTCCACGGAAAGAAGATAGTCGGCAGAGCCCCTGGACAGTGGTACATCAGCGGGTGGATGATTGCGATACTTCTCTTCATGGTAGCAATAGGTGTTGCTTATTCGGTAAGGCATCCAGCATACGTTTGGTTGTTCAACAACATCTACTATACGCTGAGCGCATCAACGAACTCTCTCATGGGCTTCTTCATAGCCTCAGCGGCATATCGGGCATTCAAAGCGCGAACTATTGAAGGAAGCATACTCTTGGTCTCGGCGATCTTGGTCGCATTTACAAATGTTCCAATAGGGATATTGATGTGGCGAGACTTTCCGGTCATTGGCAACTGGATCAGAGACGTTGTGAACACGGCGACCTTTCGGGGGATCCTGATTGGAGCGGCGATTGGCACAGTGATTCTGGGGATACGTAGACTGCTCGGCAAGTCAGGAGGTTATTGATCATGGCTAAACCGGACATTTGGACAAGGATACAGAGGATAGATGTCAGAGCCATCTACGCGATAGCGGGCCTGGTGATCTGCAGCTTTGTTCTTCAGCCAGTAGTGTTACCTCTGCCAGTCAGCACAGGTACTCGCATGATGTACGACTTCATCGAGAAGCTGCCTGCGGGAAGCGTAGTCGTCATGAGCCAAGAACACACGGTCGGGTTTTGGCCGGAGTGCGGGCCAGGAGCTGTGGCTGTTTGGACCCACGCGTTCAAACGTCCCTTGAAACTGATCTTCGTTGCTTTCGTCGCAGACGGAGCACTAATGACGCATACTGCGCTCACAACGCTTGTTGACAGGGGTGACAAGAAATACGGTGAAGACTACGTGCAGATAGGGTTCGTGGCTGGGGAAGAGGCCGGTGTAGCGGCATTTGCAAAAGATTTCACAATGCCTAGATCTGACTACTTCGGAACGTCTCTGGAGACATTGCCCCTGTTGAAAAAGGCAAAGTCCGCCAAGGACGTAGCGCTCTGGGTTGTGACCGGTTCAATAGGCAACTACTGGGTTCTAAGGCAAGTCAACGCAGCCTACAACGTTCCCCAAGCAACAGTCACAATGGCGGGTCTCGAACCTACGTTCCTGCCGTACCTAGCTTCGGGACAATTTGTGGGAATGGTGAACAGCGTGCGAGGCGGGGCGGAGTACGAGAACCTGATGAAGATGCCGGGAGGCTTCGGGAACCAGATGATGGGCGCAGTGACAGCCGGCACCGGAGCCGTATTCTTCCTAGTCATACTTGGAAACGTGGTGTATTGGATCCAAAGGAGGAGACGCAAATGATCTCGCTTGATATTGCGATCTGGGTTGCTGCAATATTCAACCTACTGCAATGGTCGTACCTCTACAAGGAAACCCGGTTCTTCCGGTTCTCTGAGCACACGTTCTTGGGCCTTAGCATTGCCAACGTGCTTGTATTGGCGATTGTGAACATCACCAGCATGGCAATCAACCCGCTGATGAAAGGTCAAGTGATCTATGTGATCCCGATCGTCCTGGGGATTAGCATCTGGACAATCGTTTGGACAAAATACGCCTGGGTGAGCCGATACGCGATGAGTCTCTTGGTTGGGGCAGTAACAGGACTGTCGATAAGAGGTTATATCAAGGCAAACATAGTCGACCAACTGATTGCAACAATAGAGTTGGCAAAAGCCGCACCGGATGCCTTCAAATACTTAAACAACATCTTGATGATTATTTTCACCATTGCCGCACTGGTCTACTTCTTCTTCACCACCGGCACAAGAATGCCTGCTCCCTTGGCACGATCACGTTCCATTCTGGAGAAGTTGGCAAGGTACGTCATGATGGCTGCATTCGGCACTGTGATTGGCGGCGATATCTTCGCACGCACCGCGATGATGACTGCACGAGTCATATTTTTGCTCAAACAATGGCTAGGGCTGTAGTGAGTAGGAATCATCGCATGACGCAGCATGATGACAGCTATTGGTTCGGAGACGTGGTCGATAGATTAGTTTCGAATTCCCTCGGAGAAAATCAAGGACCCCTCACGAATCCAGTCAAAGGGCAGAACCCAAAGATTCATCAAATCTACGCTGCGGCAAGGGAAAGGTTTAGCCGACCGATATCCCTGATGGCGGCCGAGGTTCTCAAGGGAAAGGTAAGGCCTCAGGATGCAGTTCTCTTCGTCACGAATAGTCACGAGATGGATGGAGCACCGGGAGTAGCCGCTCTGGCGCGAGCCTTTGACATAGGCCTTGGCGCAGTATCGGTCATCGTCACCTACACTACGCCTACAGAGTTGCTTCCGGACCCGGCACGTATGGAACGGGTCATTCCCGAAACCTGCATCGCCGCAGGTCTCATGCCGGTACAGTACTCAAAGCTCAGAGCTAGAAGACACAGAGTTACGGTAGTGAGCTTTCCTCCGTTGAGTTTCGATGGAGCTGCACGAGAGGCAGAGAAGATCATTCGCCAATACAACCCGTCTGTCGTTATCTCAAGCGAGGAGATGGGGCGGAACGTGAAGGATGTATATCACACAGCCTTCGGGTTCGGGATGGAGTCAGCTCCCGAGAAGCTTGTAGGAAGGCTTGATCATGTTCTGGATGCCGCAAGAGCTGCTAGAATACCGACAATTTCCATGGGAGACAATGGCAACGAGATGGGATTTGGAACGATAGAGGAGGCTGTCAGAAAGTATCAGCCGTGGGGCGACAAGTGCAGGTGCCCATGCGGCTCTGGAGTTGCCACGGCTGTGAAGGCCGACATAGCTTTTCCGGTGACTATCTCCAACTGGGGATGCTATGGCATAGAAGCCTGCCTCGCCCACCTAGTTGGAAATGCGGACATCATGCATGACGGAGAAACTCAAAAGCGAATCCTCCATGCATGCGCAGACACAGGATGCCCAGACGGAGCTACCTCGTTCACCACACCGACCGAAGACGGAACGCCATACATGACCGGAGTACATATTGTTGAACTCCTCCGGCTGTCAGTCCAGCAGAGCTTCAAGTTCTTCGAAAGAGAGTGGTAGCGAGAACGCCTGATCTCGTAATAGTCCAAATGTCGACAGCTTGGCGAACAAAGGATGACCCTGGTTCTTACGAGAAGTGACTTGGAATCAGTTCTCACGATGAAGGATAACATAGAGGTTCTGGAAGAAGCTTTTAGGCAGCACGCATTGGGCAACGTGAAAATGCCAGTGAGGCCGACGATTACACTTGAGGAGACTGGTGGGTTCATAGGCTACATGCCAGCGTACGTTGGTGGAGGTACGAACGCGCTCGGCGTAAAGGTTGTTTCAGCCTTCAAGGACAATCCGACAAAGTACGGCCTGCCAACGATCCAAGGAGTTGTCTTGCTGCACGACGCGAAGAATGGGACATTGCTGGCGATTATGGAAGGCGCCTATCTCACCGCGATGCGGACAGGGGCGGCCAGCGGCGTGGCAACCAAATACATGGCACGCAAGGATGCGGAGAAGGTGGGAATATTCGGCGCAGGAGTCCAGGCCGAAACCCAGCTTCTTGCAGTCAAAGAGGTGAGGGAAATATCTACTGTATATGTCTTCGATACAGCGCCTAAGAAGGCAGATTCCTTCCAGAAGAAAATGAGTGAAGCTCTCAACGTGAAGATCTCCGTGGTGAACTCTCCGAAGGAGATTGTTGAGAACTCGGATATTATCATTACAGCTACAACCGCAAGCAAGCCGGTTTTCAATGGCGAGTGGCTGAGGCCCGGTTGCCATATCAACGGAATTGGATCGCACCACGGACCAGGAATCCGAGAATTAGATGGAACAACGGTCAAGCGTTCTCTGGTTGTGGCAGATTCGAAGGAGGCATGCCTGAAAGAGGCTGGAGATCTTATCGATCCCATCGCGGAAGGGTTGATCTCGCAGGACCACATTCATGCTGAGCTTGGTGAGATAGTCATAGGAAAGAAGAAAGGCAGATTGAGAGAAGATGATATTACCCTCTTCAAGTCTGTTGGATTGGCACTGGAAGATGTCTCCACAGCCCTCAGGGTCTTTGAACATGCCAAGAAGCGAGGAATAGGAAAGACGATTGCCATATAGACAATAGATTTCTCATTTGGACCGAAAACCTGCGTTTTGAATCCTATCCAGAAGTTGGGCATTCCTGAACGTCAATAGGCTTTGAATGACTTTCATTTCTTTGAAGGAAGATCAGAACAAATCCTTCTCAAGCGGCGGGAGGGAGGTAACCGGCATATGACGGCGAGGAATCCCAAGCACGCTGACCATATTCGTCTGCTCTAGACGCGCTGCCCGTCTATGGCTTCACGATAGACCTTCTCTGTTGCCTCTGCCACTCTTGACCAGTCGTGCTCTTCAGCGAATGTTCTGCCGTTTCTTCCCATCGCTTCTCTCATAGAGTCGTTCTCGACTAGAGTGAGCATGGCGCGGCAAAGCTCTTCAGGATTGCTCGGAGGGACGAGGAGGCCGTTGAACCCATGTTTGATAACATCAGGAATTCCGCCGACCTCTGAACCTATTACGGGTCTTCCGCAAGCATTGGCCTCTAGTATCGTCAGTCCGAAGCCTTCTGATCGGTCCTTGCTCGGCAGAATGAGAAGGTCTGAGGCAGCGTAGTAGGATGGAAGCGCTTCGTCCGGCACATCCCCAACAAAGAAGACCCTATCAGTCAGGTTGAGATCTGAGGCGAGTTTCTCGTATGTCTGTCTCATGTTTCCATCACCGACGATCATGAGAGCAACGTCCTTTCGGAGTCTGCTTGCTGAGGCGAACGCCTTGATCAGAATGTCTAGGCCTTTGTAGCGGTGCCATCTTGAGAGGGCTCCGACAAACAAGATGATCTTGTCTTCTCGCAGGTTGACGCTAGACCTCAGTGGGTTGGGGTCTATGGCTGGATGGAATCGCTCGCAGTCAACTCCATTCGGGACGATTCTGACCTCTGCCTTGTATCTTCTGAGGATTCGGGACGACTCGGCGTATTTCTTCGAAGTTGAGATTATCTTGTCGTAGGTTCGTAAGTATGTCGGCGACACGACTTGATCGTGGATGCACGCAAGTAGTCCGGCGATGGATGTGACGGCGGGGAGATCGTTGTGCCAAGTCAGTACGCAGGGTGTTCCCGCGATCCGGCACACCATCGAAGCGGCGAAGGCGTTATATGGGCTGGGAAAGCCTGCATGAATCACATCCGCTTGGCTTCGAACGAGTCTCCGCGGAAGCTCTGCCATGATTGGTGTGCCGTAGAGCCAAGCCGTGATGGGGAGACGGTTGACCTTGAGATTCTCCACAGTGTAGCTTCCGGGTTCGCGCGGAGGCGCCGCACAGAAGACCTCGACATCATTTCCGCTCTTGACCAGTTGCCTAGCGAGATTGTATGTGTAGGTCTCCGCGCCTCCTCTCCAAGGGGGAAAGAAAGAGTTGACTAGGCATATTCTCAAATGAGCCTCACCTAGAGCCCGTCAAAGCCGACGCCTTCTGCGCAGGCGGCAGTCGCTGTCACGGCAGAGCGCGTCACAGCCTCTTATAGATGTGCACTGCCCGCCGTTCTTGACCTGATGCCCTTGCATCAAACGTCACAGTAAGAATGAACTGACGTTCAGCGTTATCTTGCATAGCCTACAGTCGAAGAGGCGGAAGAACTTTGGTCAATTAAGAGATAGAAGACAGGCTTGAATTTGGCTCGCGAGGGGTGCCGTAGCTGAGCTAAATTAGGCGGTTGATTTCAGCTTCTTGTCTTTCAATGTTGAAGGCGTTGAGGTTCTCTTTGCGAGCAACCTTGAGCAGGCGACTGTCAGCCGACAGGAATATCTTGCAGTTTGCTATTCGACAGGCGGCAACTTGTAGAGCATCGGCTTGATAGATGTGGTGCTTGAGAATCAGGTCGTAGGTTTCTGTTAGAAGATCTGCCGTCACTGGGATAATCTCCATGTTTTCCAAGCGGATCATCTTCAGAGACTCGGCTAGGAATGATGTCAGAGACTCTTGGAACGCACGGGTATCGATGAATTTTCTTGATCGATATGTATTTAGTACGCCTAAGACCTCGCCGACATTCCAGAGTGATGTAGCTACCCTATGTTCTCCAGCTTCTGCTTGCGCATAGATCCTATCCACGAGGCTTGAGCCGCTTTCTTCAACGTACCTCTTGACGGTGCTACTTGTGTCCAAGTAGATGGCGCTCTCGCTCATCACGCATCTCCCTCACAATCGTCCCTGCTGAGATCTTCACTCTCGGCCTGTTCTTCACGACCTCTCTCAGCGACGGGTAGTGATCGATCCTCTGGTTGAGCCTCCTAGCGGCTGAAGAAAGTATCTCGAACGGTGAGAAGGCTCTAAGCGCCTCCTCGATCTCTGAACTCAAGTTTCGAGTTGTCCCGTGCTTCAAAGAGGCAAGCCTCTTGAACTGGTCCAGAAGATCCTTCTCTATGAGGATCGTCGTCTTCGTCTTAGCCATGCGCTTCGCCGTGTAGAGGGTACACCATACAGCCGTAAAAGCCTTCGTCGGCTAGGGAAAGATCGTCCCGACGATGGAGGCGACCATGGCTTGGGATAGGCCGGCATCGCGTACAATTGTTTCGCTCCTGCATTGGATTGACGAAGATGTTTCGCACAGCCCGATATTTGAAGCCTGCTCGTCGTCGCCACACGTGGTGCGCTGTATACTGCTTAGGACCAAGCTGAGGCGTCCGCTACGATCTTCTGGTTCTCCAAAGCCTGATCACTTTTGCGCTGTCCCGGCCTTCAGGGCCTTCCTTCTGAGCCTCTCGTTCAACAGAAGTGCTTCTGAGATGTTCCTTTCACTCTCGTAGTTTAGCCTACGGCGGATCGCCCCTCTCATGATAGCACTCCAGCTCACATCTATCTTGCCGATCTCCTTTTTCAAGGACGAAGGGATCGTGACACTCTTTCGAGTCATTTTTTCAGATTGGTTGATGGTGTCCGCCATGCGGGTCACAAGCTTTGGTGCTGCCAGTATTACTGGTAATGCTCTAAACGTTCTAGCTCAATGGATACTTGAATCCTGGAATTTTTCGAAGAGTTATGAGTATGGGAACGCCGACTAGAAAGGAGACTACGACAACTAGTAGATCCTCTATGTAGGAGTCGATGGCCCCCGCCACGAAGATGGGATAAACTGCCTCGAAACGCCAGCCGAAGATCGTGTACACTCCTACCGGAATCAGCAGGAAAACGCGTGCTAAACTATCCATCACTGTGCCGATGAAGGAGATTAAGGCCAAGGACAGAGGTAGGCCTTTGACATCCTCCTCGAAAAGGCTCTTGGACATCCTGGCTGCTGGATAGATAAGCAGAAAAGCGATCAAGATGTCCAGGATCGTCCATAGTGGGAGTTGTCTTCCAAAAGGGTGCGCAAAGTACGCCGCTAGCATAGCAACGTAGATCGCTATTAGTGGCTTCCATCTCTTTCTGGCTAAGAGTCCACATGCCAAGACTCCCAAGGGTTCGGCGATTACTCCGAACATCCAGAGCTCGGTAGGCTTGATCATTCTGGCGACTGCTCCTCCCATGAGGGCTGCTAGCAAGCCCAACCAAGGCCCAAGGATGATTCCCTCTATGGGTTCTAGATATATGGCCCAGTTCCGCCACAGACCGAACGACATGACGTATAGTACTGCGTGTAACGCGGAGAACACTCCGACGAGGGCAGCGCCCTTCGCTGATAAACGCATCGCTTGGACCAACTCTAATAGGGTCTTGGGCTTTCATAGTACGAGGGTTCGATGTAAGACATCAATCTTCCAGCTGGAACGGCCATCCTAGCCCGTGAGATATGAGATAGAGAGTTATCCCGACTGCTCACCAACTCTACGCATGTACGCCCTGAATAGGAGGTATCCGAGGGATACGGACAGGGTTCCTTGAATAGCGTTGAACACACCTATCATAGGCAACAGACCGACCACTACGTTGTATGGCATTCCGTAGTAGACGGGGAGGACGATCAGGTTCGTCACACTCATGGCCGCGATACGCAGCGCGACGCCAGTAGCGGCCGACACAACCATTCTCCATTGACGTGGCAGATGTAGACCTGCTGCGATGCCTAAAACCGTCACAAACTCCGCAATAGCCTTCATGGTAGCGCCAACTAGGTCGCCGCTACGGGCAAGGATGGCGAGGGAGGCGACAATTGAGGTGGTGGCTCCCGAGGACAGCCCGTAGAGCAGTAGGGAGAGGGCGATGGGGACGCCGGTAAAGTCAAACTTGAGCAACGGCAGCCACGGGAACGGAATCTTCAGACCTGAGAACTTGAGACCATAGTCGAAGACCACTACAAGCGCCGCAAGTATCGCAGTTCCCGTCAGACGTCTGGTCAACCGCCCCGCCATCTTCACCATGGCCTTCCGCACTGATACTTGCAGGTATGCAGATTATTTTTGTGTGCACTGGAGCTATTCTCCTGATCCTTGGTGCAGTGATGCTTGCAGGTGGGAAGGTTATTGCGAATGTCAAATGAAATAGAGAGATCTCAACAGCGAGGAATGTCTTCGACTCAAGGTTTTTTTCTTCCGTGGACCTGAATTATGAGGCGGGGAGATGTCGTAGTTTGGGTCGTTCTGCGGGTTGATATCTTCTGAGATTAGGATACATCTTGTCCAAGGCTTGCGCCTCGCTTGTGTTTCGGCTGGCTTGGGGTCTCGATCTCTGAACATAGGTGTCCTTGAGGTTTGCCAGGTTCCATAGGACCGCTTTGACGGCTGCGATTGCTTTCCCTGGTTCCAAGATGCTGAATCCTGCGGCCATCATCAGGGTGAATAGGAGGTAGTTTCTTATGGCCCATCCGAGTGACGGCCCACAGTTCTTGAGGATCGCCCTGAGAAAGTTTCTGTGGCAATAGTAGAGCTTCCGTGCGTCAGTCTCCTTCGTTGGGGAGGAGCCTGAGAAGTAGTGAGCTACCTGGGCTTGAGGTGCGAAGCCTAATTTGTAGCCGAAGAGCCTGAGCCTCCAAGATAGGCCTGCGTCCTCCGTGTATAGGAAGAATTTGCCATCGAAGCCTCCCAGCTGTATGAAGATGCTCCGTTTGATCAGGGCTGCGCCTCCGCAGAATGCGAAGGGCTCGAAGCCTTCTTGGTCGTATCGTCCTTGGTCCGGCTCTTCTCTGCCTATGTCTACGAAGCCCCGCCAGAAAGGGATACCCATTCCGCCAACGGAGTCTAATCGTGAGTGATCCTCAAAGGAGACCATCCTGCAGGCAACAGCTGCTATGCCGGGCTCCTTTCCGGCAACATCAACCAGAAGCTTAACCCAGCTCGGATTCAAGACCTTGGTATCGTTGTTGAGAAGTACGACGTAATCAGCCTCGATGCTCTGTATGGCCCTATTGTAACCCTCAGCAAACCCCAAGTTTCTACCGTGCTCGATAACCTTGACCCACGGATAGTTCTCTCTAACGTACTCCAAAGAGCCATCGTCGCTTCCATTATCCACCAAGTAAACATCAAGATTCGGATACTCGGTCTCAGCAACGCTAGATACGCAACCACGAAGCCACCTCAACCCGTTGTAGGTGAGTATCATTACGGCGACTCTCGGAGGCTCCACCAGCCCTACGATCCCCCAACCGCACCCAAATGACAAAGAGTATCAGTTGATTACGGTGGCCAAGAGCTTGGAACTACTTCATCTTTCTAAGCAGGTTGGATGGAGTGACCACTTCTAGATCTGGAGTCCTCCTGAAGTGTTCAACGTTCTTGGTGACGAGGGGTGATCGTGAGGTTCTTGCTATTGCGCCTATGAAGAGGTCGCGTATTTGTATCGATTCGCCTTCCTCTTCCAATATGACTGATATTTCAGAGGCTGTGTTCGCCGCGACCTCATCGAGAGCGAGGCAGTTCACATAAGAGAGGATGCCCCTGACTTGAGGAATCCTCTTGTCAGGTGCAAGCCTAGCTCCGCGGTAAAGCTCAAAAGCCGATATTGTGGTCGTACATGCTGCAAGTCTTCCTTTTTGGATTCTATGAGATAGCTGAGTCGCCGTAGGATCCGGCTTCCTTTTCAGACGATCAATAATGACGTCCGTGTCGAGGACTACTTCAGTTTCCGAGTTTTCCAAAGTCCTCTGACTTCTTGCATGAACTTCTCCGTACTTTCAATATGACTCCAAGATCCAGCTAGCATCTCGATGTCTATGGGTTTCTCCATCACAATCTTCTCTTCCTCTTCTCTGACAAGCAGCTCGTCGCCTATCCTCAATCCCGTCTTCTCCCGCACTTCCTCGGGGATGGTGACCTGATACTTTCTCGTCACCTTCGTTCTTGTCACATCGCTCACCGTGATCTAGGCTCGGTTCAGGCATTCATCGACTGCACTGTCGGTCATCTATCAGCTTCCTTGAGCGCGTTGGTCTGTCCCCAGCCTATATGTGC
>Ga0209725_1001899_pt1 | contig 11502 bp, 12 predicted proteins | sample I18A1metaG_FD_184145 | JGI IMG/M metagenome (GOLD analysis project Ga0209725, IMG submission 184145) | Lake sediment bacterial and archeal communities from Gulf of Boni, Indonesia to study Microbial Dark Matter (Phase II) - ​I18A1 metaG... | ecosystem: Environmental > Aquatic > Freshwater > Lake... | reverse complement strand
ATATAGAAGCTTTGGGCATATTTTCTATGCGGAGGTCAACGTACCAATCCGCAGGGCCACGCATAAAATACTTTCGATGAAGCGCCAGGTCCCGTTCACGGCTAGTGAGAACTCTGCGGCGGGATCCGTCAGGCTACTATTACATTCGGAGCAGGATAACCGGACGAAATACAAGGGTAATACGCGGGACGAAACGGGCATCGAGAACATGCCAGCCCCTAACACGCCCTAACGAATCGATTTGAGAATAGTGCTGCAATACTGCAACCGTCGTCGCCTCCATACTCATAGAAGACTTCAAGCCAACCCTGACTTTCCCGAGAAACACTTCCATGCCGCGAAATTGCTTCAATCGAATTCGTGATTCATATCATCCAACCCAAGGCTCGCTCTCATAAAGACATTTATCGACCCTGCATGAGGCTTAGACGCTCATTCGGAGGCTGTGTAAGGCTGGAACGACAAAGAAAGAAGAGAACGAAGTCAACGGTCTTCCTAATGCCCGAGCACCAAGCGCTGATCCGAAAATCAGGGAAGACCACGCAGAAGTTCTTCGAAGACCTACTCGCCCTGTACGAGCGCCACCAGATGTATCTCTGGAGGGACGGACACATATACCACAATCACGCCAGAGCGATCTTTGCGAGAACGGACTTCCTCAACGAGATGTGCGACGCTCTTCCTGACCCCTACAGCATTGGGAGAAAGCTCGGAGAGTCGACGAGGATCACATACCTGACTGTAAGGAACATGGACACACGGAAAACAGCCGACAGAGCACGCCTCTTCCAATTGAACACGGAGGTTGTCGGTCTCGGTATCATCAGCGAACCGTCTCCGAGTAGAGTAATCATCGAATCACCAGCCCTAACGAATGAGCCGTTTCTGAGGGGATACTTCGAAGGCACTTTGTCAGCAAAAGTCCACACCTTGCAGGCGACGAGTGACCGAGTCGTCTTCCAGATCGAGAATGACACGTCCAAGAAGCCACAAGACAGACCCACTCAGAAGTGAGGCACGCCCCCTCACACAGAGCCAAAAGCCTCCAAGAAAATGAGCATTTGCTAGCATGGTGGTGCCTGTTGATGTCTGTCACCGTGGCCGGGGCAGACGGGGCGTAGGGTTAGAAATCTCTTTGGGCAAGTTGCATTTCTCTCGTGATGCATTATGAGCTATACTGTGTGCCAGAAGGTGAAATACAGTAGATTAATAGAAGACCGTTGAGACTATCTCTAGGATAGGGCGATTGTTTGAACAAAGTTGTGCCTGCAGTGTTGCTTGTTACGGTTGCCCTTCTCGCGATTGTGTCGATTGTCCCAACTCTAGCGGTGGATCGTCCAGATATTAGGCAGAGGATCTTCATTCACTATGCCAAGGGCAAGCTACCAAACCCACCATCAGCGGAAGGAAGAGGCTACTACAAGCTCATAGGTGCGAAGTGGTTGTTCCTCCCCATCGTCTTGGAAGTGAATCCTTCTGGCTGTGGCACTGATGAGAACTTAGTATGGACCGCTATGAGTACGGCGGCTGAGGAATGGGATGACGGAGACTACAGTGGATGGGGCGGCGTAAAAACCAACCTTTTCGCTGGTGGACTAGTGCCTGTAGACAAAAGCTACAACGATCTTGCTTGGACCGCTGACAAAAGGGATGGATGTAACACAATAGTCTGGGGCGACTATCCCACTTCAGGAGTCATCGCTGTCACGATACTCTGGTACATACCAAACCTAACGATCCTAGAGTTTGACATAGTATTCGACATAAATTATGCGTGGGGCGACGCCAATATCACGCCAAGCGTGATGGACGTTCAGAACATAGCAACACATGAGCTAGGTCACGGGGCAGGGCTGGACGACCTGTACGACGCTCCAGCTTATCGAGAAACCATGTATGGACGTAGCGCTCCCGGGGAGATCATTAAGAGAGATCTGTACAAAGGCGACAAACAAGGAATAACAAAACTATACGCTTAGCCACGTAACAATTCCGCAGTAATGCGTGCGCCACCTTTCAGACTGGGGTCGATGCTCAAGAATTGCCTCCCTCAGCCTGGAAGTCACATTAGGTTTTGCTGAAATGAGCGATTTGAAAATAGTGCTGCAATACTGCAACTATCGCCGCTTTGATACGGACAGAAAACCTCAAGTCGGCCTTGACTTCGGCGAGAGACACATCCACGCCATGAGGTTGCTTCAACCGAAGTCATGAGCCACATCATCCAGCCAAGACCTACTCTAAAGACATTTATCGATCTTGCATGAGGGTTTGACGCCTCTGGAGGCTGTCAAAGGATGGATCGGCAAAGAAAGAAGAGAACGAAGTCAACGGTCTTCCTATCGCCCCAACACCGAGGAATCATCAGTAAGTCGGGAAAAACTGTGCAGAAGTTCTTCGAAGATCTGATCGATTTCTGTAGCGAGCATGATATGTTTAGCTGGAAGGATGGACAGTTCTTTTTCCGCCGCGCCAGAATCGTCATGGTGAGATCAGACTTCCTAAGTGACCTGTGCGATGCCCTGCCTGAACCGTATGATGTAGGAAGGAAGTTGGGAGAGAAGACCAGGCATACATACGCTGCTGTATGGAACCTTGACCCAAGCAAACCGGATTATAGAAAGAGCTATTACAACTCGATAGCCCGGAACTTCGGCTGGGGGATCCTAACTGAACAGCCACCGAACAAGATATTCGTTGAAGCCCCCTGCATCCGGAATGAGCCATTCTACAGGGGCCTTCTTGAAGGCATTCTATCACTCAAGCTTCGCACAATTCATCAGGCAAGCGACCGGATCATCTTTGAAGTCGTGAACATGAAGAAGGCTTAGACTACATCTTCGTAAGCAGTGGTGAACGGGGCAGGATTCACACCGCTAGGCGCGAGCCTCCAGGATCCAAGAATTCGTGAAGATCTGGTGGGTTGCCTCTCTCAGATCTTAGAGAACGCTCCAAGCGCTACTGGAGTGCTCCTTCGCGCAGTCCTCATTCTTTGTCACTTGGTGAGAAGGTTGAAGGGAACAAGGAAAGGAAGGACCTGTTCCGAACCGTGAGCCCAGATCGACAGTCTTGCTTTCGTCGGGACAACTCTGCCTTCTGTGTCTGGACTCGTTGAGTTGCCTAGAGAAAAAGTCTGAGACCATGTGCTCCTAGAGGTCGAAAATGCCTCAAATCCAGGGTGTAGAGCCTTGCTCCATTGTTGATGGTCACGGCGGCTATCATGGCGTCTGTTCTACGTACCGGTGTACCAGCCTTTTCAGCCTCTAGCTCTATCTTGGCAGATAGCTGAGCGTCCTCCTTCTTGTAGTCTAGCACAGGCAATTGCAGTACTTCCTTCACGGGTCTTGCATACTTCTGAAGGCCGTAAGAAATCTCATGCAGGTTTATGGCAGTCGTACTCAGATTATCTCCGCTTTCGATTATCTTTGCCAGTGCCTCATCACCCTTTCGCGACTTCTTGTCGAATATCTCGATCAAGATGTCGGTATCCAGCACTATCATAGCCTACGCTCGGTCCTCAGAGTTCGGATCTCGGAAAGCATCCTTTCCTTATCCCTGAACTCGACACATCCTCTAAGATTCTTTAGCGTGTCAACAGCGCGCGTACTTTCGACAAGTCTCTCGAATAGCTTGCTGAAGCTCTCATCTTTCCTCTTTACGGCCACGAGCTTCCTGTAGACTTGGTCCCTTATCGTGAGGGTTTTGGTCAAGTATATCCGAAGTGATATGGTTAAACATGCATTTAAACATATTCAACACCAATGAGCACGTTGAATACGTCAGAGATAGAGATTGGCCACCCATCGGCACTATCTTTGTCGGAAATCCCAAGAAGTCGAAGAAATTGGGGAAACCCATTAGACTGGATAGGGACCTAGTGAAGAACTTGGACCTTAAAGATGCTCAAGGAATTTCGATAGCTGACCAGTTTGACCAAAAGAAGGATAGATGGGGCAGAATAATAAGTGAAATACAGATCATTAACATTTACACCCGTAACCCAAAGATCAACGAAAGACAAGTCGAAACTCTGCTAGAAACGGCAAGGAAGAGTCAGGTCTCCTTCAGATAGTTCTTCTGGTCAAGACCAAAGATAACCGTGACTTGCTACGCTCTTTCAATTCTACCATAGACCGATTGAAGCCGTATATCAACACCTTGGCTGGCCTTTTCTGCTGAACCGGACCCAATGAGAAAGGATCTCATCAGTATGACATGCCAATGCGTGCTTTGAGCATTGAAGGTTCAGATAGAGAAACTCCTCTATGGGAGCTTGGCTCCACATTCGAGGCAGAACTTCGATGTCGGGGGGATCTGTATTCCGCATTCACCGCAATACTTCCTACGTGAGGATGTACCCTGAGATACGCTGCGTGAGGGTTGAACGTAACTTGGCTCTGTGGTCCCGCTCTCGGCCGAAGCTTTGTTCTCGCTTTCTCCGGTCGTTGCCGCTTTCCCACGCCTGCTGCTCAGAACGTAGGCTACGATCGACACCGCCACGAATACAACAGCAAGGATGACGATCAGGACCGTTTGATACAGAACTGTTGAATCGGTTCGCCAAGTTGCAGTCACAGTCTTCGGTCCATCCATCAAAACCTTTGTCGATTGACCTGTATACTGCACATCGCCTCGCCAACCGTTGAAGACTATTTTAACCCCGTAACTTGGACTCTCAGGAGTTGAAACTGAGATCCTAGCGTCTGTGTTGGCATCGTACCATCCTTCGCCCGATGGAACTCCTTGGTCGGTTGCAACTTTGAGGTAGAACTGTTGCTTGTATTGAGCGACAACAGTGTGAGGAGCGTTCATTTCCAAAGTCAGAGCCGTGCTCGTCTGACTACCTTCTCCATCTATGACCCACTTGTCGAAAACGAATCTTCTTCCGTCATTTCCGCCAACCTGAATTGGAACTGAGAGGCTCAGTGTGTCTCCCTCGTTGTACCATCCGGTTCCTTGAGGCGAGAGAGCATTCGAGGCGATGGAGCAGTAGTATTGCAGTTGATATATCGCTGTAACCGTCTTGGATTTATCCATAGTTATCGTGCCACTTAGGCCGGTGCCAGAGTAATCGCCACCCCAATGCGAAAAGACGTATCGCGTGTTCTGGGAAACTTGAACGATGTTTTGACGTATCGAAAAGGAAGCTGAGCTTCCTTGATTATATGAGCCGCCACCATTGACCTGAGTTGACAGGCTCGTTGGATCAGTGTTTACAGTTAACTGATACTGATTGTAGTAACTGTAGTAGCTTGGGTACGAGTATGAATAGTAGTATGGGTACGAGTACGGGTAATAGTAGTACCTGTAAAAGGAAAACCAGCGCCCACCAAAATACGAGTAGTAGTAGTGATAGCGGCAATGGTAATAACCATGATGAGGAGGATCAGCATAGACCTGGCTGACAGATCCAGTGACTAAGCCTAATGCAAGCGTAGTCAATGCTACTAAGGCGATTCTTGCTGGCAAGGAACTCCGCATAATTATTCATACTCTCTGACGAACGTCGGTTACAGCTTCTGATGCTGTGTATTTAGCTTTTCTGGATGATAGGTCGCAGACGTGTTGTCTTGTCAAAAAATTGTCTGAGTATGCTGTAGATCAACGAGATCCTCTCAGGATCGCAGCGATTGTATGCGAGAGGGTCATTCCGCATCCTGTCACTTCGATTCCATAGGTATTTGCTTGTTGGACGGCTAAAATCCAGAGTGCATGGACAAGACAGAAGTGTCCCTTCATAGCGATTACCTGATTTCTCCGGACCAGTTGACTGGGATATGTGAATAGCATCGCATAGGGCGGCCTGAAGAAGATATTTCGTACGAATGTTTACTATGCTCAGGCTGTCTGGAATTCAGAATGATTCAAATCGCGATCAAAGCAAGGGTAGCTCCGCCTTCTCAAGTTTGCCTGTCTTATGATTCACATTGAGAGCTAAAGCGTCAATACACCATGCAACACTCGGTTCACCCTCTCGCTTACAAGTACACGTAGTCGTCCTCTCTCCTAGAACATTTATCGTCACATGGGATTCCGGCGGCGCCTCCTCGCCCAAAGCCCTTCTCACCCTCTCAAGAGAACCGATTCGATCATAAGACGACGCAGGGCAGCTCTACGCCAGGAGTAATGTCTTCTGCAATTGTCCGGTAGGCATGGCTTTTAATTATTGGACACTGTAGCCAATTTCAGAGGAGGCAAGTCACCCGATGGCTGTGGATGTCGCGTTCAAGTATCTCGTTGATTTTCTCGGTTTCTTCATGAACTCTATTTACAGTGTGCCGCTTGAGATTTCCATTGGTGGCGCAACAGTCCTGACATTCTTCTGGCTCGTCGACAAGATATTCAGTCGGCTCTCGGTTTGGCGAACAGTTGTGGTCACAGTCTGGGGGATGCTGTTCCTAGACCTATTCACTCCGGTTAGGAACCTGAGTAAAGAGCAGCTATGGCTCATCGTCATACTTGTTGGGGTAGTAGTCACCATAGTCCAATGGGGACTTGGAGGGACCAAGGTTCGTATGCCCAAGACTTTTCTCCGCAGGAAAAGCAGAGAACGAAGACCAGAGAGTGTACAGCGTGACCACTAGCTATACTTCTTCACTGAGTCACACTTTTCTCTGAGCACACGAAAAAGAATGACCATTCTTACTATATTATAGCTTTGAGTTCTCTCAGAATCTCAATCAACTTTTCTCTTTTCTTAGATGTCAACGGGGTCACGGGCATCCGACAGTTCCCCACATCAAAACCGATTATGTTAACCGCTTCTTTTACGACTTGAGGGAAGCTTCCCAGCTTGAACGCTATTCTGAGAGGAGCCACTTTGCGTTGCAGTTCTAGAGCGTCCTTGTAGTTCCCCTTCACAGCGGCGTCATAAAGCGAAACTATGATTTCGGGTATAACGTTGGCACACGCAGCGACGGCGCCCCTCCCTCCACTGACTATAGTCTGCAAGATCAGGCTATCCCTGCCAGCCAACACAGCCACTCTACTACCGCAATTGCGTATATACTCTGTCGTCAGGGTTAGATCGCCGCTGCTATCTTTGATCCCTTCAACATTATCGCATTCATCCTTTAGTTCAATCAAGGTTTCAACGTCGACTGTTACTCCGCCGGTCCTTTCGGGATTATTGTAAACGATTACTGGGAGATCGGCTCCTGAAGCAACCAACCTATAATGCTCCAGTAGCTCTTTCGAACTTGGCTTGACAAAGTAAGGCGTAATGACAGACACGGCATCAACGCCAGCATCCTTGGCAATCTTGGTTAGTTCAATCGTTTCTCTTGTGGACTCGGCGCCTGTCCCGGCGTATACTGGAACTCTACCGTTGACTTCATCAGTAGTCACCTCAAATACTCTCTTTTTCTCTTCTCTAGAAAGCGCCCAAAATTCTCCTTGACTTCCCGCAGCGAAAATACCGTGCACACCTTTCTCAATCAGAAACTCTATCATCTCTCTATGAACTCTTTCGTTAAACTCCTCGTTCTGTTCGAAAGAAGTCACTATAGGAACGATTACGCCCTTAGGCTCGAACTTCAATTTTGCAACCCAGAAGCCGCTTTTGCGCCAGCTCAGTGGCTATGCACAATGTGCAGTTAAGAGTTTTCGGCTAGATCGTATTTCGCGACTTCTTTCTCGTTGAAGCCTGCGATAGCAAGGATCTGGTTCCTGAACGGTCCTTTGATCTTCCTTTCTCCAAGTTCTTGAAGCATAGGACCTGCTCGCCTAGAAAACTCAAACGCATCTATCATAGGGCGAATCTGACAGAGAAATGTGCCATGCGCATGCCCTTGAATGGAAAGAAATATATTTGATACGTGATAAGGCATCGCTACCTCAGAGGTATCGACAACATGAAGATTACAAATGTGGAGCTAACCCCCACCGTGTATGTCAGGCTCAAGAATCCTCTTATCGATTCGATAACTAGGAAGACGCATGAAAGACATTGTGCTGTACTGATAAGGACAGACGAGGGAATCACAGGCGTCGGCCCAATACACCATTATGGTATAGAGGGCATTAAAGCAGTCATTGAGACGGAATTCAAGGATGTGATCTTGGGGGAAGACCCCTTCAGCTATGAAAGAATCTGGGACAAGATGTATTGGCACAGCTCCAAGTTCGGTCGAAAAGGGATTCCCATCGAAGCGCTCGGCTCGATAGATCTAGCGATATGGGATATTATGGGTAAGGCGACGGGAAAGCCCGTATACAAGCTGATGGGGGGGTATCGTGACAAGGTGAAGGCCTACTACTCAGGCATTGACTTGCACCTCACAATACCGGAACTCGTCAAGTTCCACCAGGAAGGAATTGAAGACGGCTACGACACAATCAAGACAAAACTTGGAAAAGTAGATCCCAACAAGGACATCGAAAGAGTGAAGGCTTTGAGGGATGCGTTGGGTAACGATATCAACATCGCAGTGGACGCAAACAACTTGTGGACGGCTAACAGGGCCATCACTCAGGCCAAGAAACTTGAAAGATTTGATATATTCTGGCTTGAGGAACCCACACAGCCCGAAGATACCCAAGGGCTCGCAAAAGTTGCTGCGAGCACTGGGATCCCAATAGCTTTGGGGGAGGAGGAGTTCGGCGAATACGCCTTCAGGGATCTCATAGAAAGGGGTATTGTTGGCATAATCATAGGAATGCCCACGAAATTTGGGGGGCTCACTGCCTGGAGGAGGGTCGCGGCGATGGCACATGCATACAATATCCCGTTTGCTCCACAAGGTGGCTTGGAGGGTATGCATGCGGCGGCTTCGATCCCAAACGCCTTGATGATTGAGGCAGGCGCTATTGGGGCCGGAACCTCAAGGGCAGAGTGGAAAGTTCCCTCTCTCTACAAACCACCTCCCACATACGCCGGCAAGGGCTACTTTGAGTTGCCACAGACCCCTGGCTTGGGCATAGAAATCGACTACGAACTCATCAAAAAGCAGAAGGACGTTCCGTGGGAACCCTACGTCCACATCCCACCGTACAGCAGCATACCATCAAAAGCGCGATTATAGAAGGCCAACGCAGAACAAGAACGCGAATCGAAAGACTCTTCGGTAGATCAAGTCTACCCATCTCAACGTTGACCACAGGAATGCAGAATGGATCGCTATCGAAAAATCAACCTTCCCTTTTCCGCCTGGTACGGAGACTATAAGATACCGATCCGATTTCCGCGAAACTGGCGAATTCATGTTTGCGGTCCCAAATCACAACGAGAAAGCAAGAAAGAAGAGATCTCAGACTCTTTTGAATCCCCGCACGGCACTGAACATTTGCGAGAACTCGCGAAGGGAAAAAGAGACGCAGCAATCATTGTTGATGACATAGCACGCCCGACTCCAGCCGACAGGGTCTTACCGTTCGTTATCGGAGAGCTGGAGAGAGGAGGGATCGAGAAGTCACATATCAAGATCATCATAGGATGCGGCTGCCACCGCCCGCTGACGCTGTTGGATATGAGAAAGAAGCTTGGCGAGAAAATAGCTACCGAAATGTATGTGGCGAATCATGATCCATTTAACAATCTCACGCATCTTGGAGAAACATCAAGAGGGACACCGACTTACATTAACACCGACGTTCTAAAGGCTGAATTGAAAGTTGGCATAGGGTGCGTAATCCCTCACGATTTAGCGGGCTTTGGCGGTGGAGCCAAAATCATTGTACCTGGTGTAGCAGGTATAGAGACCATAGCACATAACCACTCTCAGCTCAAGCAAGAAGTCGGCGCTAAGCTAGGAGCCATTGAGGAAAATGCCATAAGGCTTGACATGGAAGAAGCAACCGAGAGAGTCGGACTTGACTTCATCGTGAATGTAGTTATTAACTCCGAGAGAAGAATATCAGGAGTTTTTACCGGACACTTTGTCAAGGCACATAGAGCCGGCGTTGAGCTCTGCCACGAAATGTACAAGACTAGCCTTCCAGACACATTTCACGTACTACTGGCTAACGCGTATCCTCTTGATGTTTACTTACGTCAGAGCGGCAAAGCACTCTGGGCAGCCAAGAAAATGGCAGAAGATGGAATAGCAATATTGAGCACAGCCGCCAACGAAGGATTGGGAACTCACTACCTTGTGGAAAGAGCTAGGAGCAAAGCCCAATTTGACATGCTTGGAAAACACGTAGAAAGAAAGATGATAATCTATTCCCGCAATGTGGGGATTCGACAGTTAGACGAGATCCGTTCAAAATGGCATACCAAAGACATAGAAGTAATGGGATCATGGAACGATGTTGTTCGAAGAGTCAGAACTATGCACCGGAAAGAGCTGAACGTTGCGGTTCTCCCATGCGGTTCTATCCAATTCTAGCATGCCGAGTTGATTGCAAAAGGTGAGCTATACCGCCACGCCGTTCACGAAGTTCATGCAGAGATTCGCTAGCTATTGCCATGATAGCCGCATAAATGTGTTGGTATGCTTGTCAATGGGGGCGCGCCTCAGATCCGCTAATCTTTCAAGCGTATCCAATTGCGCCTGGCTTTGATTGGGGGTAGTAGCGGGGTTATCCCTGTCACCCCCCAGCCGTACGGAGCTTGAAGAGAAGGTTCACAATGTGCATCCTACCTTCCTCGAATGATCTCGAACTTACAGACTGTTGCCATTCTGCGATTACGTATGTTTATCCGACGACCTGTACCTTCGAGATGTCAGTTTACAATGTCTTTCTATGCTGCGCTTTTTCTCATTTCAGCGTGGTGTCGGACGTAGTCTCTAATCCCGCTCAGCGACATCGAACCTGCGCGAACTATGAGGTTGTTGAACCATTTGACATCAAACCTGTGGCCAAGCTCCATCCGTATCTCATCCCTCAGCCTTTCGAGAGCAACCTTGCCGAAAAGGTAGGTTGACTTGTAGCCTGGAAGCCGAAGCGTGCTATTGACCTCGTTCGTCGCCCTCACGCCTATCGTCTTCTCATAGAAGTCAACGGCCTGATCGTACGTCATCTCACCTGTGTTCAATCCCACATCCACGATGATCCTCACCGCACGTCTGATCACGCTCATACATAGCTGCATCATCTCGACAGGCGAGTAGTTGTCTTTCAGGAACTCTTCTGCAAGCATCGCCCATCCCTCCGAGACGGGGACCCTTATCTGCGTTCTAATCTTGAACGGCATCGGCGCGTGCTGCCCTATGTTTATGAAATGAACATGATGTCCGGCATAGCATTCATGTGCCAAGAGAGCCTGTGACGGTGGAGGCATCGGCCCTGTGACGCCCGCAGTTCTGGGTGTGACGTGAAGCTTCGATGTGACCCGTCCTCCATAGATGTCGTCTGTGCTGCATGAAGCCCCCGTCGCAAACATTCTCCGCCACTCAGGTGTGGCAGATGTCTCAACCCACTCTCCCGCAGGAAGGTCAACGATATCCGCGGCCTTCAGTGCCTGTCTAACCTCTTCCAGGAGCTTCCGATGATCGTCCACGATTTCATCCTCGGTCCTAGGATTGTACGTCTTGATCTTCTCCCAAGCGGTCTTCCAGT
>Ga0209725_1001898_pt1 | contig 11511 bp, 6 predicted proteins | sample I18A1metaG_FD_184145 | JGI IMG/M metagenome (GOLD analysis project Ga0209725, IMG submission 184145) | Lake sediment bacterial and archeal communities from Gulf of Boni, Indonesia to study Microbial Dark Matter (Phase II) - ​I18A1 metaG... | ecosystem: Environmental > Aquatic > Freshwater > Lake... | reverse complement strand
AGCACGCAGTTCATCGTTGGTCCTCCGAATCTCCTCGGTGGCTCCGGCAATGCGCTGTTCCATGCCGTGCTGGATGTCGTCCAGTTCGAACCGGGTCCGGCGCAATTCACGTGTCATGCGGTTGAAAGCCGAGTTGAGCCTGCCGACCTCGTCGATGCGCCCGTCGCGGATCTCGGCTTCAAGTTCGCCCGCGCCGACGCGTCCGACCGCAGCCTCGAGGATCGAGAGCGGCCGCCGCACCATGTGCCAAACCAGAATCGCCACCAGGGACACCAGCGCCACACAGGCAGTGCCTCCCACCGCCAGAGCGTAAATGCGGCGCGCAGATCGCCGCGCGGTCACATCCGCAAGCGAGGTGACCATCTGGAGCATGCCGAGTGGCGGGGAGGCGTCTTCGCGTGAGACCGCATCGAGGTCCCTGAACAGGGGCCGGAGCAGCTCCAATCCGCGCCCATTTCCCGTGCCGATTTCCCGGAACTCGGCCCAACTGTTCCGCCGCGCCGCGGAAGCGCCGTGACAGGAGGCACAGGCCGGCTCGGATCGAGGCACTGAAGTGCCGATCTCCCGAGGGTCGGTGGAGGCGAGCACGCGCCCGTCCTTGGTCATGACACGGAGCGACAAGCTACCACGCTCCCTGCCCAGTGCCTCGACCACGCCCTGCAGCTGGACGGAGGCCCGGTCGTCGCCAAAGCGGAGAGTGCGGCAGACTGTGTCCGACACCGCCTCGGCCTTTTCACGGGCCAGGGCTGCGTCATTTGCGTCTGCGGACCGGATCATCCACCATGCCAGCGCGCCGCCGCACGCCATGAAGACGAGCGCGGCGACGACGGAAACCTTCGCCACGAGGCTTTTGCGCAGGGGGCGCAGCAGCCCCGCAAGGCCGCGCCCTATGTAACCCGGGCGTGTCTGAGATAGCCTGTCGCCGATCATTGCGAACATGCGCCGGGATTGGTCATCCGAAGGGTCTATTTCTATCGAGCGGGCGAAATGCCTGGCAGCCTCGCTCATGCCGCCTGTCGCATAGTAGGCCATGCCGAGGTGGTAATGGGCCGCGGCGTCATCGGCGCCGGCTTCTGCGATGGAGTTGAGCGTCTCGATCGCACTGCGAAGGCTTCCCGAGCGCGACTGCGCCAAGGCGAGGTGGTACCGGGCGACAATGTTGGCAGGATCGAGGTCGATTGCGCGTGAGAACGATTGGATTGCAGGGCGCGTCAGCCCGGCATGGAATTCCGCCAGGCCCTTCAGATAGTGGGTTTCGCTCCGGCTTGGTTCAAGCTCCAGTGCCTGCCGGAATGTCCGGATCGCCTTCCTGAAGGCCCCGGTCCGATAGTATAGCGTCCCGAGGGCGTGGAAGAGCCTCGCGTTGGGAGTGCTGAGTTCCACCGCACGCTCCAGCGCCGCTATGGCCTTCTCAGTGCAGCCCATGCGCTGGAACAGGTCGCCGAGCATCTCGAAGGGCCACACCGAGGCCGGGTCGCGAATGCTTGCCTCCCGGCAAATAGCGATCGCGTCGTCGAGCTTTTCGCCCGCCACTGCCTCCAGGACTCGCCCGTAATCCGCCGTATCCGTGGAACGAGAGGTATCCACGACCATGCCCATCGCTAGCGCTCAGATCGCCGGCGTGGCTCCCGCCACCGGGACTTCGCCAGCCGCTGCCTGCATTTCAGGTCAAGAGAAGCGCAGCCGCCGCTTTCCCCCGCGGGCCATTCCAGAAGACCCCCTCCCACCGTCGCTCATGGGCTGCAGAGAGAAGCGGTTCGTCATCATGCCGATCATTCCAGCAGATCTGCGCGGCCAGGTCAAGACCGAGACCTTGCGCCGCTGCTGCCCGAGCGCCCCCCGTTCGTTGACACGATTGCTGCCCTGTAATATCGTGACTGTTTGATGAGTATTGTTTCTATTGAGAAAGGGAGATGCAGGCGTTGCTATAACTGTGTCAGAAACTGTCCTGTCAAGGCGATACGAGTCAAAGAGGGTCAGGCGGAGATCATCGACGAGAGATGTATCTCCTGCGGCACCTGTGTACCGCTCTGTGCCCGCAATGCGATCACGGTCCAGGATGATACTGACCTGGTTGAACAAATGCTCACAGACGGCCAGCCTGTCGCCGCAGCCGTATCCTCGACGTTCCCCGCCGCATTCGAGAATATAAGGCCCCTCCAGTTCCCATCGGCGCTCAGAAGGCTCGGATTCAGGTATGTGACCGAGACATCGTTTGGCGCTCAGCTGGCAGCCAGGGCTTATGCCCTCCAGGCCAAGGGGCGTCCGCAATCGCGCCCACTGATCGCCTCCCCCTGCCCTGCAATCACCAAGCTCACCGAGAAGTACTTTCCCTCGCTGACCGCTTCTCTGGTGCCCCTCGTGTCGCCCACCGTAGCCATGGGCAGAGTCATCAAGCAGACTTATGGCAACCATGTAAAGGTTGTTTTCGTGGGTCCCTGCGTTGCCAAGAAAATGGAGATCCTGGATCCGGATTGCCGCACCGTAGACGCATGCCTCACCTATCCGGAGATCTCCAGAATGCTTGCGAAGAAGGGGATGGACTTGTCAGACTTCGACGAGAGCGAATTTGACGGGCCATTCGCTTCGCTCGGACGCTCCTACCCTATCATAGGGGGATACTGGAAGAACGCGGCGTTGGCCGGAGGCCTTTCGGAATCCGACACCCTTGCCACGGGCGGCAGAAAGAACTCCATAGAAGTCTTGCGTTCCCTGGCAAACGGGGACCTCTGCATTCCTTTTGTGGACTTGCTTTTCTGTGAGGAGTGCGTTAACGGCCCCATGATGACCGCCGGGATAAGCATGTTTGAGAGGCTCAAGCTCATCAGAGAATTCGCCTCTCTGATCAGTAATCCGCAGTACGCCCAGAGAGACATGCTCCTCTTCAGGCATATTGATCTCGCCCGCACATTCAAGCCAGATCCGGTAGAGCTTCCCGTGCCCACGGAGGCCGAGATCAGGCAGGTGCTCGCCGACCTCAATATGCTGCATAGCGACGAGGAAAGGAACTGCGGCGCATGCGGCTACGACACCTGCCGCGAAAAAGCCGCTGCAGTCGCCCAGGGAATAGCGGAAAGGGAGATGTGCCTCCCCTTCCTCATGGAGCAGCTCCACGCGTCGTACAAGACGCTGATTCACCTCGAGAAGATGTCGTCACTGGGTCAGATGGCCGCCAGCGTCGTCCATCAGATAAACAATCCCATCCAGGGCGTGCTTACCTATATTAGGCTTTTGCTGAAAAATCTCCGGGATGACAGGATCGATGCGGCGTTTTTTGAAAAGCGGCTCGTGATGATCGAGGAAGAACTCAATAAATGCTGTAATGTCACCAGGTCGATTCTCGAAACTTCTCGCCAAGAGGAACCGACCTTCCGTCAAAGCGATGTCAACAAAGTAGTCGAGCACGCTATTAACTTTTTTGAGCATGAGGCGAAGCTGAGGAATGTACGCCTCGTGAAGCGCCTTGACGCCTCCCTGCCAGCGACAAAAGCGGATCCGGACTGTCTGCAGCAGGTTTTCAACAACATTGCTCTTAACGCCCTTCATGCCATGCCTGGCGGCGGAAGCCTCACTGTATCGACTTTCATCAGCCCAGACGGTCGGAGTATAGGAATATCATTCGAAGATACGGGTGTCGGTATACCCGAGCAGAACCTAGAAAAGCTCTTCACGCCCTTTTTTACGACCAAGAATAAGGGTATGGGGGTGGGCCTCGGCCTCGCTGTCTGCCAGAACATTATCAAGAAGCACGGAGGCCAGATCCAAGTGGAAAGCGAGCTGGGAAAGGGTGCAAAGTTCACGGTATGGCTGAAGTGTCAAAGCATCGAGTGAAAGCAGGAGCCAGAATACTTGTGGCTGACGACGAAGAGATCGTGCGCGAGTCCCTGCGAGAGTGGTTGACCGGTGCCGGGCACCGCGTCGAAGTGGCTGAGAGCGGAAAGGCGGCGCTGGCCCTCCTGCGTGATCAGGCGTTTGACGTGATGATCACGGATCTGAAGATGCCCGGCATGGATGGCATCGAGCTGGTGAAGGAGGCGCACAGGATGGCGCCCGATCTGGAAGCGATCATCATGACGGCATACGGATCCGTTTCCTCCGCTGTTTCCGCCATCCGCGAGGGCGCCTACGACTACGTTGAAAAACCGTTCTGCCCCGAAAGGGTGGAGATCCTAATTGACAAGATTCTCAGACAGAATCAGCTCCGGGAAGAGATCATCAATCTGCGGGATAGGCTGGAGAAGACCTTCACCTGGCGGAACATGGTCGGAAAAAGCGCCCGGATGCAGGCTATCATCAAGCTGATTTCGACCATTGCGCCGACCGCCGCAACGGTTTTGATCGAAGGAGAGAGCGGAACGGGGAAGGAGGTGATCGCCAGAGCCATCTGGTCCGAAAGTGATCGGTCGTCCGCGCCGTTTATCGCCATCGATTGTGCGAGCATACCCGAGACGCTCCTGGCAAGCGAGCTGTTCGGGCACGAGAAAGGCGCCTTTACGGGTGCGCTCGCCAGAAAGGCCGGCAAGTTCGAGCACGCCGACGGCGGCACGATCTTCCTCGACGAGGTGGGAAACATCCCGGCCAACGTTCAGCACTATCTCCTGCGCGCCCTTCAGGAAAAAGAGTTTTCGCGCATCGGAGGAAATGAGGTCGTCAAGGTCGACGTGCGAATCATCGCGGCGACCAACAGAAACCTGCAGGAGGAGATAGAAAAGGGAACCTTCAGAGAGGACCTCTACTACCGGCTCAATGTCGTCAACATCAGAGTCCCCCCTCTGAGAGAGAGAAGAGAGGACATTCCGCTTCTTGCCAGGCACCTGCTCCAGAAATACTGCATCGAATATAGGAAGGACATCCCGTCGATATCAGACCCAGCTCTCGAGCTCTTGATGAGATACCCGTTTCCCGGAAACGTTAGAGAGCTGGAGAACATCATCGAAAGGGCCGTCATTGTATGCCAGGGAAAGAGCCTCGTCCCAGAAAGCCTTCCCGAGCAGGTCTCCGGTTATCAGTCAGACGTAGAGGTGCCGGCCAGCGGCTCACCGGTGACACTCGAGGAATTGGAGAGGCAGCATATAGCGCGCGTTTTGACCTACACCAAAGGTAATATCAGCCAGGCGGCGAAAATTCTCGGGGTTCAGAGAAACACAATCAAAAACAAGATCAGACTCTACCGCCTGGCCTCCGACTAGCCGCGCCGCAACTCCTCATGCCCGACGACGGAAGCTTGGTTGAAAGTCTGCACAGGGACTGCAACCGTTTCAGGCAGCCGGTACCGAGTCATATTCGCCACCCGATTCGAACCGAAGACCCCTCTAGGAGCTTCAGAGCCGTCCCACCGCCTTTCAGGAGGCTGCTACTCCCTTTACCTTCTCCTTCTCCTTTTTGGACTTCACGACGGAGATCAGCTTCAAGGCCGTCTGATCGAGCCGATCCTGAATGGCTTGGTCAAACGAACACCTGGAGCACTGGAACGTATTGGGGCACAACTTGAATGATACATCCCCGCTCAACATATATCTGCACTGTCTCTCTGATCCCGCTTTTTCCCTCAGCTTCTCCAAAAGCGCATTGACCCCGCTATCCTCTCTGACGACGCCGTCTGCTTGACGATCGATCATCGTCTGGGCAAATTCACATCTTTCACACTTATAATTGAGCGTGCAAAGCCTGTACGAAACAACCCCTGCTTTTGCCCAAACACATTCCCTCGGCTGGAGGGTCACGACAGGCTCAGTTTTGGCAGGCTCCCCGACTTGCTCCTGGGGTAAAGGGAAAGGGATGATCTTCCCGATGGAGCTCTCGAGCCGTTCGGGGGGGAAGGGTTTTGTGATATAGTCGGAAGCGCCGAGTTTCATTGCCTCCACCGCGTTGTCTATGGAACCATACGCGGTAATGGCTATAACTCCTATCTTGCGGTCCGTCTGTCGGATGTTTTTCAATACATCAAGCCCGTCCATCCCCGGCATCTTCAGATCGAGCACCACGACCTCAGGCGGACACTCACTGATCATTCTCAAAGCTTCGTATCCGTCCTCTGCCGACGACACGTCATAGCCCGTCTCTGCCAGCCATTCCGCCAGGGAGTCCCGCACCACTTTCTCATCGTCAACGATAAGGACCGCTCGGCCTGCTTTCATGGTTTCCTCCTTTGTTACCAACGTGGATATAGCAATTGCCGTTCCAGACTCCTAAACCCCGATTCTCCCAGGACTTTTGCCGTCCGGCGTGTCCAACCCTGACTCTGAGATGGACATTTGTTGACCACCTGCTGGTCAATAATCGATCATTTCAGGTGAGATCGAGCCGGACGGGCGGACCAACAACTCCAGATCTAGTATCGGGCTTTTTCGTCAGGATGCCGCCGCGGCGCAGCGCCAGACGGACCCTTTGACCTTTCCCGCCACTGCGTACTTTCTGTTATAATCGCGCGGGCTTCGTTGGCCTGACTGCTTTCTCTGGAAAGCGAACTGGGTATGCGCATTTCCACCAAACTGACTCTCAGCTTTCTCCTCATTGTCTTGCTCTTCGGTGCGATGTTCGTAGTATTGGGAGTGAAACTGATAAGCGGCAGATTCTCGGAGGAGGCGCAGGAGAAGGTACGCAACGACCTTAATTCTGCGCGAGAAATATATCTCACGCATCTCAATGGCGTAAGGGACTTGATCCGCTTCACGGCCGATCGCTATACCATAAGGTCGGCCCTCGCCTCCGGTACCATCATCAGAGAGTACCCAAAACTGAAGAAAGTGAAGGAAGAGGAGGGGCTCGATATCCTGACCGTTGCCGACGCCAAAGGAACCGTTCTTGTCAGGGTTAACAACCCAGGCCTCTCAGGGGACAGCCTGGTCCATAACGCGCTCGCAAGGCAGGCCCTCTCCCTCCAGCGGCCGCTTGCCGCCACCGAGCTCGTGCCTGCATCCGAACTGCAAAAAGAATCCGCTCACCTCGCAGAGCGGGCCCGTTTTAAGTTCATGCCCACACCGATGGCCCGACCAAGAGGCGAGACGGAGGAGACCTCAGGCATGACGCTCAGCGCCGCCGCCCCTATTCTGGATCTCAACAGTAACTTGATAGGCGTCGTCTATGGCGGCATTCTCTTGAACAGGAATTACACCATCCCCGACAAGATAAAGCAGACCGTCTATCAGGGGATGAAATATAACAGCAAAGATATAGGAACGGCGACCATCTTTCAGGATGACCTTAGGATCTCCACCAACGTTCTGAACGAAGCGGGAGAGCGCGCTGTCGGCACCCGGGTGGCCGCGAATGTCTACCAACAAGTGGTTGAAAGAGGCATGCCCTGGATAGACCGCGCGTTTGTGGTGAACAACTGGTATATCACCGCCTACGAACCCATAAGATCCTTGAGCGGAAGCGTTATAGGCATTCTCTATGTTGGCATCTTGGAAGAGAAATACTCCGATTTGAGGAGGCAAGCCGTCTTCACCTTCCTCGGCATTACATCACTCAGCATGATAACAGCCTTCATAATATCCTATTTACTTTCCACAAACATCTCCCGCTCCATCCGCAAGTTGGCGCATGCTTCCCATGAAATGGCAGCAGGAAACCTCGATACATCCGTTGATATCAAAGCAAAGGATGAGCTCGGCGAGCTCGCGGGAACCTTCAATTTCATGGCTTTGGCCCTGAAGGAGAGAGATGAGCGGCTGAAGGAGTATGCGACCAAGAAGATAATGGAATCTGAGCGGCTCGCGCTGATCGGTCAGCTGGCCGCAGGCGTTGCCCACGAGATCAACAATCCTCTTCAGGGCATTCTCGCCTACAGCTGCCTACTGGTGGAAAACAGCGCGGCTGATGATCCGAACCGGGCCGTGCTCGAGAAAGTCGCCCAACAGGCAACACGATGCAAGAACATCATAAGAGGGCTGCTCGATTTCTCCAGGGAGACACGGCCGCAGATGAGTTATCAGCAGGTGAATGTGATCCTTCAAGAAACGCTTTCACTCGTAGAAAGACAGGCCCTTTTTCAAAACATAGCCATTGTGAGGAACTTGAATCCGTCTTTGCCGCCCGCGGTGATCGATCCATCCCAGATGCAGCAGGTGTTTATGAACATTGTCATAAACGCCGCAGAAGCCATGGAAGGCGGCGGGACACTCACGGTCACCACACGAACGGACTCTTCCAACAGATTTATAGAAATCGAAATTACCGATACCGGGATCGGTATAGCCAAGGAGAATCTGGAAAAGATATTCGACCCCTTCTTCACTACCAAGGGGGTAGGGCACGGGACCGGGCTGGGCCTCGCCGTTAGTTATGGAATTGTCAAAAAGCACCATGGAGTTCTTGAGGTCCGGAGCGAAATCGGGAAAGGGGCAACCTTCATCATCAGGCTGCCAATGGTCGCAGCGCCCGAAAAGGAAAAGGGGCATGGCGGAGATTCATAAGATACTGGTCATTGACGATGAGGAGGTAGTCAGGGATTCCTGTGCGTACATCCTCGCCCAATCCGGTCGCGTCATCAAGGCCGCCCATGACGGCGCTAAAGGGCTTGAGATGCTCGGGAAGGAACATTTCGACATAGTCATTCTGGACTTGAGGATGCCGGGCATGCCCGGGATGCAGGTTCTCCAGAGTATTTCCGAGGCGTATCGCGACACCTTGGTCATCGTGATAACGGGCTACGCCACCATCGATTCCGCGGTCGACGCCATGAAGCTCGGCGCGTATGACTTTGTCCCGAAGCCCTTCTCCCCGGATTCCCTGAGGCTGATCGTGGGCAAGGCGCTCGAAAAAAGGCGCCTCAGAATTGAAAATATCGCCCTGAAATCCCAGCTCCATCCTAAGGCGACTCGAGACTCCCTGATTGGAGAGTCGCAGAAAATAGTGGAGATAAAGAAGTTGGTGGAGAAAGTTGCCCCCACAGACACCACCGTCCTCATAACGGGTGAGAGCGGCACAGGTAAAGAGGTCATCGCCAGGCACATCCACAACATGAGCATCAGAAAGGAGAAGATGTTCGTAACCGTCGACTGCGGCGCCCTGGTGGAGACCCTTTTTGAAAGTGAGCTTTTCGGGCATGTCAAGGGATCCTTTACCGGGGCGGATACCACGAAATACGGGCGATTCGAGCTTGCGAATGGCGGCACCCTCTTCCTCGACGAGATAGCCAGCATAAGCCTCGACGTACAGGCAAAACTTCTCCGCGCCATTCAGGAGCGCGAGATATGCAAGGTAGGGAGTTCGCAGGCAGTCAACACGGACGTGAGAATCATAGCCGCAACGGGCAGGGACCTGAAGTCCGCCGTCCAGAAAGGAGAGTTTCGAGATGACCTCTTTTACCGCCTGTGCGTGGTGTGGATTCAGGTCCCTCCCCTGAGGGAGAGGAAGGGGGATATACCAGCGTTCGTGCATCATTTCATAAAGAAGTTCAGCGAAAGGAAGAGGAAAGAGGTCAGGCATATCTCGGAGCGTGCCATGCAGGCCCTGCACAAATACGACTGGCCGGGAAACGTGCGCGAGCTTGAGAACACGATCGAGCGAGCGGTAGTGCTCACCGAGGGCGACACGATCAGGCCGCAGGAGCTCTTTTATTACGGCCTATTTATCGATCCCGCCGACAACGAAGGGGGCCATTTGCAGCTCCCGCCCAAACGTGACACCGTCTCAAACCTCCAAGAGGCCGAAAAGCAACTGATCCTGAAGACCATTCGTCATTTTCACGGCCAAAAGCGGGCGGCCGCGGCAGCGCTCGGCATAGATCGCAAGACACTTTCCAGAAAGTTGAAAAAGTACTGCATTGACAGTACTTAAGGAGCTCCCGGCCCCAACATACCTCGGCCTCTTACATTGCGCCCCACTTCAGCGGGCAGGTCGAATCGCTCGTGAATGGAACCGCCGATTCCGGCGGGTCAACCCTCCATGCTAACGCCCTCCATGGCGAGGCGCAGGTATCTCCTGTTCCGCTGGGACCCTTTGACCGCAGTTTTGCCGCATGAATGTGGCATATTGCCCCACAATTGGGGCGTTTTGCGGTTCGCCCATCCGCGGCAGAGACCGGTCTCAATCGCAAAGTAAATGCTGCGAACCAGTTACGACTGGGCAGGTTCATGGTTCGCTGCTTGCTTTTCGTAGAGTTCTGGAGATATGGGAATAAAAGCGGTCAAACGCCATAAGATTCTGATAATAGAGGACGACCGTGATTTTGTCGCCTCGATCAAGCGCATCCTCGAAGGCCGCTATCAGACCATCCATGCTTGTACCGGCAGAGAAGGCTGGAAAAGACTCCGGCAAGAGCAGCCCGACCTGGTCATCCTGGGTGTGCTGATAAACAAGAGGGGCGAAGGGCTCATCTTCGGCAGACAACTCAGAGAGGACAGTGATTTCAGAAACACCCCCGTGATTACCCTCACGGGGATCTGGCGGCAAGCAGGCTCCTTCCCCGCCAAGGGTGACTCCAGAGGCCGCCACTCTCGCAAGATCGACATGTACATGGAAAAGCCGATAAGCCCGTCTCAGCTGCTGACGAAAGTGGCAGATCTGCTGCGGACGAGAGATTCTCTCGAACAGCCGCCCCCAAGGCATGAGCCCAAAGACCAGGCTCACAACATCATTCTGTGCGTAGAACCCGACCGCAAGACAGCGGCTGCCTACACCCGCATGTTCAGGGCAGAAGGGTACGACGTGGAGGCCGCCGTGACCCTGAAGGATGCAGTCAGCAGAATAAAACAGGTCAAGTTTGACTGCATTGTAATGGATGTGGATCTTCCGGACATGGCAGGCTACGACGCGGTTCCCGTGATCAAATCAATCGAGCCGGACGTGAATATTGTCATGACAGTGGACAGGAATACGAAGGACCTCGAAGCCCGAGTGCGCAAGGAGGACATACTCTACTATTACATAAAGTCCTTCGGTAGTGAGGAGTTAAAACTGGCCGTGCGGAGCGCGCTCGCGACCGCGCACAGGAGGGATCTTGCGCCGTGAATACCCCGCACAAGGTCCTCATCATAGACGATGAAGAAGTTGTTCGCGACTCCTGCACTCACATACTGGAGACACAGGACTACTTGATCCAGACGGCAAGCGACGGGAGTACGGGCCTCGCGCTGATCGAGCAGTCAAAACCGGACCTGGTTCTGGTCGATCTCAAGATGCCGGGCCTCTCCGGCATGGAGGTTCTGGAGCGGATTAACAGCCTTGATGCGTCGATCGTAACGATCGTGATAACCGGTTACGCCTCGTTGAGCTCTGCCGTGGAGGCGATGAAGAAAGGCGCCTACGATTTTCTTCCCAAGCCATTCACCCCCGACGAGCTCAGGCTGATCACCAAGAGAGGGATGGAGAAGAGAAAACTGCTGCTCGATGCGATTGCCCTGCGGCGCGAAAGGCAAATGATAAGGGACCATTTCACCAGCATCGTTTCGCACGAACTCAAGACGCCGCTGCTCGCGGTTCAGCAAAACTTGTACGTCATTTTGGACGGAATCGCCGGCGACCTGAATCCGGCGCAGCGGGACATGCTCGAGCGAATCAGGAACA